>VTLG01003496.1_pt1 | contig 39394 bp, 57 predicted proteins | sample 4694571 | NCBI WGS metagenome assembly VTLG01 (sample SAMN12604809, study PRJNA352737) | marine metagenome | biome: ENVO:00000447; feature: ENVO:00000209|ENVO:00000569|ENVO:01000036; material: ENVO:00002151; isolation source: viral sequences binned using virsorter ... | reverse complement strand
CTGACTACTGGAAAGAACGCTATGAGCGCAGGGCCAATTACCGTAGATGCTGGAGTGGATGTAACCATTCCATCTGGCGCTGATTGGGTGATCGTATGACAACCTTAAATGTAAATGCATTAGAGCCAGAGGGAGGGACTACCTCAATGGGTGTAGGTCTATCAGGCCAGAACACTATAATCGGTGGTAATACAATAAAACTAAACACCCTCAAGGATGCGGGTGGCAATACTCTATTTACATCAGATGGTTCTGGTAACTTGTCCTCAGTTAATTCTGCGTTTGGTAGTGCGATGGCCTTGATTCAAAGTCAAACTGCTGACGATGATGCAACAATATCTTTTACATCAAATATTGATTCTACTTATACGTCGTATCTTTTTAAATTTTATAATATTAATCCAGTCACTGATGGTGCGTATTTCCAATTTCAGGCTGGTAGTGGAACTTATGATACAACAACCACTACTACCTATTTTCATGCAGAAATGTCAGAGGGCGGCGCTGATCCAAGTTTGGCCAATATCCCAGCCGAAACCCAAGCGCAGGGGACAGATTTCCAATCCATAAATTATAATATAGGAAATGGTGGTGATGAAAGTATGGCTGGGGAACTTTATTTATTTAACCCCGCATCTACAACTTATGCGAAGAATTTTTATTCTCGCGCTATTTGTCATATAGCAGGGGATCGGATATATAACTCTTATATGAGCGGTTATTTTGATACGACTTCAGCAATAACCCAAGTTCAGTTTAAAATGGATTCAGGAAACTTTGATGGGATTATTAAGATGTTCGGCGTAAAATGAGTACACAGGTAAATGTCAACGCCATTGAACCGGAAGGAGGCACAACAACCCTAACGGTAGGCCAGACAGGACAGAACACAGTCATTAGTGCTGATGCAGTAAAGGTAAACACATTTAAAGATAGCGGTGGCAATACCCTGTTTACCTCTAATGGATCAGGAGTCTTATCGTCAGTTAATTCTGGTTTCGGATCGGCACAGGTATTGATTAGTTCACAAACCGCTGACGGAGATGCTTCATTAAGTTTTACTTCTGGCATTGATTCTACTTACGACGAATACATATTTGAGTTTTACGAGATAAATCCTGCAACAGATAATGCTGTTTTTCAATTTCAGGCCGGGTCTTCTAGTTATGATACAACAATGACAACTACTACATTTACTGCGTATAATTCTGAAAGTGGTGGTACTCCCGCAGTGACATATTGGGCCGCACAAGATCAAGCACAAGGAACATCCTTCCAATCTATTGGCCCAGAATGCGGTAATGGATCAGATGAATGTTCTTCTGGTGAATTGCATCTTTTTAATCCATCTTCTACTACTTATGTAAAAAATTGGTATGCAGTGGTTCAACAATATCAATATACAAATATGTCGCAACAATTTTTTCCTGCCGGATATTTTAATACCACCGCAGCACTAACCCAAGTCCAATTTAAGATGGACTCAGGGAACTTCGACGGAACAATAAAACTATGGGGCGTTAAATGAGCAGAGTATACGCAGACAATGTGTACCCAGAACTGGTAACAGAAGACCTTACATTAGGCGCGTCTGGTGATTCCGTTGTGGTTACATCAGGGGCATCCTTAAATGTTAATACACTGAAGGATTCAGGTGGTAATACAATATTCACATCTAATGGGAGCGGTGTTCTAAGTAGTGTAAATTCTGCGTTCCAAGGAAAGCCATCGCTTATCACAACCAATACATCGTCAGGTGATGCATCATCTGATTTTACTTCCGGTATAGACGATACTTATAAACTTTATATCTTTAGTATGATAGATATAAACCCTGCTACAGATACAACTACATTTGGCTTTCAGGGAAATGCTTCTGGGCAGACAGGTTATAACGAAACTATAACAAGCACATTTTTTAGGGCATATAGACAAGATGGCGGTGCTGGAACCGCTTTGGGTTATGTTACTAATAGTGACCAAGCTAATGGGACTGGGTTACAGTACATAAATGAATCTGGCCAGCTTGGGAGTGACAATGATGAAAGTATAAGTGGAGAGTTGTATTTATTTAATCCATCGTCTACGACTTATGTCAAACATTTTTGGTCAAGAGTTCAGGGAAAAATGCAGGGCGGTGGTGATAATTACTCCGTTCAAGCATTTATGGCTGGGTATTTTAATGTTACCGCTGCAATAACTAACATCCAGTTTAAGATGGAATCTGGCAATATGGACGGAACAATAAAAATGTACGGATTATAAAATGTCAAAACTAAGAGCAAAAAATATTGAGCCAGCTACAGGAACCACATTAACTCTTGGCGCGTCAGGAGATGCAATAGCAGTTAGTTCTGATTCTGTACAGGCCAATACTTGGCAGGATACCGGCGGCAATAGTTTATTTGTAAGCGATGGGTCAGGAACATTGTCCAGTGTAAATAGCGGATTGTCCGGTGGTGGTTATACACTGATAGGAAGCGCACATACAGCAAGTAATGCTGCTTCCATTGATATTACATCAGGAATAGACTCTACTTATGAAGAGTATATTTTTGTATTAACAGATATGAACCCAGCAACAGATAATGTTGATTTAGAGTTCCAAGTACAATTAACTTCAGGAACCAGTTATAATACGAGTATAAGTAGTATATTTTTTAATGCTTACCATGATGAAGCTGGAAGTTCTTCAGCATTAACATTTGAAAGTACTAAGTCTCAGGGCACAGGAACTGCATACCAGCCTATTTCATATAATACTGGTAATGCAGGTGATGAACTTTCCGCCGGTATATTACATTTATTCAGTCCCGCAAACACAACTTATATAAAGCATTTTATGGCTATAACCCAAAATACAAGGGCGAATGAAAACTCATTTAATTGTTATACGGCGGGATATTTTAATACTACCACCGCTATTGATGGAATTAGTTTTAAGTTTACTAGCGGAAATTTAGATGGTACTGTCCAGATGTATGGGGTATCGTAGTGAGCCGTGTATATGCTGACAGTGTACAGCCAAGGTGGGATTATCAAGACCTAACTCTTGGAGCCTCTGGCGACACCATTGACATAGCCGGTAACATAATTACCGCAGATGTACTTAAAGACTCTGGTGGTAACACCCTGTTTGAATCTAATGGCAGTGGTGTATTGTCTAATGTAAACAGTGGTCTAAAAGGTAATCTGATTTTACTTACTACTAATACTTTTACAGATACAGTTTCATCTTCATTTACAACAAAGATTGATTCTACTTATGATGTTTATATTTTTAAGCTTATAAACATACACAATGATGTAGATGGTGATAATTTTGCTTTTAATTGTAGTATAGATGGTGGATCAAACTATAATGTTACAAAGACAACTACTTATTTTAGAGCGCAGCATTATGAAAGTGGTACCACATCGAGTCTTTCATATTTAACTAACAGAGATAGGGCGCAATCTACAGCAGCTCAATGGTTAGCTGAATCAATGGGTAATGCGGCTAACAAAAGCTTGTCTGGAGAACTTTATTTATTTAGTCCTTCCTCAACCACCTATGTAAAGCATTTTTATGCTACTACAGTAGATAGATCGAATAATGATTACTGCCATAACGCTTTTATTGCCGGATATTTCAATACAACCAGTGCTATTAATGCAATATCTTTTTTTTCTGATGGTGGTTCCCCTGCCATTGACGGCACTATAAAAATGTACGGATTATGAGCAAGATCAGATCATCAGTCATAGAACCAGCCACAGGAACTACACTGACGCTAGGAGCAAGTGGTGATACGGTAGCCGTCAGCAGTGACGCTATCAAACTAAACACTCTAAAGGACAGTGGCGGGAACACCCTGTTCACTTCCAACGGAAGCGGCACACTAAGCAGTGTTAATTCCGGTTTAAGCGGGGCTGGGCCTAAGTTACTTCAAAGCCAAACAGCGGATGGGTCTTCAACAGTTTCCTTTACGTCTGGGATTGATAGCACTTACGACAAATATATGTTTGTATTTATAAATATAAGCCCATCAGCAGAGGCTCACTTCTCATTTCAAGGAAGCACAAATGGTGGCTCTAGTTATGGACTCACTATAACAAGTACATTTTTTAGAGCGGCGCACAATGAGGCTGGAACTTGGACAGGTCTTGATTACATGGCAGATTTTGATTTGGCACAATCTACTTCAATACAGGCTTTAGCCAATTCAATAGAAGATGATGCCGATGGTAGTGCATCGGGAACTCTCTACCTATTTAACCCTAGTAGCACTACCTACGTGAAGCAATGGTATTCAAATATGCAGATGATGCAATATGGAACATCTCCACTTTCTCAAGAAACATTTGTGGCGGGTTACATAAACGATACATCTGCTGTGGATGCAATCCAATTTTCTCTTAACACTGGGACGTTCGACGGTATAATCAAACTATATGGAGTAAGTTAATGGCTAGACACAAAATGGTAGATGGGGTACGAGTACCCTTAACAGCGGAAGAAGAATCCGCAAGAGATGCAGAAGAGGCTGCTTGGTCTGCTGGTGCTTTTGATCGCGCAATCGCTCGGTTAAGGCAGGAGCGCACAAGTAAATTATCTGCTACTGATTGGTATGCATTGCAGGACGTAACCATGTCCGCCGCAATGTCAACGTATCGTCAGGACTTGCGCGACCTTCCATCCGGGCTGACCACAGAGGCAGAAGTTAAAGCCGTCACTTGGCCGACACACCCGTAACATGGCTTTAATCCCCATTGACAACGTGGGGCAAGTGGGTATTGTCAAGGATATCAATCCTTGGGAACTACCCCCTAATGTCTGGTCAGACGGAAATAATGTCCGTTCAGAGCATGGTGCTATTGTTAAGTCACCGGGCTATGCGGATGTCATGGCTACTGTACCTGTTGCTCCCCTATACATTACTAATCTCGTATCAGGGATTAACGAGTATTGGGTAATAGGTGGAACTGCGGCAATACACGTTTATGATAACAGTTCAGTTTCTAATACCTTAGATGGCGGTATAAGTGATTCAGATACAAGTATTACCGTAGACAGTACGGCTGGATTTGAAACTGCTGGTACTATAACCATAGGCTCTGAGGATATTCCCTATACAGGTAAATCACCAACTACTTTTACGGGGTGTTCTAGAGGAGGTTCTGCTGCCGCACATTTAGACGGAGCATCAGTTACAAGAACCAAGAAATGGTATGACATTACCAGAGGGCCGGGAGCGGGTGGCGCGTATGCTACTACGGCTACTGAGAACTGGACGGCCACTGTTATAGGTGGTGTTCTTGTGATGACCAATGGTGTGGATGAGCCACAGTATTGGGAGTTAATATCTGGTGTTCCAGCAACAATCCAGAAGATGCAGAACTTAAATAACTTTACTGCATCTACAGAGTGTAAATCAATGAGAGCGTTCCGCTCCTTCTTGGTTGCCCTTAATGTAACCACATCAGGCATTAACTATCCAAGGTTAGTCAAGTGGTCTACAGAGGCTGCTACTCAAACGACCCCAACTTCATGGGATGCTTCTAGCGCAACAGTAGACGCGGGTGAGTATGAATTGGCTGACTCAAAAGGGGCCATTCTTGATGGGCTTCCTCTTAGAGATACATTTATGATTTACAAAGAGGACTCCATATACTCTATGACGTATGTTGGAACTCCTTTTATCTTTGCTTTTAGGCAACTGTCTCCCTCTGTCGGCGCATTAACCAAGAACTGTGTGGCGGAGTTTGATGGTGGTCACTTCTTCTTTGGGAACGGTGACATCTACATTAACAATGGTCAGAATGTTGAATCTATTCTCCCTCACAAGATTAGAGATTACATTTTTGAATCCATTGATGGTGAAGAGTATAAGAAAGCATTTGTGGTGGCCGACTATGGTAGGACAGAGATGTGGGCTTGTTTTCCTACCGCAGACAGCGCAAGCACCCAATGTAACAAAGCAGTCGTATGGAACTGGACTAACAAGGCTTTTACTATTAGAGACATACCAGATTTAGCACACATTGGTTATGGTTCTATTGATGACCCCAACTCATTTACTACATGGGAGGCAGCATTACCAATATGGAGTGCCGCTCTAGGTGCGTGGTCGCAGAGTTGGAGTGGGGTAGAGAATGTGCTTGTCATGGCAGGATATACGGATACAAAGTTATACCGTAATAACTCTGGTAACCAAGAGGTTACTACAGACATGACCTCTTACATAGAGCGTACAGGCATGACTATGACGGCCCAAGGCCAACAAGACCAAACAGTGGTAAAGAGAATAAAGGCCATATGGCCCAAGATGCAAGTAACTGGAACTGCTAACACAGTCAATGTCTATGTGGGAACCCAGATGTCTACAGAGGAGGCAGTCACTTGGACTTCCGCTTACACATTTAATCCTGATACACAATCCAAGGTTTCATTAAGGGCGTCAGGAAAACTCTATGGGGTTAAGTTTGAATCCACTGGAGACTTTGACTGGAGGCTAGATGGATACTCAATAGAACTGGATGACGCAGGGCGTAGAGGCTCTCAGAGTTACTAATGGCTACATACAAAGACAGGGTAGTAAAGTCTGTTACATATTATGAGCCGGGGCCGCTACCATTAGACAAAGAAGACTTAGGGATATACGTTGTCACAGAACTTAAAAGACTGGGTAATACCATACTTAACCAAACACATTTAAGAGCGGAGAGAGTACATGCCGAACCAGAAAAACCCAGAGGTGGAGACATCGTCTACGCAGATGGAACCAATTGGGACCCTGGAGGAACGGGCGAGGGAATTTATTTCTTTAAAGAATCCACTTCAGCATGGGTCAAACTGTAAGATAGTCCTAGTTTCTCCTGAACATATCCCAAATATATGGGATACGGTTCACCGCCATCTTGAGTTAATGACTCCCCATTCTGAGGGCGAGCTGGAGCCAGAAGATTTCTACGAGGCATTGACTAATGCCGAGATGCAACTATGGGTTGCTCTCGATGATGGGGATATCATAGCATCTATGGTATCACAAATTATACCTTACCCAAGGAAACAAATATTGAGAATCATAGCAATAGCCGGTAAAGGCGTAGAGCAATGGATGCAATTCCTACCTATGGTAGAGGATTGGGCCTTGTCTGTCGGCTGTACTTCCTTAGAATGTTGGGGTAGAAAGGGCTGGCTCAAAGTATTAAAGGACTGGAAATGCTCATACCACATAATAACAAAAGACCTAACGGCTAGGATGCACTGATGGCAAAATGGAAAGGCGTGTCATATGATGAATGGGTGGAGACTGGTCAGTATCCTGACGGTACCCCTCTTGATCCCCAAGATAAAAATATGCGGGATTACTATGAGAATTACAAGGATGTTGTTCAAGAAGCTGTTTCTTCTGGCAATATTGCTCATAAAAAAGCAGTAGAACGCCAGCATGGGATAATTGATACCGGTACTGCAACTGAGGGCGAGAAAGAAGGGTACGTTGATTATGTATTATCTAACCCAGACTTAAGAGAAACTGCAGAAGCTCTGGGATTGACCCAGAATGAAATGGCTGAATTCGGTCAGAAGCAATATGAAACACATGAGGTAGGCCAGTATAAGTGGGATTATGGTGAGGGGAAAGCTTATATAGATCGTGGGGATGGATTGCTCTCTTACGGTGTAACAAGAGATAGCACGATCAATAATAGACTTAACCGTTTATCTAATGCGGGTGGTGCCATCATTGGGAATGAAGATCTGGTTAGTGCTGCTCTTAATATGTCAGATGCTGATTTCCAGGGTCTTATTAGAGGAATAGAATCTGATCCTGCAGGTTATGGCACAAGCCGTATGTGGCAAGCCAGAGGTTTAATAGGTGATGAGTTTGGTGATCCGTGGAATTTAGCAGGATTTAGTGGGACAGGTTGGAATATGGACCCAGATAATCCTTATGCTAGAGGGATAAGGGCCGGAACGATTGATGTTGCTACGGATGTAGGCCAGCTTATAAACGAGGGGAGTCCAAGATTTCTTCAGGATAGGTATGAGGATGATTATAGGGCGCAGGATTTTCCTGAAAATTGGGTAGACCCAGAAGGAAACTGGCAAGGGCCATCCGATCTTGGAGACTATTGGAAGGCTATAAGCGGTGCTATACGCGATCCAAATACTGGTGAAATAGAAAGTCCCTTTGACAGAACTTGGGGATACAATCAAGGGGCTGGCCCAGGTGCGGGGTCAGGAACTTTTGGCGCAACTAACCTTGGTGCATACACTCCTATGGAGGCTCAGGATTGGTCAGGCATTATGCCTCAAGGCGTATTCGCCGGTAGCGCAGTTCAGCCAACACAGGCCATGCAAGGCTTGGTAGCCAATAAAGGTCTACAGTATCAGCCTTGGGCTATGCCAGATAATTCTGTAGCAGGATCACCATTCGTATCACAAAATGTACAGTACAACGCCCCACTTAATTACAATCCTGTAGTAGCGGCTGACGGTGGTAACGAAACTACAACTGATAACGGTGGTGATGCAACTCAGGATCAACTATGGTGGCAACAGCCGGGATGGGATTACAGCAGTGGTCAGCCAGTATGGAAACCAACGGGCTGGGATAGCGGTTTAGACTGGACTCAGGGCCAACTTACACTAGATCAGCAAAGAGCAGGATGGCAAAACTTAGCTGCTGGTAATGCCGCTGATCCTTTAGGGTTGGCAAATCAAGTAGCGGATACTACAGTTAATTTAGGCCCAACAGCTGGTGGCCTAATATCTCGGTACTAAGAGGAAATAATTATGGCAGGCGGATCAAAAGTAACAACTACAGAACCTTGGGAAAAACAGCAAGAATATTTAACTAAAGGATTTGAACGAGCCGAGGGCTTGTATGGGCAAGGAATGCCAGCTTATTATCCTGGGCCGACCCTTGCCGGATTCGATCCCGAGCAGAGGCGGGCGCAGGCATCTATGCTTAATTACGGCAGAGGCCAAAGAGTTGGTGCTATGCAGTCTGGTGCTGAACGCGCATTGCTTTCTAAACTCGGTGGTCAGACTCCGTTCACAAATCAACAGACTTCTGATCTCTTGGCAGGCACAGTTAATACAGGAGCCGGTACTCCTTATGGAGCATTGGCTGATGTTTACCGTCAGCAGTTTGAAGATCAAGCGTTAAAAGGATTGCAGAATGTGCGCCAAGGGCTAGTGAACTACCAGCCTGGCGGTGGCTCAAGGGGGGATATCTACGCGGCCAACGTAGTGAGTGGGGCGCAGAAAGCCCTAGCCCAGAACCTAGCCCAGATGTATGGTGGTGCATATCAACAGGCGCAAGGACAGAGATTCCCAATGGCGCAAATGGCGATTGGGCAGCAGACCGCTGGTATGGGCGCATATCCCACGATCATGGGCGCACCTATGGGAATGTACGGAGCAATGGCTGACGTTGGCGCACAACGCAGAGCATTGGCTCAAGAACAGATTAACCGTGATATGCAGAAGTATCAGTATGAAGCAGGCGCACCACAGAGTGCCTTGCAGAATTACCTTGCATCTGTCACTGGTGATTACGGGTCAGTCGTTACCGCGCCTGGAAAGGATTATACCGGTAATATACTCGGCGCAATCCTCGGAGGTATAGGGTAATGAATAGAAGGCAACGACCTACTGGTGAATGGGAGATATTAGTAGATACTCCCGCAGGACCGCAATGGCAGTTAGAGTCTGTTGGTAGACCTAAGCAATCCAGCCATTGGTCGGCAGGTTATAGCCCCACTGGAAGATCAGCAGATGTGCCTTCAACTTACCGGACTCAACAGGCTGGAAAGAGTCAGTCTATGTTTGGTGACCTTTTTACAAATGCGTTAGGTGGTAGCACTGGAGATGAGTTCGGTGAAGACGTACCTAAAGGTACACCCACCTTTGCCGGCGGTTCTCCATTAAAGGGTCAGTATGCCAAACCAAGACCGATGGCTCCGTGGGCTGGCGCACAGGCTCCATCTGGGTACGGCATGGTACAACCAAAGAAGAAGATATTTGAAGGCTACAAACCGTGGTCTTTAATGGGGTATTGATATGGCTAAACGCTTAGGAATGGGCCAGAAGAAAAAGAGGCCTGAAGACTTAACGGAACTTGAAAGGTCCCTGCAGTTAAATCGTCAGGTTTCTACTACACCTGGCTTTGATGCTGCCGACCAAGAAGCTGAACGAACACAGCGAATAAAAGATACTCCTTGGTGGCAAAGGCAGCCAAAAGATTGGGATTATCAAAGAGGACCGTGGCCTGGGCCAAGTTTTAAGGAGACTCCTGATGAAGTTGTTGTGGAAGGTCCAATATCAGGACTCTTGCCGGAGGTGAGTCAAGCAGATATACATGACCAAATGATAGAGGAGTGGACTCCATATAAAGAGGCTACTAGGCAAATGGCTGTAGATGAAGAGGCCAGGAAAGAGGCAGCTAGGGTAGCTGCAGAAGAGAAAGCGTATACTGAAGGGCGCATCTACGGCAACTACTCAGAAGATATAGGCGCTAAACGACAAAGATACATGGACGCCCTTGAAGAGATTCAAACTAAGGCAAGACGATTGAATATGATCGCTGGTCTTACTGGAGGTACAAGTCAAGCAGACTCCTTTACTAAGGCTGCGTTAGCTCGTCTTGATAAGATGGAAGAATTTTCAGATGATGAAAGGTTGCACCAGATACGCACTGGTGTATATTATGATCAGAATGGGAACTGGGCGCCTCCAAAAAGCAAAAAGGAGGCTTACAATCGTGCTGTCCAATTTGGGGCAAGCGCAGCAGAAGCCGCACATATTTCTGGTGGGGAGCCTGAGCCTGTTGGTTATGTTAATTGGAGATATACCGGTGATGACCCGAATGTCCAAAAGATTATTTCCAGGCCTAGAGGCGACCCACCTGATGATCCAGAATATGTAAGGTATGGTGGCTCAGGGGATGACCCAAGCCTCACCGAAGGTGAAGAGCATTTGATGGGTAGGACATCCCTGTTGGAGAGTGGGGATATTATGGCTGCTATCCGAAAAGAGGCAAATTTTATTGGATTAAAGTCACCAACTGGCGACCCAGAACAGCACATGGCTATTGCTACTCGGAGAATCTGGCCTCTAATACCACCCGGACTTAAGCATGACACAATGTTTGATAGTGAGGAAGACGCTAGGGCTGCTGAAGCAGAACTCTACGCGCAAGGTATACGGTGGGTGCTAATAGGCCCATCAATATCTCCATCATTAATGGAACTTGAACCTCCTGTTGAAGTACCAGAAGATGAGTTAGAGGTGGAACCTTACACAGGTATGCGTTCTTTCATTCCTAGATTTGCCAGAGAAACAAGAAATTAATGGCTAGAATTGTATCATCATTCTATTCTGACGAAGAGAGAAAAAAAAAGAAAGGCCCAGGAGTAGGTAGTAAACTACTCTATGGGCTTTCTCTGTTGGAACGTCCTGCGCAGGCATTAAAGGTTGGAGTAAAAGAAGCCCTCGACGAAGATGACGAAGGGTTCCTGGAAGGCATGCAGCAGGGTTGGCTTGGTGAGGATGAGGTACGAGGCCAAGACATTCTCTTTAATGATGAGTATGCTAAGAATCACCCTATCCTTGCGGGTGTGGGTGGCTTCTTATTTGATGTAGCCACTGATCCCCTGACTTACTTCGGTCCTGCCATTGCTAGAACTGTAGGAAAGGGAGTAAAGGCAGGTTATGGAACCTTACCTAAAGGAGCAAGGGGAGCCGTTGAAGAACAGGTTACTGAACTAGGTAAAAAGAAAGTAGTGCAAGATGTTGCCAGAGGACTTAACGTTCCTTATGGCGCAGCCAAGAAAGTCAAGATTCAATCTATGCAAGCATTGAATAGACTTCAAGGAAGAAAGAACGAGACTGATAAGTTAATTAAAGAGTACCAGAAGTGGGCTAAGTCCAAGACTAAAGAGCTTGGATTGAAAAGCCAAGATGATGTTGATAAAGCATTCACTAATTGGATTGAGGCACCTGAAGGCACCGCCGCGAAGAGGAAAGGCTTTGAGGTTTTAGGTGAGGAAGGTAGGGAGATAGCCGAGCGTCATATGACTGAGTATCGTCGAATGCTCAGGATGGAAAAGGACGCGGGTATTCGTGTAGGTACATTAGGAACTCAAGCGGATTGGATTAACCCTGTAGACGAGTACCTGATGCACGTTGCTACTCCTGCGGCTAGAAAACAACACGGTCCAGAAATTTCAGAGTTCCTTACCTCCAAGGGCGCATTCAAGGAAAGGGCTCACAAGGGAACTATAGAAGAGATTAATGAAAGGATGTTCACACAGATGGGTGAACAGAATATGTTCCACACCAATCCCGCAATCATCATGGGCGTCCGCTCCCAAATGTCTGAGCGTGCATTACAAGCATCTAGATTCAGAAGGTCTATTATAGGTGGTGAGCAGAAGTGGTTTGGTGAGGAAATCATGGACCCACGAAGAGGTATGGGCCTATGGTTTCGCAAGGATGCTAAAGGTGATTGGGAAGTTAGCAGAGGTAGAGGCCATGCTTGGCATGAAGTGGATGATAAAGGCGCAAGAAGATCACTTGGTGAGTGGCGTAAGGCAACCGATGATGAGGTAAAGAACTATGCCTCAACAGATTTAGACTCCTTTAAGGGTGTTGATGAACTTACTGATGAAGCGGGTAATATAATACCCGGAAGTGGTAAGGCAAAAGAATTTATGATCTCAGATCGTAATGCCGCCAAGATGGTTAAAGAACGCCATGCATTAATGGTCGGAAAGAAGGCGAATGAGTTCTTCAAATACTACGATGAAATACAAAATGGATGGCAGCGTTGGACTCTTGGTGTGCGCCCTGCTTACCACACTCGTAATATGGTGGGAAACTATCTTAATGCGTGGATGATCTCTGGACTTACAAACCCAGCAAGGTATGTAGATGCCGGGGTTATGCAAAGGAATGCTTACAAGGGAACTCTTGATGACGTAAATAAATTTAAGGGTAAGGGTTCCAAGGACGAACTACCTTGGACTGAGAAAGAACTTCACGACGAGATGAATCGACGTGGGGCTTTCGGTGGGTTGTTTCAAGAAGATATACAGCGTGGTGTAGAGGAGGGGATGGAAGCCGCAGTTGGGACTGTTGGCAGTCTAGCAAAGAGAACAGCGAAGGGTGATGTACTCCCCGTAAGAAAAGCATTTGAGTGGGGATCACATATAGAGAACAACCCAAGAGTCGCGGTTTTTCTTGATACCCTCTTAAAGGCTAGGAAGAATCCGTCTAAGCATAAGTGGTATGATGCGGAGACTGGCGAGGTTATGAATCTTAATAGGGCTAGAGGTGCTATTAATTCTAGGTACGGTGGCGCTGCTGCCCGTTATCGAGATATGGAAGAAGAACTGCGTACAGGTGTGCGAGAGTACACGGTCAGGGGAAAAGTGGTAAAAGAACAATTAACCCCAGAGCAGTTAGAAAAAATTGCTAACAATAAAATTAAGATGGAGAATGCTTTATCAAGAGATTGGACTAGAAAAATTGCAGCAACCTCAGATGAGAAGTTGGATTTCCCCAAATTAATAGATGAGAATACTGGAAAAGAAGTCATAGATATGCAGAAGGTTCTTGGGGCGTTGGCTAAAAGAGATATGGATAGAGCCTTCTTCGATGTAGCCAGTATGGAGATGAAGAAATCCCTATTTGATTACAGAGACTTGTCCAAGTTTGAGCAGGATGTGCTGAAGCGTGGCGTTCCATTCTACACATGGAGCAGAAAGAATATACCCGCTCAGTTACAATCCCTTATAAAGAACCCTCAGAGAGCGGAGAAGTTACACCTAGCCCGAGAACAGTTCGAACACCAAGGCGGTTCACCCGATGACCGAGATGTAGGCCCGATGTGGTCTGGCACTGTACCTATATTTCTTGGGCAAGAAAAGGAAGGGATACGTTCATTCTTTTCCTTACTTAACTACGCACCAATCGCTGACCTAGAAAGGGTCGGTCATCCTAACGAGATTCTAAAGCAGATGGTATCCCCTATTATTAAGGAACCATTGGAGCAAGTATTTAATTATGATCTATTCAGAAGTAGAAAGATCAAAGAATTCAAGGGGCAAAGCAAAGACTTCCTTGGAGTTGCATTACCGCCCGGTGCATGGCACGCTGCCCAGCTTCTTGTGCCGCTAGTTGAATTGAATAGACTAAACCCTGGTAATGTATTTGGATTACAGCAGGCAAATGAACTGCGTGGAGATATGGAGATTACCCCAGGGTGGTGGGGCTTAGGCGCAAGCCGAGAGTCCAACCCAGTGGATATTCCTGGTTTGGCAAGGACGATACGATTTTTTGCTGGTGTACGTCGTTATGATCTTGACCTACAAAAGAGTAGAGAGTGGAACAAGAAGAAGTTTGTAAGGGATTTAACCACACTCAAAGCCAGGTTGAAGTGGGCCAGAAAGAAAGGGCATAGAAGAAAGGCCGAAGAGTTAGAAATGTTAATCGATCAAATACTTAGCGGCGAGGAGACTAACCCATTAATGACCCAATGAAAAAACTACTAATCTTACTACTGCTGTTACCTTTGGCTGCGTCAGCCCGTATGTTTCCCACTGAGTTCCCAATTAAAGCGGTATGTTGGGATAGTGTTGAGGAAGCTATTGAATACCATCAGGATATATTAGGTGAGTATCCAATTGGAAAGGGTTGGATTGACAGGAAAGATGAACCATCATTCGCTGCCATCATGTACAACCCTAACAAACCCTCTTGGACATTCCTAAGTTTTCATAAAAATAAAGATGCAGTAGTCGTTTGCGCTATTACAGGTGGGTTACAATGGGAAATACTTTCCCCCGGAGAAGATGATATTCAATTATGACAAACGGAAATCCATTCAGCAAGGGGGTATCTCTTGGGCACATAGTCGCTACGATAGGCATTATCATAGCGGGGTTTACATTCATCTATGACCTGAGGGAAGCTATTGCTATCCTTCAGTATAAAGGTGACACTGTTGAAGAAAGATTGGATAGGATTGTTGTTAGGACAGACGATCAATTTGAGCAGATAATGGATCATCTTGTGAGACTGGAAGGTAAAATTGACGAAATGATAATCGAGAGGACTGAATGAAAAAACTTTTATGCGCGTTAATGATGTTACCTATGAGCCTGTTTGCAGCAGACTTCGACAGGATAGGTGTGGATGTATCTGCGTTCAGCAATGATGGTGTTCACGTTGGAATAGCTGACAGTGGGAGCCTGAGACTTGGGCTGGCCGGTGAGGGATACACATTCACCTTTGATCAAGACGATAATGACATGGCGGTCAGTGCATACGGTGTAGAACTAAGTAGGTCTGACTCTAAGAAAGTAGGGGTAGGATATGGAGCGGGAATTGGTATACTTGATGGTGGCGTTCACTACAATTGGATGTCTAGTGGTGACCACGTTATAGGTGGGGGCACCACGCTCACAGTTGGGGGGTTTGACCTTGCAACCTCTGCAGATTGGAACCTGACAGCCTCAAATATCACCGGAAAGGTGGGAACTTCAATGGATTTGTGGGGTGCACAAGCATCCGCTCTATCCAAATGGGATATAGATGACTTCTCTTATGATGGTCTGGAACTGGATGCAGGATATGCTATTCCTGTTGCTGCCGGTATACATATCACTCCGTCCGTTGGTGTTGATTTCGACAGCGATTGGGGGCGTGGCGATGCAACTGCTTCTGTGTCTATTAATTTATCATTTGGAAACAATGGAATTCCAGCATCTTAAAATAGTAAAGGAGTCTTACGGGAAGCACTTACTGTTTACCATAAAGCTATCAGCCATGCTTCTCTTACTGGCTGGATGTTCTATTATCCATGGACTATTCCCTTTCCTTTTAACAGGTACAGTATCGGATAAGATTAAGCATTTACATTTGGTACTTAGCCAGAGATGAGCGACGCGATAGATGTAAGCGATAAAACTAAATTCGCTATGCCTGTTCGCAACCTGATCTCTTTGGTTGCGTCTGTTGCGGTAGGAGTCTGGGCTTACTTCGGGATTATTGAAAGGCTCAACCGAATAGAAACTAACAACATCTTGATGCAAGCAGACCTGATCAAGAATACAGAGTTTAGGATCAAGTGGCCTAGGGGTGACCTTGGTTCACTCCCTGCTGATGCTGAACAGTTCATGTTAATTGAACACTTATCGGGGGAGTTCGATAAACTTCTACAAAATATAGAGACAGGTAAAGCACCATTCGATCAGCAACAAGCCCTTACACTGGACTTCTACAAGCAGAGAATCGAAACTCTTGAAGGAAAGGTGGAGACACTAAAGGATAACGTAGCAAACTTGAAGGCACACAACGGCGATGACTATTAAAGTAATGTTTGTTCTTATGCTATTTCTTAACGGAAACCTAATCGAGTTCATGGGTCACCATGAGAATGAGCAAGGAGAGTGGGTAGAGATGGGTGTGCCGGGATGCCTTGCTATGAAGAGAACCTTGAGTCGCAATGGCTGGAAGGATAACGCCGACACCAACACAAGGTATGCTTGTGAGAAGCATGAGGTTATGGTTGAAGATAATTGGGAGGGCCGAGAAGTGGTGAGGAAAATACTTGACTGATGACTATTACAGAGGCAGCACAAAACAAGGTAGACCAAGTAATAAATGGAGATGGGTTCTTAGGAATCTATCTGGAAGGTGGCGGATGTTCAGGCTACAGAATAAAGCTATCTCCCACTGGAGAAATACCAACGGATGCTATGATGATCTCTCCTACTATCTACTCTGATGCCCATTCCCTTGACTTACTTGGAGATGCAGTTATGGATTGGGACGACGACCCATTCAGGCCATCGTTCCACTTCACCCCACCTACGGGAGCGTCTTCCTGTGGTTGCGGTTCATCGTTCACACTTTAATGGAGATACCATGAAAATAATTAAGACAATCTTGAGACACATTGAGGAGAAACCTTTATGGGCAGTCGTAATTCTTATCGCAGTTATGTATATCTTTGGCTAGCCCTTTCTTGTCTGAGTACCGCAGGATGCAGCACTCTAAAGAACAGCCTGATGACAGGAGCCGCGACGAGCGCAGTTGTTGGTGTAACGAGTGTCTTGCCGGGGGGTGTGATTGCACCGAGCATAGCCGGTGGCGTAACGGCTGCGACTGCCTCTGCTTTGACTGCGGGAAAGAGCGCTAAAGGTGAGCCAATCTCTGTCACTGCTGATACTGTGGTCAACAAGGCGCCAGACAACTTCTTTACGTTGCTGGGCAAACTGGTAGGTATGGGTGGATGGCTATTGGGCTTAGTTCTATTGCTTCCGATGATCTTGGGCTGGATAATCCCCGGCCCCCTGAAGATGCACAAGAGAAAGAAAAAGAAATAGTTCTTGTCAGGTGGAGGGATATTATTCAGTCATCAGACTGGACTCCAGCCAGTGACATCAGTTGCCCAATCTTTGAGAGCATTGGGTGGCTGGTATCCAAGGATGATAAAGAAATAAAAATAGGGGGTACTCTTGTGGTCAAGGCAGATGATCCACAAGGTACCCCCTTTGGTATTACAGCCTTTCCAGTAGGCTGCGTGGAGGAAATCAAACCTATTTTATAATGCTTCTTTGAGTGATAGCCCTTATCCCATTGTAGTAACCTTCACCATCCAGACCCTCAAGCATGATGATACCTCTCCACCACTGGTACTCAGTGTCCTGACACCACGTTTCAGTATACTTAGGGTGTGAGTAGCAGCCAGCAGACAATCCAAATATCTTCTGGCCATCTGGCTTGGTCTGTTCAGCATGGTTGTACAGGTGAGAGTGGCCCTGCACTGCAGAACAATGTAACTTTGTAATCAAAGCATGGCCTATGTGGACAGAACTGATTGGCCTCCCTGCTACACCTGATGTAAAGTAATGACTAAAGGTAATGCCCTTGATTGTAACACACTTCTTAAATGGTGTGATCTTCCAGCCAAACTTCTCGTACTGTAAGTCCTCTATACCAATAGCACCATCTAGTTCTGGCGTGTTATTGATAGCCCTTGTTATCCTGTCTTCATGGTTACCTAGACACATGTGTAACTTAGGCTTGTATCCACGTATTCTTTTAATAGGAGCGAACAGTTTTTCCTGTGCGTCTATCACCGCCTTTACATCTTTCTTATATCTCCTACCCTCGAAGCCCTTGGTTCCCTTGTCATAAGAGGATAGGCTTGGCATGTCAGCCATATCCCCTATACAGACAATTACTTGGGGTCTTTCCTTTGCTATGAACTTACCCAGTGCGGTGAACCTGCTGTTGTCATAGTCAGGATGGGCATGAGGATCACCAATAACTAAAAGATTCATTTGTCTGGCCCTCTTATCTCTGGATTAAACATTACTACATTCTCTGGTTGCTTAACTTTTCTTAAGAAAGTCAACCACATATGCTCCTCCCAATTATCTTCTGCCTCCTTTGCTCTTTCAAGCAGGTGTTCTAGTAAAAGTTTATCAACCACCAATTCATTGTCAAGGCATACATTCATCAGTGTACACGCAGCCTTCAGGTGATGGCACATCATCCATACAATACTCTCTTCCTCCCTCATAGTTTCACCTTCTTAATCCTTTCTGATTGAAACCTTTTTATATTCAACGCATCAATGAATACATCATTGTGCTGCCAAGGATCAAACGCTACCTCTTGAAACTTCTCTCCCTCCTTGTCAAGCCTGACTATGACACCAAGTTTAGGTAGTTCACCCATCATCTCGCCTATAGCATTGCAGTATGCTGACACCTGCAGATAGTATTCCTTGTATATCTTTGCGCTAGTCTTGAAGTCGATGACACATAACTTACCATTGACTTTAGCCAGCGCATCTATGGTTCCTGCATACTCCCAACTCCTAGAGTAAACCTTCTTCTCACAAGCCAGCCACTCTATCTCTCTCGATTCCACCCAGTCATGGAAGTTCTGCATTGGAACCTTAACTGCTTCTGGATAGTCTACCATTGTCTCACCATCAATCATCTTGACCTTGATGTAGAGTTCTATCCATTTGTGCACCTCTAACCCTATTGACTGTGCTCTATGGCTGATCTGTTTGTGAGCATTGAGTATGCCATTGTACATATCATTGTCTTCACCATAGTTCTCCTTCCAGTAGTCAGCACCGCATGTCGCTGCCCAGTCTACTAAATACTTTGGAAAGACAGCATCAACTACCCTAGTAACAGAAGGGATTTTACGATCACCAACCATGTAGGTATGCTTGGCATCATCATACTCTAGGTCTATGTCATCTCCATCCCAGTATTGTATAGTGTAATTCGCCATCAGACCTCCTGTATTGACCGTGATGGAACTTTAAGGTTATCCTGTCCTTACATGCCCCTGTTACCCTTAAAGCCCACCACCAGCCTTACACTGCGTTAAAACGGTATGTCGTCCTTAGACACCTGCTCTGCTTCTCTTGTTTTGCCTCTTGAAAACTCTCCTTCTCTGGCTCTGGCTGTATAGTTCTCAGTAATTGGATTGAACCTCACCTTTCTATAAGGCTTACCCGCAGCCGATACCATATCCCTGATACCTATCCAGTATTCTGAGCCATCTACCATTGCTCGACCTGACCAGTCATCATGCCAGTCCTCTTTCTTGGGCTTTTCTACTTCAAATGCAGCACCATCATTGTCCTTTTGTTCACCATTCCATTCAGGCATTGTAGTCTCCTATGTGTTTCGTAAGTTGGCCTGTTCAGTACGCCATGTTTCCCATATTACCTTCTCTGTCTCACGTTTATTCTCTAACAACTTAACGTCAGCCAAAGAGTTCTCCCATCTTTCTTTCCAATCTTTGTACTCCTGTGAAGATTCAGCAACAGCATTGGCTTCTGCCACTGTGTCATGCAGCCTCTTCGCATTGATAAATGCTTGAGCCTTTACAATCTTTTCCTCTTTCTCTATAGCCTTGGCTTTGGCATGAGCATATGCAAACCCCTCATCACTCTCAGCCATATAACGTATAGACTTTTCCACTCTATCTTCTGTTATCATGTGTGTATTATACCATGTTTGAATGCTTTGTCAAGTGTATCGAATATAAATAATGGTTGACAAGATAGGATAACCTTATCACCACCATGTAATTTACTATGGCAAGTATAACATAGTGGCATTGCTAACCAATCGTTTGCCTTCATTCCCATTCCTTTACTCGATACCCTACCCGCAATAGCACTGATGTCTATTGCATGATGAGGTACTATAGTCTCATCTATTATACTACAGTTGGCGCAGGGTAATGTTGCTACCCAGTTAAGATACTTTCTATTTTCCCATCTCTTACTCTTGAGTAGCAATAATTTCTCCATATTTATCAAGGTTCCTAATGTTCTCCCATACAATCTGTGAAGAACTAGCCGTTGCATATACACCATCACTCATATAAACTCCACGATTAGTATCATACCCCGGAAGATCACTATACCAATCAAGTTCTGAGCCATCATAGAATCTTTCATAATCATCATGCCACTTTTTAGGCTCAATACCCTCGCCTCTTGTCAGGTAATAGTTCCACAGAGTTTCATCTGACTTTCTTATTTTCATCCATGATCGCATTCTTCTCATGGATGGTTTATATCCTATCTCTTCCTCAATAGGTTTGACCTCATGTTCCCAAGGCCAGCCCATACCTATTTGTCCATCATTATCATCCCACTCAGGAACAATTCTAGGCTTTTTCATTTTGCCTATTTCTTTTATAGCCTTCATTCTATGGGCTATAAATGAGGCACAGTTTATACGGGCCCACTCAGGCTGGGCTTCGCATGGAGCAATTAAACCTATCGACCCACCCCAAGAAAACCATTTGAAACCATCGTCATCAATTGTATCTATACACATTGTAGCATGATCGTATACATTTACTACTAAGCAGTAATCCTGAATGCGACTTGCTCTTACCTCCAAGTGATCATCTTTAATAAGATTAAATCTTTTCATATGTTACATACTCCTGATAAGCATTGCTCTTCACTGTTGTCCTCAAAGATCACACCCCTCTTGGAGTTAGCATCATTGTAGGGTACAGTGGAGATTGGTTGGCCCCCTCTCGATCCATCCGGGTATAGGGTAAGACCCCTTAACCCAGACGCATACTTTTTTACTATCTTTGCAAACTCTGGTACCTTGTCCTCGTTATTGAACTCAGTACCCCACTGAGGAAGGTTTATCGTGGAACTTATTGCATGATCCACATACTTCTGTAGTTCATACTGGAACTTGATCCTTCTCTCTGGGTCAGCAGCCAAGTCAACAGCAGACTCAATCTCCTCTGGATTTACACCATCGGATATCAAAGACTCTGCTGTACCGTCAACGACAAATTGATGTTTCCATCTGGTTCCATCCGTAAGGTAGCGTCTGCGGTATGCCACTGCATAGATAGGTTCAATTCCACTGGTTGTTCCTGCGAGTATACTAATAGTTCCTGTCGGAGCGATTGCTCTATACCCTTTAGGACGATTAAGAAAGAGTCTATCACAGTGTTCGTTTGCTGCTTTGGTACTTTCGCTTTCATAAACTTTCATCCATTGTTTGAGTTCATCATTCATCTCGTACTTAAAGTTGCGCTTAAGTAACCACTCGTGTAATCCCATAAGCCCTAGCCCTATGCGAGAGTTCTTTTGTCTTACCTTCTCTACCTTCTTGTAAGGTAGGTGCGCCCTGATTAGACCGCAGACTAGGAACTTCGCTGAGAGATTAACCACATCCTTAAGTTCTTCCACTGAACTAATGTTCGCAAGATTAACAGACCCAAGATTACATACATCACTGTCATCTTCCGACGTAATTTCTGTGCAAGCATTTCGTAGCGTTTCATTCTGCTTCTCTCCAAAGTTGAATGAGAACCCCGGTTCTCCTGTCATCAAGGCTTGTCTACAGTTCTCATTAAATATATCATCTCCATTTCCATTTAGCCATGCATCATCATAGTTCAGTGATATGTTCATCATGTCCAGTGGAGCAGCATAGTTAAAGTTTAACTTCTTCATGTCTGCCACTGTGTATTCTTTCTGATTGCCAAGAAACATATCATGCCAGTTCTTTGCATGAAGCAGAGTCTTTGCATCCTCATGCTGCCAGTTCATGCTGCCATACAGCGCAGACCTACGGCTACCACCCTGCATTACGTTCCTTCCCACCTCGTTCAAGGTATACAGGAGAGGGATTGGGCCTGATGCTACGCCACCAGTTCTCCTTAGTTGTCGGCCAGATGGTCGGCAGATTGATACGTCTACACCTATGCCACCACCGGTCATCAGGCAGGACATTGCCCTTTGAGTAACACCAGCCCACTCCTCTCTACTGTCATCCTCCAACCTCAACAAGTAACAGTTATTGAAGAACCTTGCATCTCTTCCTGAGTACCACAGGTATCTACCACCCGGCATAAACTTGAAGTCAGATATGTACTGGGTCAGTTGATCCCTGTCTCCTTTAGCCATCAGGTTATTCTTGTCTCCATCTACGTCGCCACATACATAGTTTACTACGGTGTGCGCTCTGTCCTCCCAAGTTTCATAAGTATTGCTGGCATATTTCTGTCGAAATACTGTATCACCTAGATTTGTTCTGAACATATTTCTCTCCTAGTTTATTTTTCTTGGCAAACTTTATGTACTCTTTCAGAGTTATGCCTTCGTTCCTCTCGAACACATCATCCCAAGAGATACCGGACGGTGCCAGTGTGCTGCCATACTTATGACAGTGGCGAGCAAACCAGTACCGCCGGTTCTCCTGTTCATCTTCAAGCAGCTTCAGATTTGTAGAGTCCTGAGTAGGACGTTGTATCCCAGTGGCTTTGTAAGTTATCGGCAACGTACTCTTTCCCCATTGTTTGGTTAGCCCAGCAAGCCTTATGGATTGCTTCTCTTAGGTTATCATTGTACTCTGATGAGATTCTTTTATATATGAACTCACAATCAGCAGCTTCTTCAGCCCACTTATGGCTTGCATAATATAATTTCCATAGAGCGTGTTGCATCTCAGTAGTATCTTTCTTTATTTCGTTGGCGTTCTTCTTACGTCTACCATTAGAAGGGGTCTTTGCCTTTGCCTTTACTTTCTTCTTTGTTCCTTTGTTTGAAGTCATCTGATTCGTCCTCTGCGTAAACTCCATGTTTGTATGCACCAGATAGTTTAAGTACAGCCCTTGCCAGTGCGCGTTTCTCTGCCATCTCAGCAACGTAGTTACTGCGACAGTTACCACCCTGCCCCATCAATGCACTGCCATATGTTTCAATGGCAAGACCATTCTTCTGAGCAGTAGCCTTCATTACAGCGAAGTCTTCCTTCAACACCTCGGCATTGAACTCTACCTTGATGTCATTGTTATATTGTATCTTCTCGATACCTGTCCTGGTTATGATAGCAACCTCCTTACCACCGAGAGGCATCTTAAAGATATCCTCTTTGGTATCAAGATCGTTATCCTTAACCAATTGATTCAAGAACTCGCTCTTTGTTGCCATTATGAATCTCCGTTAGTTCCTTCTGGCTTAGTTGGTAAGTCATCACCATCTACCAGTTCCTCATGGTATGACCCATCTTCATCACGCCATGCTCTGTAAGTACGCTCAACTGTATACTCCTTCGTGATTATAGTAGGGTTATCCTTTGTTCCTATATCACTCTCATACATTCTAGGCCCATACTTATAAGGTTGAAGTAACTCCTCAAATAAAGAGATTGGATTACTCCTCATCATCATGTGTCTCATCATTCACCTCCTTGTTGAAGTTTAATAGTCGTATTATAACATAAGACTCATCATATTTCAAGCCCTTTTCATGGAGAACCACGATAGGTATACGTCCATCAGCCTCTCGCTCTGCCTGACCCATCGCATCATGCAGCCATTGAGGTAGAACCTTACGGTGCTTAACCTCAACGCTCCAGTGTGGATGCTCAACATCACGCCTTGACTCTCCATTAGAGCCAGTTCTTTCACCGCCTAGTAGCTTGGCTATCATTCTTTCACAATGCTTCCACGTTGCCATGAAGTTTCCCCACTGATTGTTTAAGTGGTGTTCTTTTCCTGCATCTATTTGACCACTGCTCTATAGTCTCTCCATCTTTACGCATCATCCCCATTCTTTCAAGACTCTCTTTAAGCACAGTTCTGAATGGAACTCCACCAGTCTTGCTGAACTTAGAAGCCCAGCACCGATCACAGTATGAATATCCGTCTCTTACCTGTGTCGGGGGTTTCCCGCAGCTTTCGCATCTCATATAATACCTCTCTCTTTTGCCTGTTCATTTCTTCATGGAATTCATCAAGAGTTAATGGTCTTCTCTCTTCGTAGTCCTCCATCAGCCAGTCATGCACCGATGATGGCGCGGTCTTTACCTTGGATTTTGGTGGGGGCTTCCAATACTGATTAACCTTTGGGCCAGAACTCTGAAGGAATAGACCATCAGATATACCACTGAATCCTAATCCCCCCTTGTAGGCATTCGCTGATTGAAGAGCAGAGAAGGGTATCTCCCTACCTTTCTTCGTCTGTCTCTCTGGGCCATCATATTCTTGCAGCTTAAAATATACATCAAAGATTTTCTTTCTTCCTTTAAACCTTTGATTCTTAGTTATATTCTTCAGCTTGCTTAGTCGTTCAGCATAATCAAGACAATAGTTTTTATATATCTCTATTGGTATACCTCTGTACTGACCAGTCTTTTCTGACTCAATATTTATATCTCTTAATAAATGCTCTGCTTTTCTTATTATTTTATAATATGGACTCATATATATATAGGCTTTAGACCCTAACTCCTTGTTATTAAAGGTGGTATTATAGCATAGATATTGCTAAATGTCAAGTCTTTATTAACCCTTTTGTATCAATAGCTTAGAGCCTAAAGCCTAGTATATTAGAAGAATAAAAAACTTTATGGAATTTGAAGATAAACTACAGCGTAAATCCAGACGCATCAAGCGTCGTAACTTTGTAGCCAAGAACAACAGGCACAAGGGCAAGCGCCATGCATCTGCCTCCGACTACAGACGCAAGCCCAAGTATTCTCATGCCTCCATGTATGAGTCCTGATCAGCACCCATATCAAGAAAGAAGGAGTGCAATACAGTTGTCGGAATCTCTATGTTCTCGGCTAGTAACTCTGCTTCATGGCAATCCCACCCCAGTTCACAGTAGAAATTATACAGCTTAGTTCTTAGTACTTCTTCTATCGTTGAGTCATCCATTACGCTACCTCTCTTGTTAGATATTTAACTGCCTTACTTGCATCGGCTGCTGCCTTGAAGACGAATGATGTATCATCCTTCAGATGCTTCAGCCAACTCTGAATATAACTGGTATGCTGTAGTTTGTCAAGGGGTACGCCTAATGATGCACAAACCATTGCGGCCCCTAACTCAGCAACCAGTTCCTCGTAAGCATACGATGGTTTATTCCTGTCCAACCTATGCTTGGCTCCCGTAGCATGGATACCTTCGTGAGCCTTGGTCGATTCCCTTTCATTCTCATCTGTAAATGCGCTGTCCTTGGGCAGACAGATCGCATCCTTTGATGGAATGTAACAGGCACGATCACCACCTAGACTAACACCACCCTTAAGGTCTAGGTTCTGTAACATCTCTTCGATCTCTGTATGTGGATCGAACCCATCCATTGATTCATCTGGCTCGACATCAGGTAGACCAATGATCTGTTCACGGTTCCATATAGTATAAGTTTTTCTTATACAATAGCGTTCCTTCTCGTTGTCGTTCTTCGTCAAGCAGCCTACCTCTTTAGATACTGGCTTGAAGTATACTATCTCGGTTCCCTTCCTGAATTCCTCGGTAGGAATTGGTCTGTCAAGGCCAGTTGCTTTGATCGCGCCTCTCTTAGTGTACCAATCATTCGATTGATACTCTGAGAACTGTGTGATGAGCCAGTTAATACCAGTGTAGGTATGACCTGTCTCTCCATTGTGATGCGACATCAAGAGTGCATTGGTACTGCCATCCTTAACCCATGCTGGATGCCAAGGTGGTACTCCTGCCTCAAGACAGGAGATAACTTGGTTAGTTACTTTAGCTTCTAAGTCTTTGATATTCATAGGTATTCCTCATCATCAATTGACTGCATCCATTCATGTTCTTGTTCCAGAAGTGCATCATTTAATTGCTCCTCTTCAAGCAATATCTTATGCAGATCAGAAACATTTTTCATTCCCATCTTATACAATTCAAAGCGCCTCGCTTCTATCCTGTCATACTCAGTAACAGGTGGATCAAGAGGCGGTTCAGTCGTTAAAGGTTTCATGATTAACCTCCGTGTAAGGCTCAATGAATACACCATACTCATCTAAATCATCTGTATTCAATGGCATATCTTCCCATTGATCGCGAAGAAATGTAACAGCCTCATCGTGATTATTGAAAAGCATTACTTCATCTTCGTCATTTAATACATACTCACGAGGGTTCAAACAAATACCTTCTTCATATCTACTAATTGCATACATGATTAACCTCCGTCGACAGTTGTTGTACAGGCGTGGCCGTCCTCATCTTCGAAGACATTATACTCATCAGGTGGATCAGTGTCAACATTCGATGGGTCATCGCGCAGTATCTCGAAGTCTCTTATATGACCTGTTGCTATCTCAACAAAAGACTTTAACTCATCGAGAGTAAATACAGCAGTAGTATAACTCTCGTCTATATCACCATGGCCATCATCCCTGTCATGATTAGTAAAGGGAATCTGTTCATCGAATGTTACGACTACAAATCTACCATAAGGTTTCTCATCTAGCATTTTAATCTTCATTTAATCTGCCTCCATATCATTTACCTGTTAATCCTTAATTTCTAATACAATTCCTCGATTGTATCACAAATTCTAGTGATTGTCAAGTTTACTTTTGCTCCACTTATTTCGCTCTCAACTACCCATGTTATACCTATCTGTTTGAGGTTTGAGTAGGCCGTATCGTTTGCAGTTGTTAGGCCGTCCTCAACAAGAAGAAACAGCAGGTTATCAGAGGGCGACCAAAAAAAGGGGAGAAGCCGACCGAAGCCGACTCCTCCCAGAACTGCTCAGTCTGCCAAAATCATGTTGCAATCTGTGATGGCATCCCGAAAGAACTCAGCCCGAAAAGGTACGTTGGCCCTTCTCATCTTCGCAACATATGAGTATTTCTTATCGGGATTCAGGTGGTGCATAATCAAAGCTGTAATTTTACCACCGAACCATTCGTCGAACTCGGGCCAGTTCCACTCGACCTTATCCATGTCTTCAACCAAGACATTCTTTTGGGCTTCGAGTTCAGCCTTGACCTTGGAGATGGCGTTTTCACCGAACTCATTCCAAGTCTCGAGCTCAATTCGGGCTTCTTCTTCAATCAGTCCGTCAGCGTACCAAAGACCATAAGCGGCTATTAGTGCTGCTTTTTCCTCTTCACCCATGACCTTTCCCTTCATAAACTCTGTTGCTTGGGCAAAGTTAGGACGCGGACGCTCAACAATATCGTCTTTCTTTCTGTCATAGTACGTATGGTAATCACTGCTCAAGTCATCAATCCATCGAAGAATATAGACAGCACGTTGCATCTTTTCATGGCTTGATATGTCATGACGCTGACCAGTATCCATCTTTCTCCCATCCTCGGGGAATCGATCTGCCCTGATCTGGTTTGCCACGGCACTAGCCATCATCGATCGTTCAAGCTGAAACCCAAAGACTGGCCATGCACTGCTTGTAACTCTACCGAGTATTGTATGTGTATTTAACATTTGTGTTGTAACTCCTGTTACTTGTTGTGGCGTAATTGCCATGCCTACTTTAGCACGTAGTATTTTCTTAGTCAAGAGAAGACGTTGATGTGTTTATCTCTTTACTTAGAAAATCTCGTGATAAGCGAAGCGTAATAGGCATTGCAATGGAGCCATTAGGCCTAGTGTTGTCCGTCCTGCTCCTTTGTTTGTACCGAGCAGAGGACATAAACGGAAATCCCGGAAGCATTCAGAACACAGCCATCATAACCAACAGCCTATCTGAACATTTACATAGGATGATACAAACGAATATCCTACATAAATGTCCAGACCAATTTAATCTTACGATTAAGATACAATAGGAAAGATATCCCCTCTCCCACACTCACACGCAGTTTCTTGTGAGCCAGTTGTATCGGCGAATTCCTATGTCTGTGTTATTTGTCTGCCGTTGTACCGCAGGGGTGTACGTATAGGGGGGGCACCCCCCGCTGTTTTCTTTATTATATATATGTCCATCCCACAAACCGAAGGGTATATTTACCATACATAAGTAACATCTAATATAGAGGATACCGTGGCTAAGAAGAACAGCACGAAGCGACCTGATAAAATTATACCAATGTCTAATAAATGGATACAAGAAGCCGATCTCAAGACCGGGGCTTTTACAGCCCAGGCCAAGAAGGCGGGTATGTCTGTGCAGGCTTTTGCGAGACACGTCCTGAAGAAAGGTTCCAAATACAGTGAGACTACTAAGCGCAGAGCCAGATTAGCGCAGACCTTTAAGAAAATGAGTAAAAAATAATGCTAGTACAACCTACCACAATAGCCCAAGCACAAGCTATGGGTTCTCCATATTTCTACCAGGATGGCAAGAAGAAACTCGCCGTTACAGCAGAGCAGTTGGCCGCATTCCGTGGCGGAGCGCAGTATGACCCCGCAGGTGGGAGTGCCTTAACGCAATGGGCTAATATCCATACCCAACCACAGGTTCCGCAGATGGACCTTCAGCCTGTATTGGATATTCCTAGGCAAGAGCCGACACTTCCTCTTCGACGAAGGAGTCCGGTAGGTGATGACTACTATCAATGGAGAGGCTTTAACCGAGGAGAGGCTCCGCCAGAGCCAAGCATGATGGATCGGGTTAGAGGCTTTGTCGGCGGAATACTACCCGGAGGAAGAACTGAATCAGGCATAGGTGGCGATGTTGCCCCTCGACGGCTAGAGAGGCCAGTAAGGGAAGGTCGCGTAGCCCCTGTTTCCTATAGTCAGGTTGCAATGGACAAGATCGCGGATTGGGAAGGTTTTCGTGATAAGCCATTTGATGATGTGGGTACACGTCGTATAGGGTATGGCAGGAAGGCTAAGAAGGGTGAGACTACCACAGCAGATAAGGAGCGTGGTTGGCTTATGGGTAAGGTGCAGGATATAGGCGATTGGTTAGACAGTGTGGTTACGGCTGATCTCAATGCGAATCAGAAGGCTGCATTGACATCACTCGTATACAATGTGGGCCAAGGCTCATTCAAAAAGAGCAAGGCTCTAAAGGCGTTAAACGCCGGTGATATGGACGAGTTCAAGAAGCAGGCTTTCTCTAAGGAGCAGGGCTGGGTCAAGAGCAAGGGTAAGTTCGTGAAAGGACTTCACAACCGCAGACAGAAGGAACAGGCTCTTTTCTTTGGCTAATTGGGATGCAGGCTCATTAAGCCCACAACAGTTGGGCTTTATCCGCGATGCGATGCGGGCAAGAAAGCGAGGCAATCTAGGCCCGGTTGAATTGGCTGGGCTATTGCAGGAAGGCGGTGAGTTCATGCCTATGCGGGATATGCGTCTTGGTGACATACGCAGGACTACACCAGGGCGGTCTGGCACAACCCTTGGTCAACATCGGAGTGGACAAAACAAGAGAATAGTGATTAATCCTGCTTTTCCTAGTGCGCGTGGCGAAACAGTTGGGCATGAATTAGGGCATGAAGGATATGCTAGGTATGGTATACCGACTACTCACCCTGCTTCTCATGGCTATATAGACGCTTATTTAGGAAGAAATTATAGCAGGAAGCCGAGGCATCTCCAATCGGGTCAAGATATATCGAGACCTATGGAAGCTCCTATCCCAAGAGGGAAATCAAAAATCCAAGGAGGGGGGCAAAGGTATGCAGGATCAACAGTTCCAGCTACGGCAGATAAAGGAATACAAAGAGCGTTGGACAGCATGACTAGAAGAATGTCTCAGTCTGAAGAAGGGATGGCAAGACAGAAATGGTGGGATGAAAATAGGATTGCAATTATGAGAAGAATAGCATTACTTGGAGGTGGAGGATAAGGATGAGTGCAATGCAAGACAAGTTCATTGAACACTATTCCTTAACTGGTAATGCTACTCAGTCTGCTATAGAAGCAGGATACTCTGAGAAGACAGCCAAGCAGAAGGGATATGAACTAAAGAAAAACTTAAGGCATGAGATCAATGACCAGACTCAAAAGGTACTTGCAGACAAGATACCCCAAAACCTACACTTTCTATCTGAACTGGCAGAGAAGGCAGAGAGCGAAAGCGTACGCCTTGCAGCGGTCAAGGATATACTGGATCGAGCGGGATTGAAACCTGTAGAGAGATCAGAGGTCACCACTGTGGAAAGAATGTCTGATGAAGAAATCCAAAGGGAACTCGACGCTCTCCTCAAACACTAGGGCATTAGAACTCCTGCGGGAGCAGAGACAGCGTGAGCGCTATTCTAGGATCAATTCTTATGACCCTTACCCCTACCAGCTAAAGTTCCATAAAACAGGCTCAGAGGCCAACCAGAGGCTTCTGATGGCGGCTAACCGCATAGGCAAGAGTTTCTGTGGCAGCATGGAACTCTCCTACCATCTCACCGGACTGTACCCTGATTGGTGGGAAGGACGAGTATACCGTCAACCCATCGTTGCATGGGCTGGTGGTGTATCAAATGAAACGACAAGGGATATTGTTCAGTTTGAACTCTTGGGTTCTCCCGATGACCCTGAAGCCTTCGGCTCCGGTACTATACCGAAAAACCTAATAATAAAGACCGAAAGGAAACCGGGCGTTCCAAACGCGAAGAGTGTGGCCCTCATTCATCACGTTAGCGGTGGGAACTCATCTTTATTTTTCAAAGCCTATGAGATGGGTGTAGAGAAGTGGCAGGGAAGATCAGTAGATGTGGTCTGGCTGGACGAGGAACCATCCAGAGATATCTACTCCCAAGCAGTAACCAGAACCCTAGACAGGAGGGGGATGGTTTACATGACTTTTACTCCAGAATCAGGAATGACAGAGACAGTCGCATCCTTCCTGAATAACCTTCAGCAAGGACAATCTCTTACAAATGCGACATGGGATGATGCATCAGAGGATATTACATCCTTTAAGGGAGAGAAAGGGCATCTTTCCCCTATAGTGATGGAGCAGATTCTCTCCTCTTATTCTCCACATGAGAGGGAAATGAGGAAGAATGGCAGACCTTCTATTGGTTCTGGTCTGGTATTCCCTTTGGGAGAGGAGAAGATCATCATTGATCCCTTCCATATTGAGGATCATTGGCCCAAGATAGCGGCCATAGACTTTGGGTGGGATCACCCTACCGCAGTAGTATGGTGCGCTATTGACACAGAAGAAGAAGTATTTTACATATATGACTGCTATAGGGCTGCTAAAGCCAGTCCTACTGTACACGCAGCAGCAATTAGGTCGAGGTCTGCATTTATTCCTATAGCCTACCCGCATGACGGAAATCGCAGGGATAGCATGGGAAACCCCGGTCTTGCTGACCAGTACAGGAACTTAGGTTGTAATTTTTTACTTGAACACTTCACTAATCCACCCGCATTAGGCAATAACAAAGGCTCTAACTCTATCGAGGAAGGGTTAATGGCTATGTTACAGGCTGTAGAGGGGGATAAGTTTAAGGTGTTTTCCACTCTTTCTGACTGGTTCGAGGAGTTCAGAATGTACCATAGGAAAGACAATAAGGTGGTTCCTATCAGGGATGATCTTATGTCGGCTACGCGCTACGCCTTCCAGTCTCAGCGGTTTGCTGTGGCAGGAAAGGACGATAAATGGACACAAGATGTTAAATACAGGAACTACGGAATTGTTTAATGGCTAAAGAAAAGATTACTGAGGAAGATTTAGTAACCAGAATCAGGGGTGAGATTACCGATTCTTTGGGGTATATGGGGGATACTATCTCCACCCAGAGAGAAATGGCTATGAAGTATTACTATGGTCTACCTTTCGGTAATGAGGTCGATGGTCGTAGCCAGTATGTAGATTCCACGGTGCAGGACACAATTGAGTGGATTAAACCGTCCCTGATGAGAGTATTTGCATCTGGAGATGAGATGGTTAAATTCACCCCACATGGTCCTGAAGATGTCAAGATGGCAGAGCAGGCTACAGACTATGTGAACTATGTGTTTACCAAAGATAATCCCGGCTGGGAAATCCTTTATTCTTGGTTCACCGATGCCCTGCTATCAAAGAATGGGATTGTGAAGGTCTGGTGGGATGAGTATGAGGAGAGGGAGAGGGAAGAGTACAGAAGACTGACCGATATAGAGCTTACCGCTCTTGTAGAAAATCCAGCGGTAGAGGTTCTGGAACATACGGAATATAGCGAAGGAGAGGAGTTAGAGGTTACTGCTATATACCACGACGTAGTGATTACGCGTAATAGTTATTCTGGCAGGGTCAAGATTGAGAACATTCCTCCCTCCGAGTTTCTTATCAGTAGAGAAGCTAAGAATATACAGGATGCCAGGTTTGTTTGCCATCGAGTCCTGAAAACTCTTTCTGAACTAAAGGAGATGTACCCAGATGAAGATTTAGACCCTGAGAGTCTTGGTGGAAGCGACGAGGATTTGATGGCATTCTCCGCAGAGAGGTTGGAAAGATACCAGTTCGATAAGTCTGCTGAGTATTGGGAAGGTTGGGGAAATCCTGTTCATAATGAAGATGGGCTAACTACGTATTGGCTACATGAGTCTTACTTAAAGACTGATTATGATAACGATGGGATTACAGAGTTGCGTAAAGTATGTACTGTAGGCTCTACTGTTTTAGCTAACGAGGAAATAGACTCCATACCTTTTGTTTCCATTACTCCTGTAAAGATTCCGCATAAGTTCTTTGGTCTAAGCATGGCTGATCTGGTTATGGACCTGCAGCTTATGAAGAGTACGCTGATGCGTAACCTCATGGATAATATGTACAATCAGAACTTCGGTCGATACGCCGTACTTGAGGGTCAGGCTAACCTAGATGACCTACTCACGCAACGACCGGGCGGTGTAGTTAGGGTTAAAAGTCCTAATGCAGTTACACCTCTGACCACTCCCCCACTGGAACCTTACTCATTCCAGATGTTAGAGTATCTTGATAGTGTACGAGAGTCGAGGGCTGGTGTGTCGAGAATGTCGCAGGGTATGAATGAGAATGCTTTAACATCTCACACTACTGCGACTGCTGTTAATGCTGTTATGTCTGCGGCGCAAAGCCGTGTAGAACTTATTGCCAGGAACTTTGCGGAGACTGGTGTAAAGGATTTAATGATAACTATTTATGAATTACTTCATAAGAATCAGGACAAGGAAAGAGTGGTTAAGTTGCGCAACGAATGGATTCCGACACGCCCTGACGTATGGCGGGATAGGTATGATTGTACTGTCTCTGTGGCTTTAGGAAGCGGAAACAAAGACCAACAAATGATGCATCTGTCTCAGATGTTACAGTTTGCAGGCGAAGCAATGAAGGGTGGGTTGCCTATTGTTAGCGTGCAGAATATGTATAACCTTGGAGCCTCATTGGTTAAAGCGATGGGATTCCAAAATGTAAATGATTTCTTAACTGATCCATCGCAAGTTCCTCCGCAACCGAAGGAGCCTGATCCAAAACAAATGGAGATGCAGATGGAGGCTCAGATTAAGCAACAGGAGTTACAGATAAAGCAGGGTGAGTTACAACTCAAGGCTGCTAAAATTCAACAGGAGTATGAGAAGCTGGCCGTTGATTCTGAACTGAAGCAGCAGGAGCTGCAACTTGAAAGGGAGCAGAATAGGGCCGTCGCTATAGGAGCAACATGACCGATGATCTAAGAATAGGCAAGGCAAATGCATTGCTTAGTGACCCGTTGTTTAATGAAGCGTTTGATGAGTTAAGAAAAGATTTAATGAACCGTTGGGAATCCAGCGGTTCGGCAGAGTTGGAAGCCAGGGAATCAATCTGGCTTGCGATGCGACTGCTTGACAGGATTCATGCACATATATCGTCTATAGTTGAAACTGGGCGCATGGCTGATATTCTTGACAAGCAACATCCATTTATCTGAAAGAGGAATTAAATTATGGCGGATACGCAAGAAGCCCCGCAACCTAGTGGCTTAGAGCCAATCCCTACGCTGGGAGGAAGTATAACAGAAGCGCAAGAGGCATTACTCAGCCTGATGGAACCTGAAGAGGAGACACCAAAAGATGAGGAAGCCAAACCTACTGAAGAGGAAGAGTCTACCGAGGAAACTCAAGACGAATCATTGGAAGAGGAATCTGAAGAAGAAGTCGAAGAATCCGAAGAGGAGGAAGAGGCGGAACCTGAAGAGTCTGACGATGAAGACGAAGAGGCACTTTTTGCTGTCACTATAAATGGTGAGGAGCAAGCAGTTACCCTTGACGAACTTATGAAAGGCTATAGTCGCCAGTCAGATTACACCCGAAAGACCCAGAAACTTGCTGAGGACTTCAAGAATCTTACCGAGCTGGAAACCCAGTGGAAGCAAGAGATGGAAGCGACTCAACAAGAAAGGGCACAGTACGCAAATGCATTAGAGAATGTGATCAATTCTTCTCTAAAGAATCTCAATAAGTTTGACGTTGATTGGGATGATTTAAGACAGAACGACAGGGAAGAATATCTGCTGAAACGCGACGAGTATAGGGAAGCCCAAGATAATATCCAGAAGCAACAAAGGGAACATCAGGCAATCCAACAGAAGCAACAGCAGGAGATGGCGCAACAGTTTCAACAGGCTAAACAGGAAGAGTATCATAAACTCGTTGACAAGTTGCCCGATTGGGGCGACGAAAAGAAGCGGGCGGAGTTAGGTACAACTGTTAGGGAGTACGCCTTGTCACAAGGATATTCTGCCGATGAAATTAATTCGCTAGTAGATCACCGTTCTGTATTGGTTCTTCTAAAGGCCAAACAGTTTGACGACTTATCGAATTCTAAAGTTAAAGCAAAGAAACTAAAGAATAAACCAAAAGTAATCAGGGCTGGCAAAGGTAAAGACAGGACCGACGATAATAAAAATAAGCGTGCTATTCAAATGAAACGTCTCAAAGGGTCAGGGCGCGTTGATGATGCGTCTATACTCTTGGAGGATTTTATAGACATTTAACTTTAGGAGGGAAATGCTATGGCAGTTCCGTCAAATACTAGGGAAACCTATGGTGCCATTGGTATCAGGGAAGACCTAAGTAATATTATATACAATATCAGCCCTATGGACACGCCGTTTCTAAACGGTTGTGGACGTGGTTCTGCTGATAACACTCAGTTTGAGTGGCAGACTGATGAACTAAAGCAAGCCGCGGCTAATATGCAGATTGAAGGTAATGATTATGCTTCAACTGCTGCGACAGAGCCAAGGCGTTTGAGTAATTACACCCAGATTTCGGCAACGCAAGTCCAGAGTTCTGGAACTGCGGAAGCGGTTGATTTTGCTGGTCGTAAATCTACTCAGGCTTATCAACTCGCCAAACGCGCCAAGGAAATGAAACGCGACATGGAGTATATGTTGCTTCAGGGTACGGCAAAGGTTGCCGGTTCTTCTGGTACTGCTAGAGAAACCGCTTGCTTTCCAACTTGGATCGGAACCAGTGATGCCGATACGACAAACATTGTCGCGGCTTCCGATGGTAGCGGTCTTACCAATAATGGATCAGGACTAACCTATCCAGACGGTACGACTAGTGCTACAACTGGTGGCGCAAATACGGCAGTCACTATCGCTCTGATTAACAATGTTGTTGAGCGTATCTGGAACTTAGGCGGCACACCCGATACTATTTTGTGTAACAGTACGGTAAAGGGTACTATCAGTAGTTCTACTGTTGGTGGTGCTGTGGTTGCTGAACCCAGAGCGAATCACTCAGGGTCTGGCCCTATCACGGCTGTAAACGCGGTTGATGTTCTTGTTACGGACTTTGGTACGTTTAAGGTTGTGCCTGATCGGTTCATCCCGGCTACCAACGTTGATTTTGTAGACTTTGACCTTTGGTCAGTTGACTATTTGCGTCCATTCCGTACAGAAACTCTCGCCAAGTCTGGTGATAGTGTAAAACAGCTTTTGATTGCTGAGTATGGTTTGCGTGCTAAAAATGGCAACGGTAGTGGCCAGTTGAAGAGCGCAATCTAATTAGTCTTGGTTTAGCCCCCTTCGGGGGGCTTTGCCTTACAGGAGAAATAAGATGGCACATATAGGACAACCGCCCAGTAAGGGTACTGCGACAGCCATTGGCCCTGACATGAACCCTCCACCTTATGCAGAGGGTGAACCCAAACTTAAAAAGTATGGGGCTGGTGTGGATGGCGCTTTAGGTCATACAGATCATAATGGGTCTATTGATAATGTCATAAGCACGCAAGTTTCTAAAGTTGGAAAAGATGTTTATGGCTGGTAACAAGGAGCAATAAAATGAAAAAAGGTAGCGAACATTGGTCAGACAACCCTAAAGGTGTGGCTGCTGACAAAGCCAGCAAATCAAAAGGAAATGCCGAAAAGGGTCTTGAGGCTGCTATGAAACAGGATTCATCCAAAAGGAAATAATCTATGGCTAAATCTGCAAAACCAAAGAAGGTCGTAAAACCAAAGAGTAAATCTAGTAAGCCTATGACCTTTGAGGAAAAACTTTCTGATACAAAAGTCCGTATGAATAAGATTGTTGAGGGTGATGATCCGGGGTATCATTTGAGATGAGTGAACAAGTAAAACCTAATATGTTACATACTACTTTCCACCCTAGTTCGGATGAGAAAGAGTTTACCATTAACACCTACCAAGACTGTGAGCCTGTGTTAGAGGAGAATAAGAAAACCTATAATAATTATGGGGATAAGTTATCTCTTGGTAAGTCGAAAGATGGTGTAAGGGTTGCATCAATCCCCTTAAATGTATGGCAGAAGTGGATGCAGGAAACAAACGGGGCGATAGAGAAAGATCATAATCTTATGAAGAAGTATCTTAATGACCCTGATAACAAATATTTTAGAACAACTCCAACGAGGGTTTAATTATGTGGTTATACGCATTTGGCGTCTTAGGGCGCACACAGGTTGACACAACTAACGGTTACAGAGTCTTAAATCAAAACATATTCTTCTCGGCGCGTAACGTTACCTAATGATAAATACGTACGCTACCCTACAGACTGCGGTGGCTAATTGGTTAGACCGATCTGATCTAACCGATAGGATACCAGAGTTTATTGCTCTAGCGGAAGCCCGGATGAACCGGACTCTCCGCTTGGCAATAATGCTGAATGTAGATGAGACTACATTGGGAGGGGCCGATGCATTAGTCGGCGGCACTAGAGACTATGCGCTGCCTTCTGGTTACCTTCAGATGGTGGACTTCCATTTAAGGACAAGTCCAATCACTACGTTATCCTATCTTACGCCTGAGAACATGAACAGGATGTGGGCTGGTAGTCAGACTAGTAGGCCGTTGGCATATACGATCTTTTCAGATAATGCCAGTGGAACTCCTATAAAGAAGGTGAGGCTTGGGCCATCGCCAGATAGTGGCTATGATTATTCCATGATGTTCTATAAAAAGATTGATGCTCTATCAGACTCCAATACCACAGAGCAGATGCTGACAGATAACCCAGATGTTTATTTATATGGTGCATTGTTAGAGGCAGAGCCATTCTTGATGAACGATGAACGTGTTCAGTTGTGGGCTACTGCTTTCCAAGAGTCTCTAAGGGCATTACAAGAACAAGATAATAAAGACCGTCATTCCGGTAGCGCAATGAGGGTAATGAACACAAGCGGGTACTACTAATGGCATTAGAAAGCGCAAACTATATTGACGAATTAGTAATCACTAATCCGACGGCCACTGACCCAGTATCTCAGGGGGATGACCAGTTAAGGTTAATCAAGAAGGTTGTTAAGCAATCCTTCCCTTCAGTAGATATTGCGGTCAATGCAATACATACGTCTGCAACAGAACCGGCTGTTTCCATAGCCGAAGGTCTGGTGTGGATTGATACCTCTGGTGGAGCGGGTAACCATATAGCAAAGATATATGATGGCTCTGCGTTTATCATCTTACCGTTCAGTGTAGAGGCTGCGAAGACTGTAGATATTGATGGCGGATCAATCGATGGAACCGCTATTGGGGCGGCTTCTGCGTCCACCGCAGTAGTCAGTAGCCTTAACGTAAATGCTGATGGGGCAACGGTTACAGGAATAAAAGATGAAGATGACATGTCCTCTGATTCGGCTGTTAAACTCGCAACACAACAGTCCATCAAAGCATATGTCGATTCACAGGTTACAGCGCAAGACCTTGACATTACTACTGACAGCGGAACTATCGACATTGATCTGGATTCAGAGACACTTACTGTTGCTGGTGGCTCTGGTCTTGACACTGCAGCGTCCAGCACGACGGTTACTGTTAACGTTACAGATGGAGGAGTAACCAACGCCAAGTTAGCGGATATGGCGGCTAACACCGTCAAGGTGAGAAATGCCAACTCCTCTGGCGTGCCATCTGATCTTGCTCTAGCAACCACTGAAATCCTAATCGGGGATGGCACAGGGTTTACTGCCGCCGCACTGTCTGGTGATGCCACCATGACCAATGCTGGCGCAGTCACAGTCGCCAAGATACAGGGTGAGGCAGTCAGCGCAACAGCCTCTGAAAATGACCAATACTTAAAATATTCTAGCGCATCCTCAGAGTGGCAGAAGGTAGATGTGTTATCGCCTGACCGCCTGACTACCAAAGGTGACTTGCTCGTATACAACACGGTAGACTCTGAAACCAGACTTCCGGTTGGAACCAATAATTATTCATTGCTTGCTGATTCTTCTGCCACTAATGGTGTGGCTTGGAAGCAGATTGTTGACGCCTCTGTAGATGCTTCAGCGGCAATAGACGCCACAAAGATTGCTAACGGAACCGTAACCAGCACAGAGTTCCAATACATTGGTGGCCTCACCTCAGACGCCCAAACCCAATTAGACGCAAAGGTTGCTAAGACTGGAGCGACAGGTTCAGGTGTTTTACCGTCAGGAACCACAGCCCAAAGAGATGGATCACCATCCGCTGGCTACCTGAGATTTAATTCAACCACAAGTGGGTTTGAAGGCTATAACGGTAGCGCATGGGGAAGTATAGGAGGAGGCGCTTCAGGAGCCGGTGGGGATGAGGTATTCTATGAGAACGAGCAGAACGTAACCACAAGTTACACCCTGACTACTGGAAAGAACGCTATGAGCGCAGGGCCAATTACCGTAGATGCTGGAGTGGATGTAACCATTCCATCCGGCGCTGATTGGGTGATCGTATGACAACCTTAAATGTA
>VTLG01002303.1_pt1 | contig 39396 bp, 52 predicted proteins | sample 4694571 | NCBI WGS metagenome assembly VTLG01 (sample SAMN12604809, study PRJNA352737) | marine metagenome | biome: ENVO:00000447; feature: ENVO:00000209|ENVO:00000569|ENVO:01000036; material: ENVO:00002151; isolation source: viral sequences binned using virsorter ... | reverse complement strand
AGACCACTCCACCCACGCCCGCCAAAGGTGGTCATGGGGGGGCTTATCGCTGAAACCCTTGATTCTAGGGGCCTGTAGCGCATCCCCGATTTGGAGCCGTGTAAGCAACCTAAACGGACGTTACGATTACAGATACAATGTCCTTATAAATCAATGACTTACGATTCGGCGCCACCTATTTGCCTCTCGCCGCTCCCTCGGTGAGTGCGAGAGCGGTTCCATACAACACCGGCGTATCATTAGGCACCATCCTGGGAACACAATACGCGGTCACCAGGTGCTGACGTTCAGGATTCATGCGGTCTGCGGAAGTTGCCTGCCTTTCTATCCAGGCAGCATATCGGTTGCATGTGAACAGGCTATCGAACAACCATCGAGGATCACTGTCCTCATCACTCCCCGCTATCACGACGATGAGCAAGAAGACCATCTTCACTGTTGATATCCTTCAGGGCTCTAAGGTGTTCCGATTGCAGATTGATCTGTACTTGCGGCTGTGACTTGTCACCGTAGACATCAGGAGCAACCTTCCCAGCCAACCACTTGCGTGCATCGATCCTAACTTTATTAATCTGAGCCTCGCCAGGATCAATAGTGCTATCAGCAATGCTCAGGGTCTCTTCAGCAATGGCATCAGCGAACCCCTGGCGAGCTCTGTCGAACACGTCCTTGCGACCAGGCTTGTGGTCCAACCAGGAATGAAACGACCGCCGTGAGCAATTATACTTTTTGTAGACATGCATCATGGCCATGCCATTCGCTATGTCATCGAAGATCTCATCTTCAACCAGGCTCAACCTGGTGCCAATCTGCCTAGTGATTTTGCGACCACTCATAATCGATCCCTGCCTCTCTCAATGCCTCAACGGTATCCTCACTCACACCCCGCTCAACCGGGACGTGCATATCCATAGGTGGAGTTTTCATACGCAACGGCTTCTCCTCATCTTTCGGCTTCGACTTCACGAACTCCTCCGGTTTTTTTGGCACCACCTGTTGCACAATCCATCCACGGTAGACCAATTCTTTAGTGTTCCACCTGTACTCACAATCGTAACACTCCCTTCTTCTCAGAACACTCCTGGAGGTCTTCACAGTGTCCACCACACTCGACCTACCCTGACACATAGGACAAAGCACTACGCCTCTCCTGAGCCTTCTGACGAAGCCTGAGCACCAGCCACACCCAACACCCGCAGCGTTTGTTCCAGAGCAGACCCATCCCGCACTAAATTGATCGGGAACCGCAACAACCGCCAACCGTTCTCGATCAACAAATTGTACTTCTCGCAATCCTTCAAGAATCCAGCGCCAGACGTGTGCCGTCCGCCGACCCAGATGGCCCCCTCCAGCTCGACGACCAGGCCAGCCTGCTCAAACACAAAATCAAACCGGAACCTTCGCTTGGGAATCAGCATCAGTTCACGCTCATACATAACGCCTGCGCCATCCAATTGCGCAGCATAGGTATCTTCCAATTTGCTCATAAAATGCAGCTTCTGCTCAAGTCAGAAGCTGTCTATTTATAGACAGCAACTGGAGCACTGGAGCAGATCTCCTAACCCATTGATTTAACTGAACTTTATTTCTGCTCAAGTTGGTAAAACCAACTGTAGCAGCCCCAAACTTGAGCACTTTTGTAAACCCGCGTAGGACATGGCCTCCAGACTGCTCAAGTTGTAAAAAGTGCTCCAGTTCGCAACTTGAGCAAACAGCAACTGGAGCAGATTTATTGCCCCTCATTTGGTGTACTTTCCAAACAGAAACCCGGCCAGAAACCCGAGCACAAACGCCATCTCGATCACCCAAATAACTCCATGGTTTTACAGTCCCGCTCGACTGTTTTTCGACTGCCGTGATATTGCTCCCAGGGCACCGTGTTAAAAAGAGCCTTATGGTTCACCCATCGAGCAAACATCATTTGATAGGGGTCTGACTTGTTGTACGGCATGGCATAGGGATCACACCCATAGCCGCGCAGCACCTCAACCCTATGGCGGTCTTCCTCTGGAGTGGAGTGGTAGCCAATAAGAACGTAGAAGGCCATCCGGTATGTCTTGATCCCCGCCGCTTTGGCGATAGCAATTCCCTTGTGAATCAGCTTCTCGTGCCTCGGATCATCCCAGGCAAAATGGATCTGTTTACCAGTGCCGCCGAGATTGGAATACTTAACTGATGCGATCGCTTCAGCCTGCTCCAGTTTCAGGTTTCTAATGTTCAACCCTTGGTTAAAGTTCACCCTTAAGTCGTAATGTTTGATTTCTTCAATTCTTTCCTGCCACTCCGGGTTGCCAAAGAAGTCGTTGTCTAACAGCACAACAAAATCTGAATCACGCTGCGTCCATATCTCCTCAATGGTTGATTCGGTCCTGGGCCGTCCCTCTTTCTCTGGGACAACGCAAAACGAACAACGCAGTCGACACCCCCGCATGGTGAAACCAATGTTATGCGGGTATTGGTAGAGCGTGTAATCGGGCGTCAACGCCTCGATGTCTGCTGGCAGCTCTCGCGTCATGTCATAGCCAGTTCCACCAATATCCATAACATCAGGATCAAGCATCGAGCCATCGCTGAAGTTGAATATCTTGCTGGCGTATATCTTGTCGTAGAGGAATTTTTCGAGCGGCGAATAAGGCTCGACGGTATCGCCCCTGGACTTGTGGTGCGTTGCGAGTTTCATCAGCGCCAGGTTGGGGATCTTGCTATCAACGTCATACAAAGCAACTCTCACCCCGTCCGCCTCTTCATAATTTCCGCGCCATAGGTCGCACCAACAATCCCCGCCATGGATAGAAAGAACAAGTCACTGAGAGACGCCAGGGTATCCAGGCGCTCAGTTGATAAAGGTACAAAGGCGCAGAGTAAGGGGTAGCCGACCATCGCTCCCAGAGCCACCCAGGATTGTTTTCTCATGGTGTCTGACTTGTAGATCTCAGTGCTGATTGCAACCTCTTCGGCCGTGACTACACCGTCGCGATCGAGGTCCAGGTCTTTATCGATTTGCGGATTCAAAATTCATCCAGGCTGCGCGCCATCCCCAGGTAGTTCGTCATGTAATGATCTTTGATCATCCCTCTGGAATACGGCAATCCCCGTCGGATCAGTTTGTTATGCCGTCTCATCAGCGGCGGAACCGTGGGCACGATGTCCTTGCCCCATCTGTATTGCGTAACGGGCACGGTATCGAGGATCTTCAATCGGCCAGACCTGGGAGCGCCAAACGTGACGATCTGCTTGACTGGTACCTCATCCCTTTTGCACATGGCCCCGACCAGGAGTGCGATGGCCCCGCCTAAGCTATGACCGCAGAGCTCCAGGCCCTGGTCTGTATCGATGTCGTGCTCCAGGCACCAGCTCAAAATTTTAGGCAGTAAACGCCTGGCCCCTTTGGCGAACCCTGCTGGTGCCCAGCCCAGTTCGCGGCCCAGCCACCAGGGCAGCACCCTGGCATCTCTCAGTGCATCGAGCGGCTCATCTGTGCCTCTGAAGCAAAAGACACAACCTTCCTGGATCACCTCGATGTTGGCGTCCTCAAAATCAACGCGGTGATAGGATTCAGCGCAGAGCTCGCCCAGTTCTCGATGGCTAGTCATCGTCATCCCCAGGCCAGAGTTGTATGCCTAACCTGGCACGATCGGCAGCATCCTGTTCCAGTTGCTCTGTGGTTTTCCCGCAATCGACATGCGCGTTATCCCTTTTAAATGCAAACGATCCCTGCACGAATGGCACTCCGTCTGGAAGCGAGAAAGACACCGTTCTGCTGCTGCACTCAGGAATAGCCTGGCAACCGGCAAGCACAAGTGCGGTCAGCAACATCAGGAACCTCATGCCGCTCCATCCAGACTTTCGGTAACCTTCTTTTTGACCTTCGCCCTGGCGCTGGATACTTTGGCCTGGACTCTCGCCTCGACCTTCCCGGCGACTTCCTCGACCTTCTGGGTCGCCTTCGCCTTCGCTGCCTTCTTCACCTTTTCCTCGGCTAAGTATTTCGCCTCGGATGCGACAAGCTGCTCAAGCCAGGCCCAGATTTTTGCCAACAGATTTTTCACGCTATTGATGAGTCCCATAGTTTTCTCCTTTAAAATGGGGTGGGTTCATTGACAGCAAACAACGGCCGCACAAATGATTTTTTGCGTCGGCTTTTGTCTGCCATCTCATAAATTTCAAATTCGTTATTGCTGATCCAGACGGCCATCAGTTGTTTGATTTTTGATTTGACGGCGGGCTCTGACGTGTCGAGCTCAAGCACGTCCGCGACGACATGGCCAAACCAGTTTTTGGCGCGCATGTCCAGCCGACATTCTCCGCCCTTTAATTTCGCCTTAACCGCCTCAAGATCCTCGACCGTGACATCACTAAACGGGTCAGGCCATTCCCAGGGCTCAACGACACCGACGTTATCGCCATTCGGCAGATCGACACTGCGCATCTCACGCCAACTCGAATCAGAAGTCGGCGGTGCCAGGTTGTCTTTTGAATCAGCTTCGCGGGTATATCGCCATGCCTGGTTTTCTTCTATTTCAGCCAGCCTTGCCTCATCTGGCGTCATCTTGACCAGCCGCCTAACGTGCCTCGCTGCATCCGTTAATGCGGAAGCGCCGCGAGCATCTCCGTAGGCAGCCGCTTGACCGGCTTGTGCTTTGCGGACGTGATGCACGAGCTCCACGGCGCATTGCCCCTGCTCCGCAATTCGACCCCAGGCTTTCACAACCAGGTCCATGCCCGTGTTGTCGTTCTCATTTAATCGGTGCGAGCTCACGAACGGATCAACGATGACGACATCAATGTTGTATGCCTGGATGAACTGCGTGATGACATCAACGGCTGGCGTCAGCATTGCCTGGTTGCCGGCTTGTTCTGCCAGCACGAGCTGCGAATCACGTCCGCTATTTACAAACAGATAGCCCGCGTAGTCCTCGGGTTCGATCTCGTAATGAATGCAGATTGCGGCGAGTCTTCGTTGCAGTTCCTCGAGCGGGTCTTCCAGGTTCCAGACCCATACCCTTCTCTTTTCGGTGTCGATGCCGAGCAACGCTCTACCGCTTGCCATGGCCATCGCTTCTGCAAGCGTCAACGCGGTCTTGCCGGTCCCGCCGGCAGCTACCGTGACGCTTAAAAATTTTCGGATGTAATGGCGGCCGTAGACCCACTGCCTTTTTGGAATAGCAGAGAAGTCTGTGACCTCGAAGGGTAATGGCACCAGATTACTGCGAATGACTTCAGCTTGTTCCGCAGTCACTTGTTGCCCTGGATTATTACGCTCATGCGTCTGCGCAATGCTTTTAACCGTTGTGATCAACTCTTTACGGGTCAACGGTGGATTGTTGTGGTTATTCCAGGCAACGAGATGGTCGATGGTTTCATCGATGCTATAGCCGTCATTAATTAATCGCCCCGCCTTCCTGGCTGCCTCATCATTCCGGTTGCCCTGCTCAACGCCAAGCTCTGCGGGATCAAAAACCTTGCCGCCTTTGTTGTAGTCATCGATGCGAATGATGTCGGCTTGGCGAAGGGGCGGCAGCTCCCGCCAATCTGGATCACAACCATCTGCAACCTCTTCCGTATAGACGGCTCCGGTTTCATGGATTGATCCTGGCGCGATGACGATCCCGCCGTGCCCTCTGATGTCGATCTTGGCATCAGCATTAACCGAGTTGCGCACCTCGAGCTCTGGCGTGCTGCGAAAATAATAATGACGGCCCCGAGCGGTCTTCACTGTCCTGGGCGTGAAGGGCAAATTTTCTTTGACCCAGACTTCTGCTTCTTTACTGTCGGTGTCGATGACGACGATCTGTTTGCCCGTGACAATCGCAAAGTTGCAGTTATCGAATTTGGCAGAACTCAGCCACTCCGCAACGAGATGCTCTGGCGGATCTTCGTCCTGCCATTGTCGCCAGGACACAACCGGATGTTTGTCCCTGGGGTGCGCAGGCAGAACCGTGAGACCTTCTTCCCACAATCGATGGGCCTCATCGCGGGCAGCCACAGACTCAAGCATCCGACCAGATAGCTAAAGCGATTTCGTGCGTGGGGATCGGCAGCGCCCGATCCAGGCTCATAAAATGTTCAGGCGGGATCTTGTTTTGTCGCTTCCATTTGTGAACAGCCTGCCTGGAGATGCCCAGCTCCGTCGCAAGTTTTTGAACACCAAATTTTCGGATCGCGTCCCAAACTTCTGTGCTCATTTCTGATCTCAACGTAAACTTGAAGTTGCTAAATATTACATTCTCCTTCAACAATCTCAATAAATAAATCAAAACCGGCCTATTATGCGATCAATATCCTCACTCATAGCAACCCAAAGTTTACATTTAGGTTTCCACGCGCTACTCTGGTGTCCATAAATGACACGAGGGAGCACAAATGGACACGCTACTACAACATAACGAGCCCGACTTAAACGCCAAACTCGAAGTCTGGGAATGCCACAAAGCCTGCGAAGAATCAGCACGAGCAGCCCGCATCAAAGCAGAAGAAGAGTTGCTGCCGTTCTTTGACTCAAAAGAAGGCGGTACCAAAACCTTCTATCAAAACGGCCGCAAGATCACTATCACCAGGAAGCTGGATCGAAAGTTCGACGGCCAGGCCCTCAACAAAATCAGGGATGACATCCCGGAAGATTTACTGCCGCTGAAAGTCAGCGAAGTGCTCGACGTTAAGCGCCTGAAATTTCTTCAGAACAATGAGCCAGATACCTACCGGCTGATCAGTCGGGCGATTGTGACAACGCCCGCCAAGGCGCATATCAAAATCGAAAAAATAAAAGCGTCAGCCAACTAATACGGGGGGCATTTATGCGGCGGGCTGGCGTCGATAGCGAGACGGGTGCCCCCGACTCCTTTACTTACACTCATCTCGCATCCAGCCACTTTTCGTAAATCAAAAGAGGAACTCGCATGGCGATAGACTTAAAAGCAGCAATTAAAAAAACCAAGGGCCTGGACGATGCCCCGAGCATCTGCCTGCACGGCACGAGTGGGGTCGGCAAAACCACGTTCGGAGCCGGGGCTCCCAACCCGATATTCATTCAAACAGAAGCCGGCCAGGGTCTGCTCGAAATCAACACGTTTAATTTTGGCGATGACGGCATTGCGACCAGCTATGTTGAAGTTGTCGAAGCCATCGACGCGCTGATCAACCAGAAGCATAACTATTACTCCCTGGTCATCGATAGTATCGACCACCTGGAACCGTTGATGTGGGCGCATCTATGTTCGGAGAATAACTGGACAACAATAGACAAGGCTGGGTATGGAGCCGGCTACAACGCGGCTGCTGCTGAGTGGCGAGTGTTATTGAAAAAACTGAACGAACTGCGCAAGCGAAAAAAGATGGCCATCATCCTGATTGCGCACAACCAGATGCGCAAGATCGATGAGCCTGGACAAACGCAGATCGACCGCTGGGATCTCAAGTTGCATCAAAAGTCTGCGTCAGTCATTACAGAAACCGTTGACTGCGTGTTGTATGCAAAGCACCAGGTGAAGATGCGCAAAGAGGACAAGGGTTTTGGTCAGACAAAAACCATTGGCATCGACACGGGTGAGAGAATTTTAGTTTGTCAGGGTGGGCCGCATGTCAACGCGAAAAACCGATATAACTTGCCTGATGAGATCCCTCTATCTTGGGAAGGATTTGAGCAGGCTCTCCAGGAATCAATCAAGCCAAAACAGAAGGAACAAGCGAATGGGTAATTTAGATTTTAATGTTGAACCGCCGAGCGAGAATGAGTCGCAAGGCACTTATGAAGATAAGTTAGTCCCGGACGGGACTTACAAGGTTGAGGTCAGCGAGACCGACTTTACTCCCAACTCAATAGGTACCGGCTCATATTTGAGAGTCGATTACACGGTGCTGGAAGGCGAACACGCCAATGAAGAATTTGTTGAATTTTTCAACATTAAGCACAAAAACCCAGACACCGAGAAGTGGGCCAAGGAAGATCTCTCAAAACTCTGCCGAGCCGTCGGCATTCATGGCACGTTGGAAGACTCTGAGGATCTCCATGGCCTGGAGCTCCTGGTGGATCTCAAGATCGAAGTCGGTAAAAAAGACGGCGTAAAGCGAAACGTCGTTAAGAAATACAAGCCTCTACCCCAGGCAGCTCCTGAACCATCTGCACCAGCATCTGCACCAGCACCAGCCCAGGCACAATCTGAAGGGAGCCCGCCTTGGCAGAAGCGCTAGTTGAGGCGATTGATGCGGCCATAGCTAAGGCGAACCCGCCCAACGCTGGCCGCACCTACCTGGGTGCTAGTCAGATCGGTGATGAGTGCGCCAGAAAACTCTGGTACTCATTCCATTGGACTGCGCTGATTCATTTCCCGGCCAGAATCCTGCGGCTATTCCAGCGCGGCCACAATGAAGAGCACCAGATCAACAAGTATCTGAGAGATGCTGGCATCGATGTTTATGAGGTCGATGAGGAAACCGGCGCGCAATTCGGGTTTAAATTTGCGTTCGGCCATGGCGGTGGACATATGGATGCCGCGCTCAACAATCTGCCTGACTCTAAGGAGTGGCACGTCGGTGAGTACAAGACCAGCAGCACCAAATATTTTAAGGACATGACCGAGAAGGGTGTCGAGAAAAGCAAGCCAGTTCACTACGCGCAGATGCAACTGTATATGCACTTGTCGGGTATGAACCAGGCAGCCTATCTCATGGTGAATAAAGATGACGATGACATTTACTTTGAGCGAGTGCCGTACAACAAGTCTGAGGCAGAACGCCTGATTGCGAAAGCTGAATTCATCGTTGAGTCAGCAACTCCACCTACCAGGATGAGTGAGGATTCGACGTTCTGGAAATGCCGCTTCTGCGATTACCGGGAGCTCTGCCATTACGATGCAACGCCATTAATGAACTGCCGCACCTGTGCGCATTCGACGGCTGAGACTGACGGTGATGGCCGCTGGTCCTGCGCAGAGCATGGCTGGGATCTGAACACCAAACAACAGCGCGACGGCTGCGAGGACCATCGTTACATCCCTGACCTACTGGGCAACTGGGCCGAGCTGATCGATCCCGGTGAGGGTAACCCGCGCTACAAGAATCTGCGGTCTGGCAATGAATTTGTGAACGGCAACGGCGGTTACGCCAGTGCGGAGATCGCAGCCGTCCAGGACATTAAGTTTATCGGTGATGCTGCGGCGGATAAATTGAAAGTGAAGATGAATGCAACGGTGACGGGATGAATGTCTTTACTCTGTATCTGTTCAGTCTCTACGGCATTGTCGTGTGGGATTCCTATTCAACATATGCCGCGTGCGCGGACCATAAGAACTATTTTGAAATTAAATTTTCACACCTGAAAGAAGACGGCATCCCCTTTTCCGCTGAATGCCTGGTGCTTGGCCAAACGACCCAGGAATCTTGGGAATTAAAAGGCGCTAACAAATGAAAAAAGGTAAGTGGGAGCACGTCCACCCGCTCCACAGTTGCATCAACTGCGAACATTATATTGCAGGATGGTGCGAGGTTTTTCGAGAAGACGTGCCGCCAGGTTTCCAGATCGAAACAAATGAATGTGAAAACTGGGAAGAATGCATACCGTGGATTCGCTAAAGCACCAGGTGGGTGGCAGCCATTACAAGAACATGGCGATACAACCGATTGAGTTCATTTTTGCGAATGACTTGGGGTTTGCTGAAGGCTGCATCGTCAAGTACATCTGTAGGTGGAAGGAGAAAAATGGTTTGGAAGATTTGAAAAAGATCGAACAGTACGTTCAGCTTTTAATTGAACACGTTGAATCGAAACAGAAGCCGCCAAGGCAAACCGAAATTGATGACCCAAAACACCAGGCATATCTGAATCAAACTGGATGTGATGGCGGCACATGCGAGTTTTAAGAAAACGGGCCTGGGGCGAAAACCCAGGAGATTGGACCAAAAGAATTGAATGGCCTGCCGTTGTTGGCTGGGCTTTAGCAATAACTATTTTAGGAATGTTGATATGAGATTGTTAACCGTGCGGCACACTGCCGCCAAATGCGGAGTGAGCGTGCGCCAGATTTACCGCTGGGCCAGTGATGCCGACTATGATTTTCCAGACATGAAAAAACCGTATGGGCGACGAAGCTATTTCATTGAAGAGGAAATCAATCAGTGGCTGGCCGACGCCATTGAAAAATCGGACAACGCAAAGTCCTCATAGTCCTGGACTAGCTTTACGCGCCTATCAAATAGGTCGGTTCTCATGTACGCGGCCTGCCCCTCCGCCATAAAACCTCTACAAGCCAATAGAATCAAAGGGGTTGTAATTTAGAAAGGCCATTACGTGACCATTTACGTGACCAACTGTTTTTACTGCATCAGGGCTTGCTGGTCCTGGTTGAATAACGTGGGGTTGAGCTCCGCAGATTGACCGCCAATGATATTGCCAGTAAGGGGGGCTCTCGTTGCGCCTTGTGCAAAGAACGGCAAAATTTTCGGCAGTAGTTCCGGTGCTTTAGCTTTCACGATAGTCAGTAAATCACCGCCGCCATCCAATTCGGCCAGGATAGCATTCAGTTTTTTGGGATCGGTTTGCGTCAGGATTCTGCTCATCTCCCCAGCCATCGAAATCAGCGCCTGGTCTTCTGCGATAGCGCCTCGATCACGCAAATTTTTGAAAAGAATATCAGATGTATTCCTGGGCAAATCCGTGCTGGTTGCAACCTGGTTGCGCATCTGATTAACCAACTCTGTCCGCTGTGCAGTCGCACTGTTAAATCCAGCGCGCTCTGTTCGGTGCATTTCAACTTCTCGATTGAGATTGTCAAAGAACACGTCAAAGTCCTTAGCGCCTTTTTCAGTGTTAGGGAACGCCAGACGCAATAACTGCTTCTTACGATCAGTCTTGACCATGTTGAATGCAATGTTTGCTGTTTCTGGCGATAGGTCCAACTGATCCTGGAGGGCGTTCAAAGAACCCAATCGGAACGCTTCTTTTTCGGAGGGATTCATACGTCTGAGCATTGCTGCCAGCTCATCAGTGTCCTTTGTCCTGAGAAAGTCACGGCCCAATTCCATAGCATTCATTACAGCCGTATCACCCGCATAAGTGTTTCTGGCTCTGCCATAAGCTGGATTAGAGGCGTCCAGGTAATCCAGAAACTGAGTGCGCAAATCCCTGATGGCATTCACCTCTGTTGCCCCAATCCCCTGCTGCGGCATTTTGGGGAAGGCAACATCGTCGATGCCCATTTTGATGTAGTGCAGGAATAGCGTTGGGACTTCGCTGACCCGTTCACCATCTGGATTCAGAATATCCCCTTGCTCAGTCAGCCTAAATTTAACGCCGCCTGTATCGCCTTTAATTTGTGCAATACGCATGGCCTTTCGATAAGCATCCTGTATCACCGGGTTTTGCAAAAATGTTTGCATCTCGTTATCGACCGGGAGCCTGATTTTGTTCGCGTTGCCATACAGCTTGTCTGCGTTTGCGCCTCGTGCCGCCTTCATTGCCTGAAAGTCCTGGTAGAACTGCGCCTTTTTACCAAATGCTTCCTGGAGAAACCCGCTAATCCGCCCTGTTCTGCCGGCAGCGCGTTGACGCAAATAGGTGTTAGCTTCAGCTTTACCGGGACCGGGCAGAACGCTAACTGCATCAACCAACGCCCTGGTATTGTCGTTCAAGTCAGCCAGAGTGAATTGCTTGCCATGTAAAGCGGCGACTCGTTGGATTGCTTCTTCAACAGAAAGCCCCTCGCTCTCAATCGCTTCAATGATTTGCTTCTGGGCTAATTGTCTGCCGGTCCTGTTCATTTGGTTTTTGCCAGACATGAATAGCGCCTTATAGGCATTCGCAAACGGTCCTTTCGCCAGGTCCAGGAGTCCTTGACCCCCGACAGAAGCAACACTTCCGACCACGGCTCCCCCTGCACGATCCTCAAAATCACCTTCGCCTGCCATGTAACCGGACACGGCTCCCGACGCTCCCGCCAGCGCCAGGTTTCTGCCAGTTGATCGAGCTGCCCCAAGAGGGCCGCCACTCACAAAGCCTCCGGCCGCTTCTAACCCGACCGCCTTCCAGGGGTTTTCTTCCTGGTATGCGCGCATAGGTCTGCGTTCGAGTTCTGTGGCTATGTCTTGCTGGGAATAGTCGGTATTGAATCGTCTGTTAATTCTGTCAGTTAAATCAGCATCCTGAGATCCGCCCATTAAAGCTGGGAACCTGGAGCGCATGAATCCAGCAATCTCGTCAGATGAACTGTAACTGAACCCCTGCATCATCATGCCCAACTGAGGAGAAGTGATTGCACCACTATCGATGCCTTGCAGTAGCGCACGTCCAGATTCATTGAGCCTGCCATCGGCTTGCGCCTGCAATAACTTTTGATAAATTTCGTCAACCTGTTTGGGTAGCAAATTAGCCATCTATTAAACCTTCCATGCCGGCATCGATATTGATTGGCTTCCTTAGTAGAGAGCGCGCCCTTGCCTTCAGCTCAATAACGTCAGCTCCTTTAAATCCTGGGGCGTTCATAACCTGTTGTAATTTCCGCTTCCAGTCAATATCAAATTGTGCCGGGTCATATTTATAGTTATCAATATTTGCCTGGGTGAAATCTAACCATGCGTCATTGATCAGCTTTGCCCTCTCGGATTCAATCTTCTTGGCTGCAATAATGATCATGTTGCCTTCTGGGGTCTTGTTTAATCCTGCGGCCGCCTTACCTATCAACTCCATATCCCTATCAGTTGGATTGACACCTAAAGTTCTCGCCAGCGGCAGAATAAAGCCGGTAGCTAATGAGTTGAATAGCTCTGAAGGTGTTGGGTCTACATTTGTAATGCCTAGATTAAACCCTAATCTTTGTGCATCCAGGATGAACTCTTGCCCACCTCCAGTTTCAATGCCAGTCTGTAACAGCAACTGCATGTCGTCCAGCCGCTTTATTTGCTCCACCGCACCATACGCATTTGTCTGGTATTCATCGCCCAGCTTAAAAAGCCGGTCTTGGGATTTTTCACTCAACCTGGTTGAAGTCGCTTCTCTTCGTTTGTATTCGCCAGGCGACAACTCTGGGGCGGACTGAGTATCAGAAAAACCCGGAGGCAAAGGGCGTGTTTTCGCATCCGGCTCTCCGCTGATGATAGCCGCCTGAGCATCATTTAATTGGGGATCTGTGCCTGAAGTTTTTAGCGCCGAGCTCAAGTACCACTCGCGCAAACCTTCGGGCAGATCGCTAACCTTGGTGATCTCATTAGTCACTTTGTTGCGCGTATACATGGTGCCGTCTGGCCCATAGAAAGGTTCGCCCTGGACACTCTTGCCGATTTCATCTAACAGCTCATCAGACGCGCCAGTAATCATCTGCTTATCCATGCCCAGCGTATCTGTCAGATAGTTTCGGAATAATAAATTCCTGGCCACATCAGCTTTTTGCAAATTCATATCCAACTGGCTTTGGATGTATTGCTGGTTAGCCAGCATGCCCTGCGGATCGGGACGCAAACCATATTTGACGGCCGCCCGATAGCCAATGTTTCTTCCTATATTGCCAAGAGCCTGCCCAAAGTTTTCCGGCACGCCGGGGAACTGGTATGGCAACGCCAATGCCTTCTGGTCTGGATTGAGCAGATTGAGGTATTGCTGCTTTTGCGCGGGCGTAGCATTCCGCAGCATGTTTTCAAATTCTGGATCTAAAGCCATCTCACTCATCAGTACAGTCCGCTCAAAATCAGTTGGTCAGTGTTCATGTAATTAGGCATCTGGTTCATAAATCCGCCAGTTGGAACCATGGGGGCAGGCTGATAGAAATTTTGCAGCATTGAATCTCGGCCCCGTCCGCCCCCTTGCGCAATTTGCGCAGTTAAAAACTTTTCATACTCGGCGGGGTCTTGCATCAACGCCAAGAATTCATTCTCATCCAGAATGTCGCCTATATGTCCAATCGGGTCCTGAATGGCTCCGCCAATAGCATCTATTCTTTGTCCAAGACCGCTCGCAATTGCATCAAGAATTTTCATTAGACGATCCCCACCTCAGTGCTCTTGCCCTTGGTCTTCGTAGTCAAAGGATTAGGCAGAATGCCAGCAGCTCCGCGCAGTACATCAAACATTCTAAGCGGCCATTCTCTAGCCTCCACGAAACGTCTGTATTGATCGTCCATAATTCTTTGCGCCTGGTCGCGCTGAAGCCCACCGATTTGCATCATTGCCCGTGGGTCCTGGAACATCAGATTACGATAGTCCCCGCCCAGGCGTGCCAATTGATTGGCAGCCCGGAGCCTCGCGTCATTGCCTTCAAGATCTCGTCGTTGATTCGCTAACCTGGCGCGCATCACGGCGTCCTGATTAGCCCGCCTCGTATCAAACAGATTCTTCTGGTTCGCTAGTCCAATCGACGCGCCCGTGCGCTGATCGCTTTGAGCTCCCGCCAGTGCGGTTGCTTGATTTGCCTCTGCTGCCCGCAAAACATTTGCGGCATTGGTCCCAGTCGCACTGAGCGTTGCTGCCTGATTCAGCCGATCAGCATCGAGCTGTTGCCCCCGTGTAAATTGACCGCCCGTCAAATTCGCTGCTTGATTCAAACGATCTGCTGACAAACGTCGGTTCGCATCACTTTCGACTCGTTGGGCGGCGGATTCAAATCCAGATTGTCGCAGTGCGGCGGCTGTTTTCGCCGTTTGCTCCAACGCAGCTTTGTTGGTTTCAGCTTCCAGGATCGCCTGCCGGTCCCCGCCGAAAGCACCGGCCCCAACCGCAGCGGCTGCATTCCTGTTTTGTTGGATTTGGCGAGCACGCTCAATGTCACCCAACGCGCCCCCCACGACTTGTTCCTCATACGGATTGATATACGGGTCCAGGTCAGTGTTCCTAAATGTCTCCGCACCTACCTGGTCAACACCTAGAGCGCCAGGTGCAGTGACATCACGCGCAACTGCTCTCGGCAATGTCGTTATCCTTTCGGTTGGGCCTATGTTGTATCTTGCGTCGTCAAGCGCGGCATTATTTATTAAATGTTCCTGCACGTTCCTTGGCAACACATTCAACAAACCTCGTGACAGACCTATCGCATCTGTCATCTCTTTTTTCCCATAGCCTTTCTGGGCTCGATCAACAACGCCCTGCATACCGCGCATCTCTATGTTTGAAAATGGCGCAACCGCCGCACCGAGATACGGCTGATACTGCATCGTGTTGTATAGACGCTGGCCTTCATTAAAAACACTGAGCAGTGCCTGCTTGAGCTGCGGGTCGAACTCTTGTTTGCTTTCGCTTTTGCTTTTTCCGAATCCCATTATCTTCGCATCCCTGTGTTGAGCCACTGCGTATATTCTTCATCTGTGACAAACCCGCTGCCATCATAGTCGGCGGCCATTCGATTCCTCTGATGATCCTCCGCCTGACTTCTGCTCATGCCGCGTCCTTCGAGCTCCGCAATCCGTTCGGCGTAAGTGGTTGCGCCGCCTGTTGCTGCGGGAGTTGTTTGTCCGGTTGTGGCAGCTCCAGTTTGCCCGGTAGTGGTAGTTTGTGCTGCCGGCGCAGTGCCCGCCATAGCCTGAGCTTCTGCCTCTGACGTTGCCCTGACTAAAGTGCCGTCAGGCTTTTTGACGATAAAGAAGGCGGGATTGGTCCAAATGTCCTGAGTGTACGTTCCGGCTGCGGCCGTCGATCCCCAATCTTGCGCACTGCCAGTTGCTGCGGCGGGGTTCGCCGTTTCCGCTGTTGTTTCTGCCGTTGTCCCGCCCTGGTTGGTCTGAATCAACTGATCAATATACTGTTGCAGGGTATCCCACGGGCTAGTTTGTTGTTGACCCTGCTGGCCGCCGTATTGACCATAAGGGTTGTATGGGTTGTAACCAAACTGACTATACGGCTGATATTGCGCGCCGCCGTACATGCTGTTGTAAAGATGATTCGGGTCCATCCCCATCCCATATGGTTGAAACCCCATTCCATAACCGGGGTTCATACCATAAGGACTGATCCCAAACATACCGCCCATACCAGAAGCTCCCGTACCATAGCCGCCGTAGCCCGCAGAAAACGGATTGAAATTCTGGCCAAAAGTCTGGCCATATTGCTGACCATACGGCTGGCCATATTGCCCGTAGTCAAAAGTCCGATAAGGCGGCTCGTAATTATCTCCCGGTGCAGGAAACTGATTGTAGTAACCAGGCATCGGTTGATAGATGTCGAGGCCAGAGCCGTAGACATCGTTTGCCGCATTATACGGTTGCGTTACGCCTCCGCCCTTGCCTGCCCCTCCACCTGGAGAGCCAGCGTTCTTACCGGCATTCCCGGATTTGCCAGAAGCCATTATTTTATCTCCTTGTACATCGTCACATGAGCGACTTTGTAATCTAAGTCATCCAGCGCCTTCACCCAGCCGCGTCTCCCGCTCAGGCTTATGAATTGCGCATTTATTTGTTTGCCAAACATTGCGAGCGTATCGTCAATGCTTTTGATCTCTTCGAGATCCCCGGCCGCTAAAAAAATATGCAGCGCTCGCGAGTTCGGATACGTCACGATCTCAGTGACCAGGCATGATTTCTCCATTGGCCAGAACTGCATATCCTGGCTGGCAACGCCATTCACAATGTCGCCGAATGAGTGCGTGTTATGGCCGTGCCCCAGAGCCTTTTCCAACATGTCCCGATATGGCAGCATCGCTTCCAGGGGTGTTGGTGCTTTGAGTGCGTCATCTTTCATACAGTGCTCGCTGAGAGGTTGCCTGAGTTGTCCACCAGGATTTCATATCTCGTGCCGTTCGGGCTTTTCATAATCAATCGCCCGTCCCCCACTTCAACGTCCTGGTTCTTTTTGTGATTCATCTGGTCTGCCATCTCAATCGCCAGGCTGATCTGAGTTTGATTAGTGCGGTCATAGCTCGAAGTGGCCGGCGGTAAATTCATCGCTTGCCTCCAGCAACTGCGTCCAGGCGCATGGTGCCAACACGCCAATCGGTGTTGACGTTGGCATCGATTCTCATACTGACCTGGCGTCCCTGGAATCGAACACTGGTTGGGTTCGCCATTGTGAAAGGCCCGTATGAAGTTTCTGAGCCATTCGGATAGAACCGCGTTTTAAAAGTCGCCGTGACATCGCCCGCAGTCTTCTCATCCGGGATCAGTTGTCGCACGTTCATCAGGTTGTCACCGTTGCCGAGCTCGATGGGACCACTTTGAACAAATGGCGTTGCATCATCGTATGCGTAACCAACCTCATGCTCGTAAATAAACTCATCAGTGCCGACCATCTGTGGATACAAAAACACGCCCGCATCAGCGCCAGCGGTTCTGGCCAAACTGCCGATCGACCAAAAATTATCTCGGTAGTTCCAGGTGATATAACTGTCGTTTTCGGTTGCATCGCCAGATGGGTAAAACCACCAGATTTCGGCAAATTCAGAATTCAAAACACCGGCAATTTTTGATCGCTGGGCTTCATTCAAATTACTGAAAAAATAGTCCCCGACTGCTGACTTCAAAACACGAACGGAGCCGTCATACATATGGAATGAGTTCAGTCCAACCCAAACCGCGAACTGGTCGGCCGAAACGCAGCCATTGGCTGAAACAGATCCACAACCATCACCTACCCGCTGGAATGAATAAACAAACGGCGGCCCGGTGTACCTGGCAACGTGAGCATCAGTCGTCGTCAATAATAAAGTTTCTCCGCGCAGAGAATGCCCACTGATCAAGCTGCCATCTGTTGTCAGGTTCTGACCGCCTGCCTGGTTCGTTGCGGCTGCGGTCCAGGTGTTGTTGGCTTCCTGGTCAGACCACTCGACTCGGTTGTTTTCTCCTCCAGCTCCGAGCGCAAAAACGAATCGCTCATCTGTGACAACAATCGCAGTGGTGCTTGTTGGCGCGTTGCTTAACACTGCCGCAATGGTGCCCGTGTTGTTGGCCCACTGGTAAATCTTGCCATCGCTCGTTGCGCAGGCAATCGTATATTCACCCCAGGTGTCCAGGGACCAGGTGTCGGCCACTGAGTAGGTTCCGGTGTCTGGCCTGGGCGTGCCCCATTCAAAACTGCCCCAGGTACTTCCGCCCCACCCGGTATTTTGGCTCGCGTCAGCGTTCCCGGTTGTGAAACTGGTTGGCGTGATGTCGTGGACCTGGCCAGCCTCCTGGACTACATAAAGTTTGGTATTCGTTCCGGCGATTGTGCGGCGCAGCTTGCTGTTATCAATGTAAGTTAGAAGCGCCCGACAGACGCCATCCATGGCTGATGTTGATCGCTTGCGCCAACCCTTGACCGGCTGGAGAGACTGCTCGTACCAGCGCACCAGGTTGCCGTCATTCCAAGTGTTCGCCTGTTGGAAGACTGTGCCGTTTTTTACTATGCCTGGAGGAATGGCGAGAGGGATCAGCGGCATCTAATAACTCCACATGGCTGGGCTGAGTCGATCTGGATCGACATCAACATGAATGAATCTGCCGTCGCCCTTTTGATTAACGCCAATTCTTTTGATGCCGTGATCCATGGCGCTTTTGACGACTTGAAGAGCTCTGCCATGATCAACGGCAAGGTCAACGGCGTAACCGCCTGCATGTGCTCCTGGGCGTTCCTTGCGCGCCTCAATCGGATGATCAGGGCATCGATAGCCTGACGTGACAACGAAAGGGAACCCGCACTCCTCGCGCATCTGATCCAGGATCTCAACGATCTCGTTCTGGATGCCAGGCTGCTCGCAGTGCGTGCAGAGAAATTCTTCTGGGCGGAAATGCTTCACTTCACAACCTGAATCGTTGGATCAGGGTTCGCAATTTTCTTAATCATCTCAGCGTAGGCGTTTAACAAAATGGTTGTTTCCTGATCGCGTACACGAAGTGCCGTCAGGTCTGCTTGCAATTCCTGCATTCGGGTAGCGCATTGCATCGCCTCGTCCCCGAGTTTTTCGATGTCAAATTCTTCGCCATCAATGACAAATTGAATCATAGACTGCTACCCATATATGGGATAAGTGGTAACTCCTTATTTTAACATTTGGCTCGACCGCACTCGCGATAGTTACGAGTTCTCTCCCTCCGCTCTTGAAGCAATTCTTTCGCCGTTTTCAGTTTGTGAATCAAGTAAACTTCACGCATGTAATAGCCGCCAATTGCGATTGTGATCAAACTAAAAACGAGGAAAAATCCAATCGCAATGCCCTGCCACCGCTGGCGACGGATTCGGCGTCGTCGAGCAACACCCTTCATCCACTCCTGATGCTGAACCCGGCTGGCACGCAGGAGAGATTCCTGTTTGTGAATCATGTCGGCGTGCCCGGACATCAAAAGGTGATCCCTCACCTTCTGCCGCGCCTGATCGATCTCGGCCTGCTTCTGAACAATCTGAAGCGCCTCTTTCGAGGTCAAAGGGCGCTTCCCCTTTAGGCGCTTTTCTCTTGCGTCTAGAGTTTCCTGGGCACTCCCGAGCTTTCCTAGAAGCTGCGCCGCCTGGTCGTATGAAGCCTTGGCCTCACTGATATTATTAAGTAGGGATTGAACTCCACGAAGCGCGGAAACGATGGCGGCGATTTCGCCTATCATCGCAGGAGGTCACAGATATTTTGCGAGGAAGACAGAAGCCAAAATGAATGGGTAAACACCCCAGATACTAAACTCCAGGCGATTCATCCGCTCAGATCCACGCTCCAGGCGTTCCTCGATGGACTTGAACCGCAGCGCGCATTCGCGCTCATGAGATTCAAGGGCGTCCACTAGGGGGCCTTGGGCCAATTCTGACCTGCCATTACGGTTTGCAAAGCATCGACATCACCAGCACCATCAATAGCTGATTCAAGCCGAGTACATTCAGTTAACACCGCTGCTCGATAAGTAGCTGTAGCAGAAGGGATAGCGACATCCCGCTCCGCTTTTCTGATAACCATCCAATCTGTGGTAGCAAGCAACGAATTAGCTGTAGTCTTGACTTGGTTAGTCATCGAGGTTTTGACGCCGTAGCTAATCTTTTTTTCGCTCGTATCAACCATTGCGCCATCACCACCATTGGCATCGGCATCCCAGACCTGCACATAGAGTTGATTACCATCAGCATCCTTAGCGTCTTCATCAACCAGCCTTTTAGCCGTATTCGTATACGCTTGAGTTGGAACGCCATCGACTAAAGTAATATCACCTTGGGTGACAAAGTAGTATTGATCGTTTTTCCTCTCCGCGTTGACAACATCCATCACATTGTTTTCACGCAGGAAGTCTGCGTTAGGCCCACCTGCGAAACTTGTATTCGGAAACATCTGTTGAACTGTAGGTGCAGTCTGGGTAATGGCTCCGTCTTTAACTATTGCGAACATTGTTTACCTCGCGTTTGAATATTTAAATGGTGATTCGGCAAAACAAAGATAAATATGATCTGCGTTGCTGGCATTTAAAGCGCCGTCACTAGTTCTTAATTTAAAACCATCAGACAAAAAATCCAGAACATTTGTACTTGTGCTCTCTGCATCGGCATCACTCGGATACAATCTGCTGTTAGCCACATTATATGCATTGCGCTTGTTGTCCAAAATGACCCAAGTTGCGTCTGCATCTACGTTTCTTATTATGACCATAGCCGGGCGAAAACCCGTATAAACCAGAGTCCCAAACGCATTTGCATTACCACGAAAACACCCCATCTTGCTATAGCCTTCAATCGAGGCAAAACAATACGCGACAACATTATTTCCTCCAACAAGAGTTGAAAATACTGTTGATGTAGAGTTGGTTGCGGGATCTGCTGCGGTGATAGTGGCACCAGTATTCAATCTCATAACATCGGCAGAACCATCCACAACATCCACATAGGTCAACCAGTCGCCTGTAGCATCATGCTTCTTCTGCATCACAATGCTTGGTGCTACTCCTAATCCATGCGCTACCGTTCCTGAACCACCAGCATATGTAACTATTGAAAATCCACTCGTTGTATTTGCAGATAACCTTGTGGCTGCGATTGATCCAGCCAATGCTGATCCGAGATTAGCTCCGTCTATTTTTACGCTGCCGGCGGTAGGCGTAGCCCCAGCACTAGCGGAGTTATCGGCAGTAGGCGTACCTCCTGCTTTCCAGTTCCAAGAAACATAAGTTTCTGTGTTCGTGTTGTATTCGTCATCATCGCCCAACGCAAAACCATCAGAGGCAAAAGAAGTTAGCCCATCAGCATTTGTTGCCCCAGCAGCGTCCGTATTGCTTTCAATTTCCTTTGTTGCCTCACGAACAGCATCTGTCAATTTATGGTCATCAGCAGCGGCTCTATTTTTTATCCAAACTAGATCGGGTTGAAAACCCACACCTGATATTGATTGTGTTGAACCATTGCCCGTATAAATTATCGGATTAAAATGATCTGTGGGTTTTGCAATTGTTGGGTCTGAAAGGTTCTTTGAGCAGAGGGCTAAATATCCAGATGGCACACTATATTTAAAATTCCCATACCCGTTTGCATCGCTGTTGCCGCCAGCAGTGACACCGGCATTAGCGAATGTTCCAGTCTGCCCAAAATTAACAACCCCCCATTCAGTGGTGTCCCAACAACAAAATACAGGAACCCAGTCAAGGGCAGTCCCAATCCCGGTCACTGTGATTGTCAGGGTACCATTCTTGTAAAATTTCAAAGTGCCATTAGGAATATCTGCTGCAAATCCTATAATATCCCCCGCGCTGAACGTACCTACGCTTGTCGCAAGAGCCGCCCCCTCTGTTCCTCCGTTGGGAACCGCTCCATAGGTGTTTCCTCCGTTCCACCAGCTAATTCCATAGAAATTGTCATTGCCGTCGCTGCCCGGATAAAAACTCGCTGCCGAGTTGCCTTTCCCTTGTAGGATTCCCGGCAACTGCGCCCCGCCACCATCCAGCGCACCAACATAATATTCCCAATACCATGCGCCCGTTCTAATGCCCATAGAACTTATGAAGTTGGCGTAACGTGACGACACTCCTGTAAGCCTCAGATTCCCCTGCCCATAAGTTCCTGCAACGGCGGTGCCATTCGGGAAAAGGGGATTTAATACAGCAAAGTTATTAGTCGGGGTATCCAACATGACATCAGCGTCAGCAAGATTAACTGTCGTGTAGTTATTCCCCTCGCCAGAACTGTCAGTACCTAATGCCCCTGAAACAAATTTGAGATAGAAGCCATTGGTGCCATAAGTTACACTTGCTTTTTTAGGAATCCATTGCCCTGTAGTTGAATCTGTTTTGCCAAAAGCACTTGCAGCTAAAGCTGTGCCATCAATAAGGTGAACTTCAGCCATGTAACCATCAAAGTCATTGCTTGAGGTGTCGTAATAAACCCCCAGCTTTTGTATGACACTATTGTTTACTGCGTACTCATCATCTTCAGAGCTTGAACTTCTATCATCTGAAGTCCATGCACTTATTTCAGAACCGTTCACATACAGTGTGAACCTATCAGCAGCAGTTGATTGCGTAGTATCAAGAGCGAAAACTATGTGATACCAAGCTGATGGATCACGATATTTAGCGGCTGTTCTTATCCACGTATTAGTCCAGCCTTGTATATAGAGAGTATCGTCAGTGCTAAAGTAAATTGCAAAATATCCAGCGTTGTTTGCAGCCCCATAGCAATCCAAAATATATTGATAAGTACCAATATGGCCTCGCTTAACCCAAGCACTAAATGTCCAAGTCTTACGATTACCAGCAGACCCCGGTGTACGGTGAAGATAAGCACCATCCCCACTAGCAAACATCAGGGACTGATCTATCTCGTAATCATCGACAGCCCCGCTGCCCATCAATATCTTTTTGGCAACACTGCTCATTAACTCATGTCCTGTCCAGCGGTGAAGCCATAGTAAATTGTTCCGCCGTCAATGGTGAAGAAAACAAATACATCCACATCGGCTGCACCCGTAGAAAGCGTTGGCGCAGTTGCAGAAGCCCAATCCACACTGGACGGCCATGTAATAGTCCTGCTCCCGGTACCATCTTGAGTAACTTTTAGTACAAAAGAAGACACGTACCCCGATGCCGCCGGGTTGCTCCAGTTAAACGTGCCTATGTTATGAGCCAGCGTTATCGTGAAAACGGAGCCATCTCTTACATCTAACGCAACCGTTGTGCCTGATGTAAGTGCAGTAGGCGATTGTTCTGTAATGGCAGCGTCAAACTTCACCACTCCATTCGCATCAGCCGTTACAGCCTTCGACGCCTGGGAAGTTCCGAGCGCAGTAATATCCAGGTAGTTAACCTCTGCACCAGTTGCAGTCACCGCCGTGCCGCCCAGCGTCAGGTTCGTGACTGCGGCCGTTGCCAATGTTGTGGTGCCAGTCAAGTCGAGATCCACCAGGGCATCAGTGACCGCAGCCCCAGCCCCAGCCCCGTCGGTATAAACCATTTTGACCGCACCATTGGCAACGGTAACATTTGCACCACTGCCCTGGCTCAGAGCAATGCTTTGGCTGCCCGTCGTTGCGTTCTCAACAATCCACAATTTCGCCACAGTGTTAGGCGCTATGGTGATGGTCCTGGTCGCAGTCAACGTGGCTGAACTGGTTACCTTCAGGTAAAGAGCTCGGAGCTCATCCGCAGCACCATCAGCCATGGTCATCGTGACATTCGCATCACTGCCAATACTTTCTGTGCCGGGGCCAAATGAACTCGCTATCGAGGTCAGGTTCACATTCGTTTTCGATCCCCAATCGTTGGGGGCCGACCCGCTGCCTTCCCCGACCGCAATCAACTCCAGCCGCAAATCATTCGTGTATGTACTTGCCATTTGTTTCTCCTACGCTACCTGTTTGGTCCAGGCCGTATCGTCCTCAGATTGTTCGGCCCAGCTTGTCGATGAGGCCGTCTGCGGAACCCATAATTTTCTCGCACCGACTGCCACAGATGACGTACCGCTGATCTCAGCTTCCGGTCGGTGGATTCGGCTTCCGGCAACCGCAACAGTTGCGCTTGCGCTAATTGCAGACGCGCCGGGAATGAAAATGCCCGCAGACGCAACAAGTGTTGATGTGCCGCCAAACGCAGACGCCGCATCAACATTCGATTCCTCGCCCCAACGGCCAAGACCCCAACTGCTCGATCCCCAACCACTTTCGACACTCATGCCAGGGTGATATCCAGATCACCCGCAGGGATTCTCAGGACATCACCCGTTCCAATTGTTTTGCTGGCAGTTAAATTTCCAAACGCCAACAGGTTGCCTGACGTTAAGGCATCGAACACGCCAACCGACGTGATCGTGCCCCAACTGGCAGTGGCAGTCGGATATTCCACCGCTGCCGTGTTCGATGACGTTTGTGCGGTTGTGGTAAAAGCGACAGTCTGTCGCGCATAGCCATTTCCGCTCAATTCAGTGCCGCCTCCGCCTGCATTTGGCGTTGCGGTATAAAGCGCCAGATAAAATGTTGAAGGCACGCTATAAGCGTTGCCGCTGAACACGTCATCCAAAATCTCATTCGCCAGGTAATTACTAAAAGCCATTTATCACTCCAAAGCTGGCGCGCTCATCCGCACGCTGGTTTGCCCGGTTGTTCTTTCGTTGCTGATCTCAATATCCTGCATTTTTTTCTGATACAACGCGGCCCACGTTTGCAATCGCGCATCATCCTGTAGATAAGGAGCTGTTTGCATCAGAGTGCCATACAGATAAATATCGGGTGCCAGGGTCAGCAACCAATTCGTTGTATTACTGTCGGTTAACGCGGGGATCTCGGCGTAATAAACGAGCTCTGCTGTATACGTTCCATCAGCCGGCGGATAGACCTGGATCTCGGTTCCGATCATCGTATACCAGAGTGGTTTCCCGACCGCGACTGAACCCGCTCGTTTGGCATTCAATGCCTCCGGCGTAATGTATTCCAATTGCGTAACCGGATCTGTTTCCAGGATCAGGGTCTGCGTTTGAAACCAATCAGCCGGCGTCTGCGTGTATTCCGAATTCAGGTTCGCGTCAGATCGCGTGATCATTTTGCGATGCCGCAAATTGCGCGTGAGCTCTGCTTCCGCCAACTCAATAAAGTCAGGGATGACTGTCGTGAGGTCATCCCGGTTCAGCCAGTCCGCAACTGAACTTTTTAATTCCGCATAAGTGGTGATCGCCATTAAATACGTCCGCTTCTGGTCCTGAAATATTTATTATCAGGATCGTTCAGCCATTTTTTGAAAGCGTTCCTGTCATCCAGGACGCCTTGTTTTTTTAAATCGTAATAAACGCTAAGAGGGAGTGACGCGACCTTGGACCATTCACCCCAGGCAGCATGAGCATCAACCTCGTTCAGAGAAGCGCGATTGCGCTTGATGATGTCAGTCACGTCCTGGGTTGTTTCGATCACAAACTTGTCCTGAGACGGAGTTTCCCCCGCCTCATAGACAAAGTTATGTTTGATGCCGCTCTCGGCATCAAAATCAAGTTCACGTCGCTCGCCACTCATTAGCTAGTGCTCAGGTCGGCAACGATGCCAAGGCCAGCTTCCTGGTTCACTTGCAGGCCTCCTTCCCAAAGCATCATGAACTTAGTCGCATCGCCCGTCTTCGCCAGGTCAACATTCTGCATAGGTCGCAGTGTTGCCAGTTCGCAAAGATCAGGATCAATGACATAAGCATCACGCGAACGCGAGAACCTATTAGGAACGATAGAAATCGAACCAAAATCACTCATGTAGCAAATATCTTCAAAACGAGTCGCTAACTCGTTCCCGCCTTTTTCGGCTGCTGCATGTCGCCATGCAGATGAGACTATATCTTCATCCGTTCTGGATGGGTGGCGCTTCGAGCCGCTTGGCCCTACTCCCTTGCGGGATAGTCGTTGCACCTTCTCGCTTTCGCGAGCTTGGCTCAGTATTGTCTGTCTTGAGATGTCCACTGAGTTCACCACCTTATTGCCCGCGCATTCCTACGCGGCGACGCCTAGTGTTGAGTTAACGTCTGCTGCGCCAATGATCGTCGTAGGAGAATCACTTGGGGCCATATAACGCTGCTCGGCGATGCCGGCAAAACCGGAAATAACGGTCTTAACGTGCGCGCCAACCATCAGGAACTTGGGGTCGCCGCCCTGGGTCCAGGTTGCCTGGAGGACTGTTTTTAACATAGCCTCCGTTATGGCGCGCTGCGTTCCGTCAGTTCGAGCCGCGTTCACCACGCCGCCAGAAACAGTGGGGTCAGCGCCGCCGGAACCTTTTGACGTGTTCGTTTTAATGAACGCGCTCAAAGAAGCAGTGGCACGCGCAGTAGAAGCGTTGCCAGCGGCTGCTGCCGCATTCACACCGCAAAGGTTGAACTCCATGTCTCGCTTGAGCTCATTACCCTGCTTGGTCAATTGGTACGCAAGCTCTGAGCGCCGACCGGCTTCTGTGATTGCTCCAGTCAGGTTGTCAGCGATAATTCCGACCTTGCGCATGATCTGGGTGTAGTTGCCCAGGCGCACGGTTGGGGTTACCGCAGTAAAACTACCGACATCATCTCCATCGATTTGCTTGTTTGCCGCTGCTGCGGATAAAGAATCCAATTCTGTTACCGTCACGGCATTTAACCGCAACTTCTGCAAGTTGTCCCTTGCAGTTCGGACTATATCATCACCCCTCGATACCAACTTGAGGGGGCTGGGCGCTCGTGGGCGGGTTATTCTTTCGTCACCGCCTAGTCTCTGAACCTGCTCCACCCCTCCGCGCTTTGCGCTTCCATGTGGAGATTGGCTGCTGATTGTCCTCGACTCTACGTTAGGATTTTCCAGCAGTTCACCCAGTTTTCTATATGCTGTTGCCAACATTCAGACCTACTCTTTAAGTCTGCCATTCAAAAAAGGTGTTGGAAACGCTTTTCCGCTTTGTCATGTTGCTGACAAACGGCGTCGTCTCCGGGGAAATGTTATAAATTATGTTCGACAGGTCTTCCCTAATGCCAATAGCACTGTACCTGGTGAACGTGTTTGTCACGATAGCCATACGGGCCAACTCCTATTTTAATAAAGTTTCAACTAAGGCGGTCGCATCATCGACTCGCCCGGTTTTCGCAAGACGTTCACGTTGAGCTCTCACTCGTTTGGAGCCGGGTTTGGCCTGGGCGCTCTTCGCTCCAGGGCTCACCGAATTTTTCCGATTGGCCTTCGACGCTTTTTTCACGCGCCGTTGCCCCTTGTCATACAGCATGGCTTTGCGAAGTACCTGGATGTGGTTTGCCCTCACTAGGGCTCCCATCTCCTCCTCGGAGATGCCCTGGTCTGCCAAGTAAGTCCGCAATTCATCGGACTCCTTTTTAGCGACCCGCTCATCCTTCCAGGCGGGAATTAACTCTCCCAGCCGATCCACTTCCTGCGCAATCATGGCGTTCATTTGTTCTTGCTGCTCTTTCTGCGTTGCCGCACCAACCCGGTGTTGCTCTGCCTGAATCGCTGCCAGTTTCTGATGACGCTCCTGTTGCCGCTTGTTCCATTGCCGCTCTTGCCGGGCTGCCTCAATCGGATCTTGATCGTACATTTGATCAAAATCTGGCGGTGCCTCTTCCAATGCTCCAATTTGCGTCTGCAAGGCACCAAGTAGTCGGGCGTATTGCTGACGCTCTACAGTCACGGCTTCGCGGTCTTGCTGGAACGCTTTACGCTCCCCTGCTAATGCCTGACTTTTGCGTGTGTAATCTGCTTGGCGTGAGTAGCCGTTTTTCAGTTCCTGTAAATCGACAGAAACCTCTTCTCCATCAACCTTGATGGTGAAAGTTTCTTGTGCGACTTCCGGTTCTTCGTCGTCTGTTTCCTCATCTTCAAGCAGTTCGGCGTCTTCTGCTTCCGCGTCGATGTCCTCATCGGTTTCATCAACATCATCTGTTTCTGATGCCTCGCCATCCTCCTGGGACGACTCGTCTGCGAATTCCTGATCGTTAGTTTGTTCCTCTTCAGGAGTTAACATTCTCAGTAATTCAGCCTGCGCCTGACCTTCAGTCATCGGGTTCAACCCCATATCTTCGGTTGCCGGCACTTGTTCTATTTTATCACTCATTGATTAATTTCCTTTTTGCTTCTCAAAAGCGATTGAGTCCGCTGCTGCGCGAATGGCATTGCAGAGTTCTTCAAGCACTTCCAGTTTTGCGAAAATGCGATCACGTTCCTTAGCGTCACGCGACCGCTGCCAATCTTCAAATAATTGAAATTTGGTTCGACCAATGAGCTCCTCAAAATTTTCATCATTGAGGAACTGTTGCAGGGCCGTTAAATAATTTTCTTCAGACTTGGCCATTAGGCGGCCTCTGTTGTGCGGCCCCGGCTAACGACTTCACCATTTCGCGGTCCCGTTCTGAGTTTGCCTTGATCGCGGCCGTGTCCACTTGCGCGCCATACCGGGCGACGATTTCAGCCGCCTTGAGTTCAATGTTTGCCTCGCTCTCATCCCGCCTGCGGTCGTCCTCGCGGATCATCTTCTCTCGCTCCAGTTCGAGCTCTGCCGCCTTCTTCTGAATGTTAGCCTGGATCTCTGCCATCTGGACCTCGATCAATTTTTCATTGATGTCTGGTTTCGGCGGCTCCTGAGGTTGCTGCGGCTGATACTGACTCGGGTCAGTGAAGTATCGATTCACGTCCTTGATGCCCCCGAGCTCCAGGGTCGTCACTAAGGTATTGTAATAATTTTGTGCGTTCACAATCGGGTTTTCCGGCCCGAGTTGCTGAAGCAGCTTCTCCTGGACCGCGTTGATCTGTTGCAACATCATCAGCCGCTCCTGGGTGCTGCCAACGCCTAAAGCAATGTTGGTGACTACATCCATATTGGTACTGAAACCATCAGGCTGGACCGGCACAAATTCATTTCGGAGCCGAATCATTTGTTGCTCATCAATGTTGTCGTGCGCCAGTTTGAGCAGACCTTTATAAAGCCTCGCCATGCCATTCTCGGCAAACAGCCTCGCAATCATTTCAATGCGTTGCTGGGCTGCGTTAATGGTTTGCGTCACGGCTGCCAGCGTAGAGCTCTGGAGCTGCTCCGGGGACAATCCCGCAGCCGCCTTGCTGATACCCGTGCGGTTCTCCCGCAACTGATCCAGGTACTCCATCATAGGGAAAGCATCCCTACCAACATATGGCAGGGTCAGCGGCTGGACCGCTCCGGGATTCCTCATTCTCACGATTCCCCCTGCCTCCACGTTTAACACGTCCTCAAGTGATGCCTGTCCCTCAACGATGGCCATGCGGGGGTGTGTTGACATGGCCAATGAATCCAATGAAGCACGGAGGACCGCGCTTTTGATCCGCTGGATGTCCATCGTCAGATCGGCTATCGACATGCCAAAAAATGAATGTGGCTCAGGGTCTGGGCAGAACATGCAGAAAGGAATCGCGTCGGCCGGCTCATTACGGAGGATCTCGTAATTAGGCCCAGCGCAACAAATCTTGCGCAGCTCACTGACGCCATCGCCGCTGACATCGAGCCGCATATAAGCCTCGACGTAGAGCACGCGCTTTCTCGTTTCATCGTCCTGGAAATCCCGGTTGTCCGTTTCAGCCATCAATCTCTGGCGTGCTTCCGCATTGTCGAGCGACAAAGAATCCTCATCCGTTGAGAACGTCAGCATCTCTTCGTAGTCGTAACCCATTTCCACGAGCTCACTCACCGTGACATATTTGCGGTGCGCAACGATGTCCGAGTCATCCCAGTTGCGGGCGTCCCGGTTCACCAGGATCTCCTCCGGTGCAACCGACGCCACAACAATTTTTCCTTCAGTGGTCCTGCGCGTTACGGTGACGCTATGTAAGGGCATTTGATCAGGACCGATTGAAGTATCCAACCTGGTTGTTTCAATGCCTGGGTCGCTGTTGAGAGCAGCCAGACCCGCATCATCCAGGTTGTCATAGTCAACCGACTCGATAGATTCAGTGGTGCGATAAACGTATTTCAAAAAACCGCTGCCTTTAACCAGGGCATCCTTAAACGTCTGATAGAGGATCTCGATGTAGCTCTGGTCCTGCTCGTTTTGCAAAATGTAATTCACATAGTCCGTGGCCTGCTTGGCCATCTCAATATCTTCAGGGCCACGCGGTGCGTACTCGACAACTTTTTCTGATCCGCAGAAAATTCGGATCAACGACGGCAGCAGCGCCTGCACAGTGTCGCGAACGTCCATCGACATGGCAGAGCTCCGACCATCCTGCTCGTTGCCAAAGGGTTCGCCGTCATAGTAGCGCGCAGCTTCGGCGCGCAATGGCGACATCGTGCCATCGATGAAATCAACCGCGTCCTCGATCGCCATCCTGACCGTCGCTTGCATCTCCTCATCGATCTCTGCGTCGTCAGGACTTTCTTCGTACTCTGTTACTAAATTTAATTCGCTCATAATGGTAGTGCGTCCAGGATGGAGCCGCCCACCAACCGCGCTCGATCAGGCAGTTGGTTGATGGCGTTAAAAGGGGTTTGCAGAATGCGGCTTTGTCGCAACGCATTCAGAATGTTTGATTGATTAATCTGGTCGGCCAGGAACCGTGCGGTCGCATCAGTGTATTGCTGCCCGAGCTCTCCAGGTTGGTAGTCCATTGCGCCCAGGCGTTGCTGTTGCGCAGCTCTAACATCAGTCGTTGGCTGACCACTGGTCAACGCCTGGATCAAGGTATGCGGTGCGTTGCTAATCGGTGCAACGGCTGCCTGGCCCATGTTGAGAATAGCGTCCAGGACGCCCTGGGCTTTTTCTGATGTTGTGGGTTCTGGCGTTGAGGGCATTGCCGCTCGAAAAGGCACAGGCTCAACTGGTGCAGGAGGAACTCTAACGCCCATGCCGCCGGTAAATTCTGTTTGCTCATCTTCTGCGGCGGTCGCATTGCCTGCTGCTAATAACCCAGCAGTAGTCGCTTTCTTAGGATTATTTTTTAAATAAGTCGAAACGCCTTCTGCCCACCTTTCATCAAGAGGCTCATACAAGTCGTTACGCATCATCAAAGAACCAAGTTTTTGTTGTTCTGTTAGCGGCTGGCCTTGGTAATTGACTTGCTCATCAAGACCTTCATAAATACGCGGGAACATAACTCTAGAAGGGATGTTTTGCTCCATGCCGCCTAAGTAAGTGCCAGGAATAATGGTGTCGTAACTTTGGTGAACAGGAGCTTGATAGGCGTCAGTCCCTGGCATAGCGTCAAATATAGAAAACCCAGCATCGCCAGGTTGCGCACCCTGTAATTCAGACTCTATAGCCTCGGCATACACGTCTTCTTTTATTGGAAAACCACGGTCGCGAAACTGTGCAAGCTCAATAGTTTCAACAAACTGTTTGCGTATTTCGCCAGCACCTTCTTTTGCGTAGTCACCCCGCCCCAGCAATTGATCTAACGCATCAGGATGCTGCAAACCAACCCAGCCTTTTACGCCTTTTTGCTTTTTCGCTTGCGTGCCTTTAGGCCCAGATCGTATGTAACGATCAAATTCAGCAACGTCAGTTTTTGCCAGTGGTAGCTTGATGGCTTGTAAATAAAGAGCTTCGGCGACCGGCGTACTGAAATTAATCGCATCTCTGCTCATTGCTGAAAATATGCCGACCGGATCACCGCCTTCAGTTGCTTCTTGCGCACGCCTAAAGTTCGTTTGTTTCTTGTCGGCTGCGGACCTCATCGACGCCCAGCCATAACCTTGGTCCTGGTAACGCAGCGGAAAGTTCGCGCCCCCTTCGACCTGTACAGGACTGTCAAGATCAATGCCGCCAATAGTTTGTATAGTTCGACCAGTCACGCTAGTGTCGCCAGTCACGGGCACGCCAACTTTACCGAGAAGGTCATTCGGTTCGAGCAGTTGTCTCTGCCCTATATCTAAAGTTTCCGTTTGATTTTCGATATCTGCGCGCAGGTTTTCCCTGGCTCGAAACGCTCGACTCTCGCGCATCGCTCTATCATATTTAGTGTTTGCGCCTTTTACTGCTCTAGGGTTCTGTGCGCTTTCTGGCGTAAGCATTCCTAACCGAATAAGGTTAGCGGTCGAGGTGAAAAATGCAGCTTCCGCTTCTTCCGGCTGCTGCAACATTGCCGCCGCAACTGGCAGAGTAACGCCGTATTTTTTTGCGATAGAAATTAGCTTGTCATCAAAGACAACGTAGTTGGATGTCCCGCCTTCTCCCGTTCTTGAAAAAGCATCCTTGTATTGGATGCCCTTCACGCCCCTTTCTTGAAGAGCCTTTGCTAATTTATCTTGTCCACCTAGCCTGCTCGACAAGGCTTGATGATATGACTCGCCCTTGTCTCCGATTTTTTCCTTTGCCAGATCAAGATTTGTGGAAATTTTATTACCTAATCTTCTATAATTTTTTTCCACGAACTTCCATTCTTGAGGCGACCAATTAGAAGAATGGTCTATAGTTTCACCGTCAAAACCCCGCACGGCAACGCCATCTGGATCAGACACAGAGCCCCTTAATATGTCTTCTACCGCATCTTGAACCTTACTGCTCTGCGCACTTACAGGCTTATCCCAATCAAGTAACTCATCAGGAGATGCGTCTATGTCTATTTCATATAACCGCCCCTTTGAGCTTTCTAATCTAATTGGCTCTGATAGCTCCAAGGCATCGATAGTTGCTCTTCGCACTTCGTCAGGCAAAACAGCGCCATCCGAAACGATGTCCCTATTTTTTTTATAAAATCCTAATGAGTGTTTACGATCAAATTTATCGCCATCCTCTAACATCGCCAAAGCAACACGGTCTGCCGCCTCTTCTGCAACGTAATGGCTATAACCTGAATCCAGCAATTGCTTTTCCAGCTTATTTCTGATTCTCGAAAATCCTACCTGGCCGGTTAGCTTCCCACTTTCTAAAGCCTCTTCTGCCTCTTTTTGAGTGCGGAAAGTAGGCATATCAAGATCTAAATACCCAGATTTTTTATCGTATAAATTCCAACCCATTTGGCCAGCCGTCTGGCCAATTTCATAATCATCTTTTAATGACGGGTCAAAAAAATCTGTTCTGTCCTGTACTGCCTGCTTCCTGTAAAGCTCCCCCAAGTCCCTGGCTTGAGCAGAATAAAGTCCGTAGCCATAAGCCTGCGCGCCTTCTCCAGTGCCTATGTAATCAGATGAGAATTTATCAAAGTCTTTATGAGACCCGTGAAAGGCCCGCAAAAGTTTTGAAAACCCAGCAGCTTCCGCCTCTTCCGGCTGCATAGCAGCGGCCCCTAAAAGGCCGGCAGCAACCGGAGCTCCACTGGCTAATAAATTTCTACTATCTGTTTTTGCTGGATCGAATTGGGCGTTAATTGAACGCAAGTCCTGACCATCAAAAACCGCCAGGGTAGTGAACTTCTTATCTGGCCCGCTGTTTTCTTTCAAGAACATTGAGTCGTAACCCTTGCTCTTCAAAAAATCGACGACTTTACTGTTCTCATAAAGAAGATAATTGCCGTCTTTATATGCGTCTCTTAGCGTGGGCAGATCCTGAGAGAATTTAGAATCTAAATGCTCTTTACTAAAGAGTTCTTCAAGAACTTTATAATCTTTATTTGGCCTATACGGCTTTTTCGTTCTGGACAAAAGAGGATAGATTGCACTATCAGCTTGACCCGCCTCCGTTGTTAGCTGGCTCAATTGAGGCCAATAAACTTCATTGTAATATCGTTCTCTGTCAGCCTCAGACAAAGCACCCATCACCTTATTAGCTTCGGCCCTCAATTTTTCTTTTTGTTTTTTGACTCCCTCTATTGACCCGGTGCCACCTTGTCTTTCCTGAAATCTCCCTTTGCCCAGCCAGGTATTTGCGAACTCAGAATCTGGCGTAACAAAAACAAGACCGTCGTCATAGCCCGGTTGCATTTCGTCGATGTCTTGCTTGCTCGCATGAAAATACGGGCTGCTTATATCGAAACCTTGCTCCTGAGCTCTCTGCAACCTAGAAGCAGACCTGAGCGCATTAAGAATTCCAGCCATCTATTTTTTCTTTTTAGATTTCTTCTTAGGCTTCTTAGCGCCGGTCTTCAGGATTATCGCAACATCGATTGCTGCATCTTCCACGCCGCCAGGTCCGCGTCGATAAGGTTTTTTCGGCATAGCAAAGCTCCCCATATATGGGATATAAACGGATCTACTATTTTACTACGGGTAGGTTAAACGACTGAGAGGTTCCGCCTGATAGGTTGGTTCCAGTTTGAAGTGAGACTGCCGCCATGCATCACGGTCGCTGCTTCAACAGCGAACGTCAGACAAACCGCATCACCATGGTCAGGTGAAGCAAGTCCGCGCTTTTTCATCTCATCTTTTGATTCGATCTGAAGTTTACCGGCTGACGTAAATTTGTATTTAACGGCAACCAGCTCCGCCAGGAGATTGTCGTCTTTCGGGATTGAACAATCCCGCGCCTCTAACCAGGCTTTCAGTTTGAACCAGAGTTCGGCGCGCAAATTCAAATAGGTCTGGCGTAATGCCGGGGCTTCTGCCGTGTTGATGCCAATCGCCGGGAGCTGAAGTTCCCGCAGCCGGTCGGTAACTCCGCCGCCAACCCCGATTGAGTCAATGCAGATCTGCGCGGGCTGAGTCCTGGGCAGACAGGCTTCGTATTCAGCCACGATCGCGCCAGATAGCTGCATGAGATCCAGGTTTTTCCAACTGGTCAGGCTCAGGATCTTGCGCCCCTGGCGCTTGCATAAAACGCTGGAAGCTGAACCAAACCGCGCAACGTCCAAGCCCCAGATGATGGGTTCATCATCTGTTGTGACAACATCACGGTGCTGCGCAGCTTCTACGAGCTCGAGCGGGATCGCCGTATCATCATCGCGCTGCGGGAACTCGCCCAGGACGCGGACGCGAAAAGCATTGGACTCTTCGCCATAACGCTTCGCCATCTCCTGGACATAATCCTCGGCCACTCTGGGCGAATCAACACAACTCACCTTCCTGGTCCACCATTCGGCAGCCTGCCTGTGGTGCGTCTCGAAAAAGAAACCGGAGCTCCGGGTTGGATTGCCCAGGAGAATCGTACAGGCATTTTCACCCGACATACTCCCTGCGGCAGCTTCAAAAACCGCTTCAGGAATAGCTGACGCCTCATCGCAGATCAACAAAACATGTTCACTATGAACGCCCTGGAGCGCCTCGGGCGTTTCCGCCCGGCTGGTGCGGCAACTGATAAAGGCTTCTGACGGCGCAGCCTTGTGACTGACCCGATCAGATTTAACGTCGAGGATTTCCCGGAGCGGTTCAGGCAGCTCGTTAATCCAGCGCTTCAGCTCGGCAAAGAGCGCGTCAAAAAGCTGGCTGCTGGTTGGAGCCGTGACAACGATCTTGACCGGAAAACGGAAAATCAAAAACCAGAGCATGACCCAGGCGGACGTTGTCGATTTGCCAACGCCGTGGCCCGAGCGAACGCTGATCTTCCGCTCGCCGTCCTTGACGGCATTCAGCAGCTCCGCCTGCCAGGGGTCCGGTTCAACTTTTAGAACGTGCTGAACGAAAGCTACCGGGTCATTCCGGTAGCGTAAGAGAAACTCTTTGAACGGGTTTTCCTGGGCCATTTAGTCATTCCCTCTTAAAAAAAACCCCGGCTAAACCGGGGCTCTTCTACCAGCCCGAGGGCGGGATTTAGTGCAAAATCAATATTACACTACTTCCTCACGTTGCGCATATGCATTAAAAAAACGGGCAACGTCTTTTTTAGTCGGCTTAACATCTACATCATGCAGCGCTACTTCCATATGCAGATAAGCCGACGAATAGAAATCCAGACACCCCGAAACCTCTTCAATCGCGTCTGCCCTGGCCTGCTTTGACGCAAAACATTCAACAAAAGGCTTTTTATACCCGCCAAACTCAAAGCTCGCCAGATAGATTTTCATTACTGCCACCTCGATGGGTTCATGCCGATCTTAATCGCTGCCGCTGCCTTTTTCGCGTTGCTGGCTGCCAGCAATTCAGCAGCGACCGCCTTACGCAATGGCTCACATTCCTTGCGCTCATATTGATCCGTTAGCTTGATCACTGCAACATGGCTGATCTCGATGCCGTAGCGATCCCAGACCCAATCCGCAATCCTGCGTGAACTCCAGCCCTTCATCTTGCGCTTACCGGCCATCTGGTAGAGCAGGAACGTGCGCGGTGAAGCATTGTGCCAGTTGCAATCAAAGATCTTCGCCATCTCCTCTGAATCTTCCACCAGGTACGCCTCGCGGCCCGTGCCGATTTTCTTCATCAGCCAGGGCACTGCGCCCCCGCAATAACCGCCGCGCCTTTTCTTGGCGCGCAATCCCCGCGTCACTCGGTCGCGGATGACTTCGCGTTCATGCGAGGCGAAACACATAAGAATCTCGCGCATCAGTTTGCCATAGATATTGGAGTCGTCAGTCACGTCGCCATGGCCATTCACAATCAGCCGCACGCCTCGATCCTTCAAATCATCGATGGTCTGCAAGCAGTTTTTGGTGTCGCGGGAGAACCGATCCAGGCTGGCGAAAATGATGATGTCGCCGGCGCGGAAAATGGTTTTTGCAACCGCAGGGCGCGCCATGAAATCCTTAGCACCAGAGACGCCTGCATCTTCCAGCCAGGTGATGCCGTCGTCAGGCAACTGGTTGGCCTTGGCCGTGCCTTCAATCATGCTGCGCTGGCTATCCAGGCTGGTGTTGGTAGCCTGCTCTTCTGTGCTGACTCGCGTGTAACCGTAAATTTTTCCGTAGGCTTCCATTATGCTTGTTCTCCATCAACCAATTCCATGTTTCTGATCCAGAACCAAACAGGTCGCGGCCCTCTTCTGTAACCTAAAAAGGTCTTCGGTTTCCAGTCTGGTTGTTCTTCCTTGCTGCCACCGACGTAGACATAGGCGTCCTCATCTTCCCACTCCATTGAAGCTGCTGCGACCACATCTTCGGAAAGGCAGTAACGCTTGCCAGATTTTTTGTGGCGCAAAAGAATGTGTCCATCGCCGCTTTTTTCAAAAGCCTTTTTTAAGTCGTTAACCTTCATGCTTGTTCTCCACTTCCGCCGAAAATATCTTTGAACATCGCTGATCGGCGGTCTTTATCGAATTCAGCCAACCGCGCTGCCAACAACTCATAGTCTGCCGATAGATCGGTTATGCGCTCCAGGCAATGAGCGTACATACGCCTAGCGCCATCTGATTCCTCCTTTAATGGCATAGCATCATCGAATTCGGATATTGCAGAATTCGGGAATAGTTTTAGCTGCTCATCCAGTTCGACAGCTTCAGTCTGAAGTTTGCGGAGAGTATCGCGCAGATAAAAAACCGCATACCGCACAATGCGCTCATGGAGGCCGTCATCTATTTGCTCGTCGCTCATGCTTGTTCTCCGAATAATGTAGTCAGGCACTCTTGGCAAAACTCCTCCATGTCGCCGATTGTCTTGCCGCACTCTTCACCCGTTTCAACATCGTGACCCTCACAAGTAGGCTCGGGCGAATAGGCTAGTTCGTTTTGATGTATTGACTGCATCGTCTCAAATAATGCTCGTTGCATGGTTGCTCCTGTTAACATTTATGTTTTCTGTGTTGCCTTAACAACACGATTACAACTTTACAGAGATCTGGAAGGGAAGTAAACCATTGGTTTACATACAATAACGAAATAATTGAATTATTTTTCCAGGGGCGCAAAATGGGGCTTTTAGTCCAGGAGAACCAGGATGAAAAAGCATGGCCAGGCGGTGCCCCGCCATAGCGGCAAAGGCACCAAACAAAACAGATCCGCAGCTACGGCTGGCGGTATCCGCGTGAGCGGCGCTAAACCTTCATTTCCCCCCAAATGAAGTGACTGGGCCGGCAGTCCCAGACGTAACCCTCTGTAGATCAGCGCTTGCTGATGGGTTGCCGGCCTTTTTTTATGAATCCTGGAGAATAACCAGTGAGTGACGGGCAAAATGTCCCCGCCGGTTACTACGTCAGTAATAGCACAGATGAAGACTGCTTCCTGGTTGATGCCAAGGGCAATTACTATTTCAAAAAAGCGACGGGCAAAACATGGTCAAAAACGGACAAATGGAACTTTGACCATATCTGCGACGTAGAGACTGTCAATGAGCAGCAGGGGGTATCCGCTGATGTTAATACTCACGACGGGCGAGGTCTGGAAGTAAGCGTTTCAGCGCACATAGGGGTATCTGTTTCTGACGTTATGAAATGGCACTACGTGAATCCAGATGGCAATGCCGTTACGCTATGGGGCGGACCTAGTGCCGGCGTAGGGGCTGGAGTCAGTGCTGACGTTGGCCTTTGGTACGACAAGAACGGCGACATCCATATGAAATTTGCAGCTTCCGGGGTGATCCCTCATATCGATTTTGGCGCATCAATAGTGATCAATCCAAAGACAGTTGAGGATCTTGATAAGCCCACGGCGGGAGATAAGGCATTCGCGAATGGATTCACTGAAGGCGCAACGCTGGGCCTCGCGCACAAATCACCGGAGGTCGTCACAAAGACGGTTGCGACCATCCATAAGTTTGCCGACGACATTGGCAAATTGCTCTAACAATGAACAAATTCTATTACGGTTTCGAGCTGACCAGGTTGGTAGACGGCGACACCATGAAGGGCATCATTGACCTCGGATTTAAGGTCAAGCTATCTGCGACCGTGCGGTTTTCTGGGATTAACTGCCCTGAAAGCAGAACTCGGGATCAGCGGGAGAAAGCCCTGGCCAAAGAGGCGACCGAGTTTGTTGCTGATTTGTTCCATGAGGCCACGATCGAGATCCTGAGCCATGAGTTCGGGAAGTTCGGGAGAGTGATCGCTACTCCTTTTGCCATAAAAAAAGCGAACTACGATGACCAGGAAGCGCCCAGGGTGGATGTTTGCCAGGCGCTCGTTGATGCTGGTCTGGCCAGGCGGTACGACGGCGGCAAACGGCAGCCCTGGTTTTCTTAACATTAGCAAAAGTTAATGAGTTGAGTTGCGGTTATTAGCTTGAGCTAATCTTTTTTTTCAGATTTGAATAAAAAAATTTTGGTGCGTCTGGGCCTAGACCACTCCCCCCACGCCCGCCAAAGGTGGTCATAGGGGGGGTATCGCTGAAACCCTTGATTCTAGGGGCCTGTAGCGCATCCCCGATTTGGAGCCGTGTAAGCGCCGTGTACGGACGTTACGATTACAGACACAACACCCTTATAAATCAATGACTTACGATTCGGCGCCACCTATTTTCCTCTCGCGGCTCCCTTGGTGAGTGCGAGAGCAGTTTTCCATATGACTGGCGTATCATTGGGCACCATCCTGGGCACACAATACGCAGTCACCAGGTGCTGACGTTCTGGATTCATGCGGTCTGGAGCTGTAGCCTGCCTCTCGATCCAGGCAGCATATCTATTGCATGTGAACAGGCTATCGAACAGCCATCGAGGATCACTGTCCTCATCACTCCCGGCTATCACTACGATCAGTAAGAAGACCATCTTCACTGGCGTTAATATCCTTCAGGGCTCTGAGGTGTTCCGATTGCAGATTGATCTGTACATTAGGCTGAGACTTGTCACCGTACACATCAGGTGCAACCTTCCCAGCCAACCACTTGCGTGCATCGATCCTAACTTTATTAATCTGAGCCTCGCCAGG
>VTLG01012844.1_pt1 | contig 39421 bp, 64 predicted proteins | sample 4694571 | NCBI WGS metagenome assembly VTLG01 (sample SAMN12604809, study PRJNA352737) | marine metagenome | biome: ENVO:00000447; feature: ENVO:00000209|ENVO:00000569|ENVO:01000036; material: ENVO:00002151; isolation source: viral sequences binned using virsorter ... | reverse complement strand
TACGGGGTCCATCTTTTCATTGTCGATGAAACTTACCTCAGTAGGACGAATCTTTGTAGCGAAAGTATCACCCATCACATCAATATCATTGGAAAACCAATCAATACTCACGTGAGTCATATCTCCATCCTTGACTTTATTCATTACCTCTTGACCACGGCCATATTTGTTAGATACTGTTGCCAACATCTTAACAGCGGTCTTTCCATTATCCATCTCGATTAGCTCAGGACTCGTTGCCATGCCGATTAAATCCTCAGCTGTTCTCTGATGGTCTACATAAATGGGAAGCTCTTTAAAAGCTTCTATATTATCTTTTAACATACCTCCCTCTATATAAACTTTATGTTGTTCTCCAGATTCCTCATACTCATGAGGTCCGGAGGTAATAGCGATGACTGGGAATGATACAGAGTCTATTCCCTCATCACTGGAAAATGTCATATCTTCACCTTCGGCCACTGCTAACGCGAATGACCTTCTTATAGGTTCAGTATCTTTGCCCTCTGCAAATTCCCGCTCAACGCCATTTTCTTGCGCCCACATGCTACACATGCCAGCTGCAATCTCTTCAGGGTTATCAAAACCCCTCTTCTTCAGGTTTGCTTTAGTTTGTATTATACATTTTTCAAATGTCATTTTCTATCTCCTGTTACGTTTGCGGAGGGTTTATTACCCCTATTTTGTGCTCTGGCAGATTCTTCTTTCTTATCTTGATTCTTTCCACCAGAAATGTTTGCATTCTTATCACTCTGCTCCTTTTTGATAGGAGATGCCTTAATATCCTCAGAAGTTTCCATATCTAATTCTACGACTCCTTCAGGGTCAAGACCACGCTCCTCTCTAACTTCACCGGGTGATAGTACACCTTCAGACAGATATATCATATCAGTCTTAGCTTTAGTGAATGCGTCTTCAACATTTATTTGCCTAAACTTAAATTTAGCTTCACCACTTTCCAGTTGTGGCATAAGCTGAGCATTAATAGCTCCTTCAACCATTGTTTGTAAATATCTTACATATGGTTCAAAAATAGGACGTGCTCTTTCGGGCTCAGTCCACATTGTTTTAGGAACTTTTAAAGCCATATGAATTTTATCAAGTATGTCATCTGTATATTTACCATACTCAAAGGCTCTTTGTGTTCCTTGTAGTTCTTTTATTTGTATGTCGTTACCATGGATAATATCTTCACCGGGCGCTAAAGAATTAAATGCATCAACAATCTCATTTATTTTATCAGGTCCATATGGCATATCAGGTAAACCAGCACTAACATCAAAACGACTTGATGCGTATTTATTAAGGGCTGCACCTATATCTCTTTCTGCATAATCCTTTAAGTCTACTAAATAAATAATAGGATGTATATCAGACAATCCATATGCTAAGTCATCAAAAGAATTATTATTTAATTGAATTATTTCTTCTTCTTCAAACCTGACATCTTCTTCTTTATCTCCCACTTTTTGGTAGTAATACATAATTTGTCCATGTTCATTTCTTTTAACAAACATATTCTGACTAGAACGTAAAACTAAGTTATCTCCAGTCCATTCTAAGTAAGCGCTACCAAAAACTCTTGCATTTCTTAACCACCCGTATAAAATATTCTCAATATTAATATCTCGAAACATTTCTTCTAACTCTTGACGAAGGTCATCATCATCTGTTACTATATCAAAATTATCTTTAACAGCATATAAACATGGTAAATCAATTAAGGTTCTTATAATTGGGTCAGAAAGATATATGTTCATATAAGTTCTATTTTTACCTATATGAGGTTCATAGTCTTTTTCTTGACTTAATGAGAATCCCTTAGTTAATTTTAAGCGTTTAATGACTCCTTCTCCGTAACTACGGGGGTCGTCTTTCTTATACGAAGGATTACTTCCAATAGAGGCAAACCTACGTCTAACATTATCTATAAACGACATGGCTTTAAATAATTAATCATAATGAGTATATAAAGTTTTTGTTAGATTCCACGTAAACTTTGCTTATTTAGTGATACTTTTCGACGGGTTGTTGTAAAAAGGGGACCAACTGAGTGTCTTTGTCTCCCTATATCTCTTGTTTTATTAACTGGTGATGAAACTATACTTTTACCAAAATTACCTGTCATAGGTAGCATACTTAACGTTGCATGTATAGCCATAGCCGAGCTATCACAGTAATCATCGTGTCTTCCTGAGGGTGCTGCTATTTTTTCTGTTTTATTAGCTACATCCATTGTATATTCTAAATCTATATGTTCTCTTGTCCATTTATGAATCATCTTAGCTTCATTACCTTTTAAGTGTTCTGGATTAGGTACTCTTACTTTTCCTTGTTGGATATAAGAAACAAAGTCTCTATACATTTGAGTTTTAGTACCTCTTGGACCACCTGTAAACACAAACGGTACAAAATGTACACCAGCATCTAAACACGCCAACCGTAAATCTTGTTCAACTGCCCCACCAATACCAGTACAATCCACAATGAGCCGAGAAGCCCCAAGCTTAGTGGTAACATCCATAATACGTTGACGTTGGTATGGAATATCGTGTCCACCAGTTCTGGCATTAATTTCTTCAACGTAAACAAGTCGTGCAATATTTTCATCATCAGACTTTTCAAGGGACCATGCACTAATAACAGTAGAGTTAACAGATTTGCCAATGTCAACACCAACATTAATATTGCTTCCTCCCGAGAGTCCATCTCCATCCAATCTAGTAAGTTCGTAATCATCATAACATCCTTTTATTTTTTCTGGATTAAATACATTCGCTACCGACTCTACAAATTCACATTCGTATTCTGTCCTCCAGTAGATAGAATCTTCCCCCCATTCCGTCATCTTATCTAACATTTCTTCTTCAGTATAAGGAGATGAATAAGCCTCTCCTTGTTTCACTGCGTCTCTCCATGAATAATGTAATCTTCTAAAGGTATCTGCATACCCATCATCATACAAATATCTATACATGTGATTGTCTTTTGACTTTGGTGTACCTAAATTTATGAACGGGGCCTTATTTGAAACTATCGCTGGTTCTACGTTATCTATAAATAGTTTATCGTCGATGAGAGGAGACTCATCAACTACTAGGAATGTAGGATGTTGTCCTCGTATAGCTTGTCCTTGGTTACTAGGCGCTAATGGAGCCCTTCTCATAATTGTGCCCCCCTTAAGTGTTATGTTGGGCTTATTATGAAATCTATAATTAGCTACTAATCCATTAAGAAAACTATTATCAGCAAAGTGTCTATATACATAATTAAAGATTAAAGCAGCTTGGTCTTCAGTAGGAGCCAGTATAAATACTAAATCTCTAAATCTATTAAAGAACATATATATAGTAACTGCTACTGATAAAGCAAAAGATTTTCCACTACCTCGTGGAGCTAGGATAGCTACTTTAGTTTGTTTTCCATCATCTCTTTCCATTAAACATTCTAAGATAATATCTTCTTGTAAAGGTCTGAGACGTAGTGGACGTTGTTTTCCATCAATAAGATAAGCAGAACAAAAAGCTCTTACTAATTTTCTCATCTTTTCACTATCTTGTCTACACTTCTTGAATATATTCTCTAATTGTCTTGAATCTAACCCACCTTTACCGGTTAGTAGTGTCTTTAGGTGGCTTTGGTTTTTTATCATCTGTTAATTCCTCTAGAAATGCACCGAAGCTTTCGGTGTTCTTTTCTATTGCAGTAGGTACTTCTATATTTAATGTTCTGAATTCTGTATGTATGTCACGAACGATTTGATTTCTTTGGCGCAAGAGCTCTGTTCGAGCGTTAACATCCCGAATACATATAAGAATTTCCGACCACAAAAGGTCTTCAAGAGCAAGATTGCGCGCCAGAAGACGGACAAGCTCTTTATGACGTTCATATTCTGCTTCTCCGACTCGCTGACGTAATCTTTGCTCGTATTTCTCTACGTTCAAAGTGTTTTGCCTTCATCAAGAGCTGATTTGACTTTAGACTTGACTAATGCGGCAAGTTCGTCGTCTTTCTCATCCCATGCTGTGACCAATACATTTCGAACTAAAGAGTCTTTCACGTGCTTCTGTGCTGTTGCATCAAGCTTTTCAAAAGCTTTCATCTGGGCTTTAGTTAGATTCTTGTCTAACATATCCATCAACTCAGCTTCGTTATTTTTAATATATTTAAAAACTAACTCTTTCACTGCGGGTACAGTATAGGCAGCGTATGCTCCTAAAGCTAATACCATTGCAGCTAGTGCTGCTAATAATGGGTCGTCCATTAAAGCGTCTAACATTCCAGATTCTTCTACAGTTTCTATAAGAGCAGTAAGATTACCATCATCGGTAGTCTCATTAGTTGCAGTCTCATTTGTTGCTGTGTTATTACTTGTTTCATTCATATGTTAATATTTCCATATTTGGGACTCTCACGTGGCACTTGCGATAAGAACCTGTGAGGCAATGGCCCTAAGGCGAGAGCCCATACATAAGTAGAACGTCTACCTATATAAAGTTTACTTCTTGCGAAGCTTACCATCTTTACCACGATAAGCTTTTTCACCCTTTTTTACTCTACGTTTAGAAGGTTTCTTACGTGGAACGCCATTCTTATTTCTTCTTACTTTTTTTACCATTTTTCTTACTCTTGGGTTTTAAAGAAGGGTATTTTCTATAAACAGCTCGCTTTATTCCAGCAGGTCGTGGAGCATTGTGCGCTAACTTAAGAGCTGACTTAGCTCTCTTCAATGTATTGATAGGAAAGCTTCCGGCTGGCGCGCCTCCTGAAGGTCCAGCAAATGCTATACCTTTCTTATACTTTCCTACGTTAGAGCCACCTTTTTTCTTACGAGCTGCTGCTTGTTTTTTCTTAGCTGCTGTCTTCTTTTTTGGGGCCATGGTTACTTGTATTTATTCTTAGAGTGTTGTCTCTTGCCAATGTGGTGGCCGTGATGACTTCTCTCTGCTATCTCTACTTCAGTAACATCTCTAATTTGGTCTAAAGCTTTTTTCTTCGATATTGCTTTATGTTCAAGGGCGTGAGTTTTTCCACCAACGTGGCTATAAACTTTTTCTCCTGAACCACTCTTACGCATAGTAAGTGTCTTGTCTATATTTTCTTTTTTATTTACGCTTGCCATTGTTTCTCCTATAGGGTGTTCCTTCGAGCACCTTTTGCATAGTTCTTATCATCCGCTACATAGTCGGAATTTGGTGCAGGCATTACATCAGCTCCATCCATATAAATTGGTCTTTCACTAGCTGGGTCTGTCTTTTTGACATCTTTATAAGAAGTAATAGGTTTCTTATAATTCATCTCATCTATTTCAGCTTTAGTTGGTTTTGCGAAATCCAATTTCATATCAGGATTGTTTCCGTGAAAATGCTCACCTTTTAATTGTGGGTCTTTTACCATAGTTATTCTCCTTCTGTTTTACAACAATCGCAATTGTCGCAACATTCCTTTAGTGCATTCAAACGCACTTCCATCTTTTGAACTTGTTCGTACAAGTCTCTTACTTCAAAGTCATTCATTTTTTGTTCTCCATTTTATGTTCTTGTTCTTGAGCCTTTGCTTCTATCATCTGGTGTTGTTTCTGAGCAGCGTCATTATAATCAATAACAGCTTGTGCTTTTGTTTTATAGAATGCTGTTTTCTCAGCTTGTTCTTGTTTCCAAACATCTAAAGCATCTTTAATAATTAGAAGGGCTGGCCCACCTAATATAGCTATTAAAGTTGTATATGCTTCAATATTATCAAGAACATCTGAGTTATTAAGTCCGGTGTGTATAACGAACCCAGCAAACCCAACCCAGAGTAAAACCAGAGGTACAGCAATCATAAACATAAATATGTCGTTGAATGTAACTCCTTCACCTTTTTCTTTACTCATCTTTTGTTTCTCCTTCGTTGTTGTTTCCTTTGGCTTTACTCTCGCTACTTTGGGTACTACTTGTCTTATTGCTTGGCGCGCTATAAATACTAGTACTACTACAGCATAAAAAATGGCTACAATTGCCATAAGGCTTGCCAAAATAGCTAACACTTCTATCCATCCACTCATTCCTCCTCACCTTCGTAGTTTTCTTCAAAGCTCTTATTAACACTGCGTTTAATCATTATCTTCAAATCATCTACTTCGGATATAATCTTACTTAGCATATTTGTTAGTATCAGCATATCCTTTGCTTTCACTCCTCCTCCTCTAATGTCCAAGCCCAATCTGCTAATTCGCCTTCTTGCCAATTAGTAGAATAGCCAACCCATTCTTCTATGAAGTTTCCTTCATCATCTTCATATCCGTAATAGTCACCGTCTCCATTAAAATCTGCATAAAAAGATACATAATACATCCAGTAACCTTCGTAAATATCATTAAAGTTTTCTTCAAACGGTGTTTCAAACATATCATCATATTTAAACCAGTGATAATCTTCAGTCCAACCAGATACATTAAAGAACATCTGTTTATAGATATAATTATCATAATAAACTTGATTACCGTCTCCATCTGTATCATTTGCATCAAGTAATACGTGTACTAAATCATAATGCACCATTACTGGTAAGGGTGCTTCTGGTTTTTCACAATTTGTATCAAAATCCATATAAAAATCTGTACTAGTATTAGATGGTCTAGAAATGTTTCCGTGAGATAAACCTTCCCAAGCATACATATATGTGTGGTTACAATGATTCTCCTCGTGCTCGTATTCACAAGAACCATCATCTTCGGTAGCTTTATCGTTATAGTTGTTTGCATCTATATCCATACATCCATAAACTGTTTCATTAGTTTGAGTTTCGTTGTTCGTGCTGTTAGGTGATTGGTTTAAAATATTACACCTACCATTATCGTGTGTCGCTTGAGGGTCATAGTTAACCGCCTCAGGGTCTGTACAACCATACACTATAACAACAAAATTACAACTACCATCATCAAAGGTAGCTTTAGGATTATAATTAGTGGCGTTTGATTCTAGACAGCCCCCGATGGGGCCTTCATCATCTCCATTCATAAAATCATGAATAATAGACATGTTGGCCCCCCCACTCAAGAGCGCTAGTAAAATCACAGTGATTATAGTTCCTATCTTTTTTCCTACTTGAGTTTCTCCGATTTTATCAGCAGCCTTGCCAATAGTCTCGAAAAGCTTTTCTTCATCTTCCTCAGGTTTTCTAGGACCGCCAATCCCCAAAATCTCTCGTTCTTCTTCAGAGATTACAGAGATAGCTCCATAATCATCGCGCGCCATGTATTAAGTTTACACATCGTGCCTATATAAAGATTACCCTAATCCCACTCAGGAAACTGGTCTTGAGATTCAACATCTATACCTGCTTTGGATTTAGCATCTATGTCTTCAAATTTACCTTGCTGCCAAGTTTTACCTTTCTTAAATTTGGGTTCCCATTTAGGTACTTCGGCATCACAGGGTCCACCATTACTTTTATGGAAGGAACACCACTTACAAAGGTTCTGTGGTTTCTGTTCATACCTATCTTCATACTCTTCACGTTCTTTAATACAATCATGAACAAACTTAATGAGTTCTTTAGCTTCATCTAGTTCTGATTGAGTAACCTTAACAAAGAAGGTATCATCAAAACGTAGATAGTTAACTCCTACAAAGTTAGGCATCTCACCCATTTCTAAGGTATATAAAAACGCATAAATTATAAGTTGTCTATAGTATTCTTCTGGTAGGTATGGTCCGTAACGTTTGGATGTCTTATAATCTAGTAATGTAGTTCCTCCATCGAAATCATTACATACAACATCAATAACACCTACTATAGCATACTCAGTTGACTTAACCCACTTCTCAGCATACTTGGGTGCTACTGCATTCCATGCTTGTTGTTTGTTTCTGAATATCTTCCACTCTACCATTTCACCAAGTTTCTTATTAACACTGTCTACAAAATTCTGGAGAATAGCTTCTGTCTCTTTATACATATTATCCATCTCTTCATCAGTGTGAACTTCCCATAACCATTTATGTTTGGCTATCTTCTCTTCCCATCCTTTCTCAAATTCCCCTTGAACCCAAATCTTGGGGACTCCTTTTTCCCACTGACTAAGCGTCCTGAACTTTCTCTTGAATAGGTCTTCTAATACCTTATGTACAAGCGTACCTCTAAACAAGTGTATAGTTTTCTTTTCTGGAATCTTAGCTATGTACTTATAGTAAAATTCGCGGGGACACTTCATATAGGTATTGATTTTAGAAGGACTAAGCCTCATATGGCTAGAGGTCCATGTATCTTCACTCATTGTCACACAACTCCGCATTCTTAGCAATAGGCGCTACTTCGTCTCCGGGGTCAGAAACGAACACCCTAACTTTGGTTTCCTTTGGAAGCTCTAAGCTCCATGGAGGCACGTACCCTGTATCGCAATCACAATTATGCCACGAGTGTTCACAAGTACAGCTAGTCCATAATGTACTCTTGCTGCCGCCTTGCTCCCGCGCGATTTTGAGTAGGATTAAATATCCAATGAGGTCATCTAGTGTGTCCTCTGTTTTGTCATCAAGCCCTTTGTTTTTAATACGACTGAGCTTGTCATCAATACGTGCACAGATAGCCTGTGCATTATCGAGCTTACTAAAAATATTATCAGGTTCAATTGCTGAATCACCATAGTCTTTGTTCTTGGCGATTAGTAAATCCCTGATTTCATTACATGTCCATTTGATGGAGTTTTGCGTACTTTTTGTCATACAATTATTTTTACGCATCCACACTATATAAAGGTTCCTGTGTCCTGAACTGAGAAGTGCTTTGTAGAGCTTAGTATTGTTGTTAATAGTGATACTCTACTATATCTATATATAGCTATAATAAGGATTCAAAAAATAGCTCGATTTGTTAACCCCCCTAGCCCACACAGGTGGTTGGTGCCCTCCTTCTCGTTTAGACGGGGGGTGTGTGAAGAGATGAAAAATAGTGAGCAGGAATATATCCTTTATATACCCTAATATAATAAATAATAATTTGTGCTTAAACACTTACCCATAAGTATATATATTACATAGCTATTGTATATTCAGAGGTTAAGAAATGACAACAACAATAACACCACAGCAAGTAGCACAACACAATAAGACAGTAATAGCACGTATAGTAGCACAACACATATGGGCTAAGACATCACGTATGTCTACATCTACACGACATGCTACATGGAATAGGTAGGCATGGGTAAGGTCATACATAAGGGGGTGGATGCACGTGGTAATGCATACACCCTTGTTAGAGATAAATCTACAGGTGGAGTTAGATACTATGGGCTAAAGGCCATGTATGGGCAGGCTTCAAGGGTAGTAAGATAGATAGTATTAAATGAGGCAGTGCCCCCCACAGTAGGGGGTAGGTGATGTAGGGGGGCGGCACCTCACCTATCCCCCCCCCATACAAAGGGGTACCCCCCGTACCCCCCGTACCCCTAGGTTTTTTTAGCGAGCGGGATTAACCCCCTTATATACCCCCATATAGGATATTACGCTTCACGACGATAGAGGTCACCCATAGTTATATATGTTAGTAGGCTATGGTATATTATGGACAAATATCAATCCAGCTTACTAACTTGGTTAGTCGGCATATCATACGCAACAAGAAAACTTTAAGTTATATTCAACATGAGTAAGTCAGTATTTAAAAGGTGCGTTGAACACCTTCTTTATACTGTATGTTTGTCGGGTCGTTTGCATCGACGCTGACGGGTCTAATAAATCCACATTTAAACTTACAAAAGGTGTTGCCTGACAAGAAGGGCGAAGGGTAAAATAATCCCCTTACAGTAAAGGTATCCTGTAAAAGTTCCAGATGCGAGTCTGGTCGGTTTGTAAGAAGGGACCCAGTTGAAAGTCTGGTGAAGCCTGAGCGGTTAACGAGTTCCGCGACACCACTTATATACCCCACTCTACAAACACAAAACCCTAGGTTTTTTTTTGGGGCGCGCCAAAAAGTGCGAGCGGAAATTAACCCCTTATATACCCCTATATAGGATTTTGAGGTTCTCGACGATAGCCCTCACCCATAGTTATATATCATTACTCGCTATAGGTATAATAGAGGTAAAATATGAATCAACCAACAGTAAATGAAATGATTAGATTGGGTTTCGAAGAGTCAGATATTATTATGTGTGACCTTTGCGCCGACGCAGTAGCCGTGCATGAAGCACGAAACTATGAGGTATGCACTGACTGCTACCATGAATTGGGGGTGTAAATATGGAAGCAATAAGAAGAAATTTAAAAAATGCCCGTGAAGCAGACTATGGAAAAAAAGAAGTTTATCTAACTTCTGTCCTTTGGAATATAAGAGGAATGGTTGAATTTTGGGCTGACGAATACACTTTAAGAGGTGATAAGTTAAAAGGTCAAGATTTAGTTAGATGGAAGAAAGAAGTTTATTCAAGAGTTCAAGAATTAAATGATATTTTCCAAGAAGATGAAAAAGCAGGAGGTAAATAAATGACTAAATACTTTAAATGGTGTGACGCTTGTGGAAAGAGTGAAACTAAATTAGGACAACAATTATCATTGTTCACTTTTAGTAGTGCATGTAAAGACCAGCTTTGTTATGATTGTATGGAGGAATACAGAGCATGAGTAAATTCTTAAAAGAAATCGGGACAGTAAGCATGACGCTTGAAGCTCTCGATAAGATAGAAAAACTTTTAGATAAACAAATCAAAAAGGAAAAGGCCCGTATAGAATCATGGGACGCAGACCAAATGATTTTTGATATCGAAGAGGGTATATAAAGGGGTGTAAAAACCCTAGGTTTTTTTCTAAAAACAGTGAGCGGGATTTTTTGCTTTATATACCCCTATATAGGATTTTGACCCTATCGAGGAGAGACCCCAACCAAAGTTATATTACTTCCCACGCTATAGGTAATACAGAGGTAAAATAAATATGAGTGACCACTATCATGACAGTTTCGCCGAGTGCGAAGACTGTGGGCTTGAGCGCCGATTATACGGCGGACTTTGTGAAGATTGCGACAGTGAAATGTTCGCAACCTTTTGGACAGGAGACGAAGAATGGTAATAGAAATATATGTTTTTATTGCTTTCGTCTTCACCTTTGTTGTGAGCTTTTGCGAAGCTTTTGAGGTTTGGTAAATGTTAAGAAGTCATGTTATCGTTGGCCTTCAGGCTATACGCAACGAGTTAGATAAACACAGAGGTTTCTGGAGAGATGAAGAAACAGCTGATTGGTATGATGAGGTTCTTGCTGAGGCTCGTCTTGCTGTGTTGAAAAACGAGCAAGATGACCCATACGCAAAGCTTTAAATAGAGAGACCCTATTGGTAAATTATGAGTGAAATACAAACAATAAGAAATGAGTTTAGATTTCGTCGTGCACCACGCAGGACGATGCAAAAGAATCAAATTGATTCAGGAGTGTTGGACCAACTAAAGGCCATCAAGTTAGGACTTGCGGAGGATGTAAGAAATGACAAGAAAACATTTTAGAGCCATAGCCGACTTATTAAATAAGCACGGTGCAGAAATGGATATGATAGAAGACTTTGCCAACGAATGCGCAAAGCATAATACCCATTTCGATAAGGAAAGGTTTTTTGAAGCATCAGGTTATTATTAACGTGTTAACCTCTGAAGCTGGGCACTTCTAAAAATGCCCACAAAAAACCCTAGGTTTTTTTGCGTTCGGAAGTATACCGCTTTATATACTACCATATAGAAATCACCATACGTCGACGTGAGAACCTACCCAAAACTATATAAGTTAGCTACCTATTGGTATTGTATGAGTAAAGGACACTGCGGGAGAATTACCCGCCAAGATTACGCAAAAGGCACAGGAAAGAATCCATGTGGTAAAACTGTAAAGGTTGATAACCCATATGAGATTTGGATAAATGAACCATCAGGCTTTGAATGGCGAGTATTAAAGAAATACCAAACACCGGCTAAAGAAGATGAGAATTTTAGAAAAGCAAAAGAAGGTAAATTTAATTACACAAGATGGTTTTGTGCAGTTAAATCACCCATGACATATGATAGCTGGGAATACGGAGACGTATATGCTCAGGATATAGTCACATACGGGGAAAGAGTTAAATAGCCTTTCCCTATTGGTATTATAGAGAGGTTTCAGGGGCCGAATCCCGACCTCTCATTATGGTTCTATGCATGAACTCTCTATAGAGACGGGCACGGAATAATCACACGCAATCGAAATACAATGGATTAGAACATTACCTTGAACAACGCGCACATGTCCCTCTGGCATCCTGCGGGTAGTAACTTGTTTAGGTGGCGTCTTAAATACTCACTGAGAGCCTTCTCTAAAACTATCCTCAACCACGATACTTCCCTCCGTTATGTATCATGTAATCAATTCTAAAAACTGTGTTAGTATTAGCCGTCTGGTTATCGTTCACAAAATCCTGACTGGAAACGGTTTGATTTGTGACGTGCCCAAAAACCCTAGGTTTTTTTTAATTTTTTGATACCGCTTTAAATACTCATGTCTAACGTAAAACCTCTATCGTCGATGAGAACCACCGAAAATTATTTAAGTCGCTCTGACTATATACTATTATGAGCTATGAGACAAAAAGTGGTTTGCCTTGGCAAACCCGTTCTGAGCTTGTCGACTACTTTGTTGAAGTCGGCACGACTCCATACGGTAAGTATGGTTTATATAAAGAAATGATACCTGTCGGCACTGGTCGAAGAGGTAAGCATTTGGAAATGGCAACTGAGATTCAGTTATCAAATCCAGAAGTCTTTGAGAATCTCAAGCTAAGACAAATAGTTAGCAGGGGATAAGCTTAAATAGAGACTCTCTATTGGTATACTATGAGCAAAGCCAAAATGGATTACTTGTGGGCACCAAAAGATGAAAAGGTAGTCAGTGGATTACTTGACCATTTGGGTATTGAAAAGGTTGGAAAATCTGGAAGATACCCAACAGGGGTTAAGTATGACACCATGATAGCAATAGCTGATGCGATACACTCAAACGAGGAATTCGCTTCAATGGTTGCTTCACAGACTGCCGTTCTTCAAGGCGCACGAAGTGAAAAGAAAGGTCCATCTGTTGACTCAATCGTTGCAGGAATGCAAAGCGGTAGAATCTCAGAAGCAGACTTAAAAGAAGCTATGAAGAAAGCAGGGCTTCTTTAAATACACGCTGAACACAGCGGTTAACAAGCACACACGTAGCGGGGGCGATTCCCCCGCCATCTGATGTTTAAAGAGGTAGCTCCTCTTTATCGGGTATAGCCTAACAAACTCAGCCACGAGTTAAGGCACATGAACGCAAACCAACGAGCAAGTGCTTGAGGAATGCGGGAGTGGTCGCAGTCCGTTAACTACTAATGGTAGTGGCCGGAAGGCGTGGAGGTTACCAAAACCCTCCTACCCACCTTATTTTGACGCCCCTTGACTTCCGTTATCGAATGCAAATACATCGAGGAAGGAATGCTTTACCACCGGTGGTATATAAGTCAGGGGCTCATCTTCTTTTTTTTGAAAAACCCTAGGTATTTTTAGAACCCTAGGATTTTCTCAGTTCAGCTCTATTAATCTCTCAGCCCGTGTATCTCAGTAGAGCTTACAGCCCACGTGAGAAAGTTCTCAGTTGACGGTAGGGCGGGGTGAGAAACTTCTCAGCTCATCGGAGAGCGCAGGTGAGAAAATAAGCTCTATGTCGCACCCTCTCAGTGAGAAATTGAGGTTGCTTAGTAGGGCTTAACCAAACTAAAACCAGTTTAAGTTCAGTATTGCTCAGTTCAAAACGAAATGTGTTCGTTGAAGAACTGTATATAAAGTATGTGTTATGTCTATATTAATAATGCTCTACTAAGAATGCTCTATTAAGACATTAAGCTCTACTCAGCATAGCTATACTAATCTCTTTACTTGTAGCAATACTATAGCATAATATAGCTATATCTTAATATAGTTAATATAGAGAACCCTCAGTATATATAGTTTTGTGTCTCAGTTAGACACCCCGAAACGACCGATATCTTTAAATAGCGCTTCTACTCTGTAATGGTATGACTCAAATCGACGCATTAGCTAACATGCTAAAAGGATTGACAGCCAAGCAATTACAACAATTGTCTCAGGCTACACCGAACCGAGACGGTTCACAAATACGTGCTAAGAGAAATGCACGAACTGAAGCTTACTTCGAGAAAGTAAGAGCTGAGGGATTATACCCCTTCAAGTTTGAAAAGTTCACTCAGTTCAGAGAGGTATTACCATGAGTATGTTAGATACATCTCTATATGATTGTGAACAGTTAAAAGAAACAGGTAGAGACTGTTCATACTATAACGCATGGGGTGACGCATATATGTGCGAAGCCTGTTCGGAGGATATTTAAAATGATAGACGAAGTAAAGAAGTTTAATAGTTATATGACTCAGCACACAGACAGATTACCTCTGTTGAGTGTGCAGTCAACTGAAGATAAAAGGTTCACTGTGCTGAGAGATTTTCTTAGCTCTATCTACACAGATGTAGAAGACAATACGTGGAGTGTTGGACAACACATCGGTAAGTTTGTAGATTCCCTCAGCACAATGGAACCAAATGATTTAGCCCGTATAACGAACACTGTTCGCAAATACGAAGTGAAAGGAGAATCAGGTGGAGTGCATGGTGAGAGGACATATGGATATGACCGAAGTCGTATAGACCGTGCACTTTACAGAAGAAGGAGGCCGAACTGATGAACTGCGTAGACTGTGGACAGTATTCAACTTATGACACAGGTGGACATGAAGTAAATAAGTATTCATGTGAACACTGTTTAGTAGAAGATTATATTACAGGTGAACTATGAAACAAATAACACGAAAAGAATTTAATGAAATGTATGAAGCAGATGGCCACACGGGTCTACCTAAATGTAGATGTTGTGGTCGTATAGACACAGATTGGAGTTTATATTTGGAGGTAAAAGATGAGTAGAGGATATGCAAAGGGCAGACCATCCCCGTCTCAGTCAGCCACATGGTATGATGAGTGGACTGAGAGAACAGGTGGAGATGGTGAGACATGGCACGTGAAGAGAGATTCACGTGGAACTAAGAGATGGACAAAAGGGAAAGCACCCGAGTGGACACATGAACTGAGACTGGATGAAGGAGAGACTCTCAGCTCAGCGACCGATAAGCTTATAAAGGATGATACATCTGGAGATGAAATGGAAGAAAAACCGACACACGAGGGTTTAGACAGTTTGTTTGACACAGAACGAACTGAGGAAGACCCCATGCCAGTAGAGGAACCACCCGTTGAAGTGGAAAAAGACACAGTAATGTCTAAGCTGAAAGGCTCAGTCAACGTGCCCGAAGAGTTTAAGTTCGCAGACAATATGACCTTCTATACTATGTTGAGAAACATATTTAGAGGTAAGAACATTCTCATCACAGGACCATCAGGTTGTGGTAAGAGTAGTCTCGGTAAGATATTAGCTGATATAACTGCAAAGGACTTTTATTCTTTTAACTTTGGTGATACTATGAATCCCTCAGCTAAACTGTTAGGTGATACAAAGTATAACAAAGAAGATGGAACATGGTTCAAGCCTTCTCGGTTCGTAAACGCCATTCAAGGTAATTCATTTATTATGTTGGATGAGGTCACACGAGACCGAACAGGTGACTTAGCTAATATTCTCATGCCAGTATTGGATGGTCAGAAGTATTTAGCTTTGGATGAAAGTGAGGATGCTGACTCAGTTCAAGTGAGTCCCGAAGCATTCTTCTTTGCGACTGCTAATATAGGTAGAGAGTATCTCGGTGCAAGTCATGATTTGGACCGAGCATGGAAAGATAGATTCACAGGTGGTATATATGAATTAGACTATTTACCAGCTGAGAAGGAAAAACAATTAATAATGTTGAGAAGTCCTCAGTTAGATGACTACAATGCAGAGAAGATTGTAGACTTTGCTAAGAGAGTTAGAGACTTACATAAGTCAGATGAACTCACAACAGCAGTTTCAACCCGAATGTGTTTAGCCGTAGCTGAACTGGTTGTAGATGGAATGCCTTTAGTCGATGCACTGAAGCACACCTGTCTACCATTTTACCCTATACAGGGTGGAGATGATACTGAGAGGGTTAGAATTATACAAGTCATTCAGAGTATGGGAGACTAATTGGGGTATCTCAGCTCAATAAAGACAGCGGAGTATAAAATAATGGTTAAGAAAAAGATATTGAAAAGAAAACATTTATACTGGCATTCATTAGCTAAGTATCTTATACTGAATGGTTTTAAACCAACAGTGATAGGACATATTATACAAGATGTGTTCCCCGATACTGAGGTCAACGGTAGACATGTCGGTGCTTATAAACGCAGACTGATAAAGGATGAAGATATTATAGTTCCAACAAAAGCTACTATGAGTTTGAATGAAGTAAGAGAGATAGCTGAGTCTTTAGTATCAACTGAGGACATGTTTATATATAAATGTGTTATTGGTTCTGTAAAGAGAAGTTTAAAATGCTTTGAGTTTAAGTTCAAAGCTGAGGATAATGATATATTGGAGGATGTAAACGCATGGATTACGAAGATACAGTAGATAGCTGGGCATCAGCTGAGGATGATGATGACTTCTGTTATGGTTGTGATGACTGGACTGAGGATGATGGTCATGGTAATTGTAAAGACTGTGGTAATAAATATAGCACAGTAGACCCTTTCATCAGCCCGAAGACAGCTAAAGTATACAGTTCACCCGCACCAAGCGTCTCATCACATGGTGATGTTTGGAACAGAGGTGGTGGTTATACATGGGGCACTGGCACTTCATGGTGGGGTGGTGGTTCAGGCTCTTACACCTCAATGTGGGGTGGTGGTTGGTCTCAGTCTAATACAGACAGAGAAGCAAGAATGTTAAAACATAAAAGACATTTAGATTCTCTCTGTAAAGTAGTAGACCCAAATGTAAAGCATGTTCTTAACTTTGCTACTGATAAAAGTTATTCTAATATGGGGAATGGACAGATTTATGTAGATGGTTCTCTACTGAGAGATAATGATGATAAACTGGATGTAGTAGCAGGTCTCTCAATTCATGAGAAGTTGCACTTAGTTCACACACCACCATTAGTTAAGTGGGAAAAGGATATGAGATTTAAACACTCAATGAGTGGTCCTCAATCTAAATTATTACATAATATAGGTAATATTATAGAAGATGAGTATATTGAATCTCAGTTAGCTAAGACACATGCAGGTTATGTAGATTATATTATGAAGGTAAAGGAACACTACTTCGCTGAACATGGTGAAAAGATAGATGGTGCTAAGAATGAGTTTGGTGACGTATTAAATACACTCTTAGCTATGGTTAGATACCCCGAAGCTATTACACCCGAACGAAGAAAGAAACATGCTCAACATATTAGATTCTTTGCGAGAGTATTAAAGGATGCTCTAACAAATAGAGAGAACACATTAGTTGCTATTGAAACTTTATATGACTATATGTATCAGTTAGCAGAAAAAGAAGCAAAGAAGTCAGAATCTTTAGACGAAGAAGCTATGATGGAACGAGCTATGAAAAATTTAGATGACATACTCAGTTCATATGAAGAAAGGGGTGTTAGTGATGAATTAAGTGATAAAGATGTAGAATCAATGTTGGATAGACTTTTACAAAGTGAGAAAGAATCCGCTAAGAGACATGACCGTCACGGACCTCACCGAGTAATTCGACAAGGTTTAGAGGATTCCCCTACTGAGTTAGTAGACTATGAAAGGGCTATGGATTCTATAAGTGCAAGTTTAGATAAAGCTATTAGAGATTTAGAAGATAGTGATTACAGTGAAGAAGACCTTAAAGATAAAGCTCTCGGTTTAAGAAGAGGAACTAAGATAACATGGAAAAATGTTCGAGCTGATGATATAGGTATAAATGAGTATAAAGAAGGAACTGAGAGGATGAAGCCATCTATCAGCACATTAAAGAAACGTATACAATTATATGGAGATACAAAGGTGCATACTATAAGAAACCAAACAAGAGGTAGATTAGATAAAAAGATGTTGCATAAGATTCCTCTCGGTCGAAGTGACTTGTTTAAGAATGTCATTATTGATGAAGACAAACCTTTAGATGTATGTCTCTTAGTTGACGAGTCAGGTAGTATGGGTTATGGTAAAATGAGACACGCACGTGATTGTGCTATTGCTCTTAGAGAATCATTAAAAGATAATCAAGCTCTCAATTTGTGGGTCTTTGGACACACTGCTGATGGTTATGAATGGAATGATAAAGGAACTACTAATATGTCTGTATACTGGTCACCCACCTATCAAGCTGATTTGAAAGCTATGGGTTCAATGAGAGCACGTAGCGAGAACAGAGATGGTATGGCTCTACTCAGTTCAGCAGAAAGGGTTAAAGCTGAATCCCCTTCTAAAGGTAGTAATAAACTTATGATTGTGATTTCAGACGGTGAACCCTCAGCAGATAGATATCGAGGTGAGACTGGAACCACACATACTAAGAAGGTAGTTAAACACTTAGAAGGACAAGGGTGGAATATAATTCAGATAGGTATACAAGGTGCACGTGAATGGAGAATGAAAGAAATGTTTACTAACTATATTTATCTCGATGATGAAACTCAGTTGGCTAACAAAGTAAGTAAAGTAATAAGGAAGGTGATTAAAGTTTGAATTGGAAAGCACCACCACACTTAGATGAAGCGGGTTGGTATATACTACTGGCCTTCTTCACAGTGTTGTGGATGTGGATAATTTTAGCCTTTAACTAAGGGTGACAGGTAGTAAGTTGAGGACACTTTCCTCTTTTCTTAGTCGGTTTAGCTCATATTTTGTGAACTCAGCTTATTACCCACCAAACGCACAAAGGCTTTGGTTTTGAACTCAGTAAAAGAATTGAAGGGAGAACAGTTAGTAGCTTAGCCTAATCATTATGGCGGTGAACACTCAGCCTACCTTCACTCAGTTAAGGTTGCACTGGCTATCAGGCCACGCCCTATATAATGTAGGGAGAGTAGGACAGTATAGCTTCTTCCTTACTGAGAGCTTTATGAAACACCAACGCCCCTACTCAGGGGCAACGGACTGAATCCCGCATGTAGACGTTAGCGTTGAAGCTGGACCATAAAGCAAACTTCCGCCTTGAGACCACGTTAAGCGAACCTCAGGACAGAACATAATGCTGTAAGCAGTTGTTCTAAGCAGGTGATACCTTTTTGGGTTGGTATCGTGAAGAGAACCCAGTTGGTCGGGCAACGAAGTGAGAGACGTATCGGACCTGTTTTATAACGTTAGCCTATGTAAGTCTGTCGAACAGTTATGTTGACGAGCATTAGTAGTTATGAAAAACTTGTCAGTGAGAAGCACGAGAGTCCTCAACTGAGAGTCGTCATCCCTTTGTGCAAACCTTTATATAGATATTTGAAATATATTGAAATACCATAATGGAGATTTGAAATTATGATAAGAGAAATAATAGTATGGATAGACACTAAATTTGGATTTAGTAAGAAGAAGTTAACTCTCAGACCGAGAAGGTATGGGGTGAATAAAAAATGAACTTAGAAAAAGAGAACTTGGAATTACAAGAGATGTTAGCTGGTGCACAGTTAACTGAGAAGAACTTAAAGGATTACCTTTTCGAGATTTGTGACATAATACACATGCAGATGTCATTAAAATATCAGGATATGTTTGTAGCAAGGATGATTGAAATTGGACTGTATGACCCCGAAGAGGGTTTGGAGGAATAATGGTCACAACTAAAACTGAGGGAATACAGTTCTTTAAGATAATCTTAGACTGGTGTAGTCCTCAGGTCGCAAGGATGATGTTAGATGATATGGACTTCTACATAGCTGAGACAACAGACAACGAGTCAGTTCGTGATTCTATAAAGATGGTTAGGAAATACCTCTATGAAATGTCAGAAGAGAACGAAGAAGTTATGAATGAAGAAGAGAAACACTATTCAGACCTAATAGAAATCATGGCTAAACAAAGAGGGATGACTAAAGAATGAGGTGCCTTCAATGTGGTGGGAACTATGTTGGTATGAAACAGGCACATAAATTCAACTGTCCCCACTGCGGTGAACTAAGAAAAAATGAAGAGACTAACTGAATACCACTGTGCTAACTGTGGTAAGAGAATATCAATAGCTGAAGAAGGATTATATCACGGGAGGTGTATATTATGTTCGATGAAAATGATATAGAGCTGGACCGTAGAGTAGCTGGTGCAGTAGTAGACACCATCTTATTATTTTTTATACTATGGTGGTTTGCATATGTGCTTAGTATATACTAAGCCCTATTTAGCAAAGCTTTATATAGATATAATGGGAGATATAATATAGCAAGGATAGTCTATACTAACCACTATGTTTGCTTAATGGTGCTATAATGGGAAGAAAAGATACAGGAAAGAATTTCGAAAACGAAATAAGAAGAAGCTTAAAGTCGAGCCGTCACATATGGTGGTTCAGGATTCAAGATACAAATGACATCAACAGATTCGTTAAAATTGCTGTTGCAGAGAAGCAACCCGCAGACTTTTTCACAGTCTACAGAGGCAGACCAATTATGCTTGAGGCTAAAACTTCTCGGAATCTTACTTCTTTTCCTCTATATTATGGTAATACCCCTGCTATTGCTCGTCACCAAATAAGAGAAGGTGAACGCTTAGTGAGGGCTGGTGGTATGAGTTTTATTCTAATACGTAGAGAAGAATATCGTAATAAGAAAACTTATGCTATTACCCCTGCCCAAGCGAAATATTTATATAGTAAGGCATATGATAAGAAATCAGTTAAGTGGAAATGGTTTGAGGACCATGCCTTTCAAGTTGAGAGACTCAAGGCACCCCTCCGTTGGAACTTACAACAATTATATGAAGAGGCATTATGAGAAAGAGAGCAAGTAAAATACCATACGAAGGTTATACACTACCCCCATCAGCTGAGAAGGGTGGTCAGTTTATAGACTTTAAACAAGCATACAGAGAAGCACCAACTAAGGTGCCCGTAAAGAAAGTTAGAATAAAGAAAAGAAATGAGTGAGATTAAAAGATTAGAATGCTTATATTGTAAGATGGTTGCTATACATACTGTAAGGTTTGAATCGTATGTATGTGATGATTGTTATGCTAAAGGTTTAGGTGGAGATAAAAAGAAATGAAAGAAATAATGAAAAAATATAGCACCACGTTTTTTAAAAGTATGGAAACGTGGCCTACTGAGATTAAGGAAGACATATACAAACTATATGCTTATCTTAGACTGTGTGATGAGATTGTAGAAGGTGAAGATACTTATGATACTGAGACCAAAACAATAGTTACAGAACAGTTTAATGAAATAATAAATAAATATGAGATAGAACAGGCATGGGTAGATGAGTTCCATCATGCTATGATGACAGACTTACGTAAGAGAGAACACTCTGTCACATCTATGTTAGAATATTGTAAAGGTTCTTCTGAGAGTGTAGGTCTGATGATGGCACGTATATTAGGATGCCCTCCCGAAGCAGATGAACACGCAAAAGCTTTAGGTAGAGCTTATCAGATAATAAATTTTATTAGAGATTATGATGAGGATGTCGCTAAAGGTTATCATTATATTAGTGAGAGACACGAACTATATTTAAAAATGTTTTATGAAGAGTTAGATAAAGGAATGGAGGGAATCAAATACATTCCAGAGCACTTACAAGGTGCTATTATATCCTCAAGCATAAACTTCATGGAGGTGGCAGATGAGTGTGAAGCCAACCTATTATAAAGTAATGTGGCATAATTGTAGTAGATGTCATACTCATTACACAAGTGAAGCCCCTCATCTCAGAGCTTATCTCTGTGATGAATGTTGGAATGCTATACCACACTTTCAAGTAAAGAATGTTCAAAAGATAAAGAAAGGTTCAACACATAATACAAAAGACTTTAATTGGAAAGAGATAATATTATATAGTATTGGCAACCTAATATGTTTAGGGGTAATCGCATACTATTTGTGGTTCAGATGATTATGACAGAATGTAATAGATGTTTAAAAAATGCTTTCGTATGGACATACGATGGTAAAAAACGGTGTGTTCACTGTAATCCATATACATAAAAATGGATATTATACCTTTAGAAATACCATTGAGAGACCAAATAAAGGTTCTCAGTTTACAACTCTTAGTATGGATAGCGAAAGCCTTATATACTCGGTAGTTATGCGTTAGATTAACAAGGTGATTGAATGAAAAATACAACACAAATTAACAAGTTGATGGATGCTGTAAAGCACTATCAGAAAACAGGAAAGCACAAGCAGGTGAGTATTAGATACAACCCCGCCAACAGAACTAAGTTCGACTTTGCTTCATGGAAGCACAGTTCAGACAGTGATTCTGTAAGGAATATATTACCCGAAGACATTAGAATGTCCTCAGAAGGTAACTTCTACGTAGTTGGAAAGGACAACAGGTATAACTTAAAACAGTATGCCTCTCAGTTCGCACAAAGACCACGAGCATATAGATTAGATAGATTAGTAGTTGAGTAAACATGAACGAACTACTGAAAAGCTTTCTTAAATTAGCTGAGTCTAAAGACTCTAAACTTTCCATAGAAGAACTTATGTCAGAAGACGAGAGATTCGAGTGGGAAACATTAGTGAAAGCATATGACTCTATCGACATAATGAATGTAGGTAAAGACTTAAAGAAAATATCTAAGACATATCAATTATCTCATTGGCAAGAGATGGCAATTTTAGCTTATGTTAAAATATTAGAACTTATGATTAAGAGAGCCAAAGATGCTGGTGCATTAGATATGATGCAAACAGTAGGCACACCACCTACCATAGAGAGTGACTACTCAGGGAGTATGTTCGGATGAACTTACTATCAGACCATGAAGCAGGTTTATTAGCTGGTTTCATGTTTGGTTTGGGTTTTGGTATTATAGTGGGGTATTACTTACTATGAAATGCCACCTCTGTAAGAAGTGGGAACTCGACCCTCGCTATGCTATATACAAAGATACAGCAGGTAATGCCTATTGTTTCGAATGTTATAGAATAATTGGAGGACAGATATGAATGAAAGATGGGAACAGTTTACTCGCATTTGGAAGAAAGGTAAAACAAACAAGACAGTCCAAAGTATAATGCAAAAGGTAGCTATACGTGGTTTAGAACCAACTGAGGAAAACTGTAGAGATTATTATATGGGTTATATCCGCTACTATGTAGATGGATTCACAGGTCAAGGACATCACCTAAACCCACGAAAGAATAAAGTAATGATGAAGATGTTAAAAAGGAGAAAGGATGGTAAAAGCAGACGATATAAAAGCGGAACAAAACCACCACGCAAGGTGGGCCGAAACAATAAGAAAACGTAATGAAGCGTATAGTGAAGAGTCAAACTGGTTTCCATTTGTTCAGAACGTAGAAGACATACTCAACAGAATAGATAAGATGTCAGAACGTTTTGATGATTTGGAAAACAAAATTGGAGAAACACAAGGGATGATTAAGAATCTCAGAAAGATACTAATAAAATTGGAGGTCATTGATGACAGATTCATCTTCTGAAAGTGACCCCGAAATGGCACACTTGGCCTCCGAGTTGATTCAGGCTAAGATGGAAGCGAATAAGTTTACACACTTATTACGTGTTGGGACATTTCAGCTGGAGATAGCACCTAACGAGAAGATAGATGTTAGGGAATTCTTTAGTGAAACATTAGATAAGTTGATGGACAAGTATGGAGATAAACTACTTGAAATCGACATAAGGACCGCCATGCAGTCCTCAGGAACTATGCATGGATAATAAAAAGGAGAAATAAAATGGCAGAAAAAAGTGGATTAGAACTAAGAGCCGGATTGTTCCGGAATACCGATAAGAACGGAAACATCTACTACTCAGGTAAATCTGAGGCAGGAGATGAATTCGTTATGTTCAGAAACACCTACTACAAAGAAGGTAGCAACAAGCCCTACTTCAGATTAATGAAGCGTGTGGCTGACGGTGCTTCTTCTACCAGTCAGGAGGACTGAATGTTCGGAAGAGATGCAGAACGCATGATGGATATGTGGGTAGATTTACTCAATGAAATTGAGAGAATCCCATCCAAAAGCAGACCATTTATGCAGAAGCGTAAAGAGATTGGCAGTGTAGAAGACAGAGATACTGAGTTAGTTCTCAGTGCAGACTTGCCCGGAATTGAGAAAGAAGATATCGAACTTAAAGTTGATAGTCACAGTATAGCCTTCTCAGCTAAGACTGAAGAAAGAAACTATGACTATGGACAGAGTTTCGACTTTGAACTCAACCCAGAAGAAGTTAGAGCTACATTTGTCAATGGAGTCTTAGACGTAGTTGTGAAGAAAGCTGAAGGAACTCAAGGAAAAACTATCGAGATAGAATGAGTTTAGACGATTGGAGACAATCGCCCCGTAGTCAGAGAGTTTGGCTCGAAGACTCTATGACGGCTAAAGGTCAGTTTGCTTTCATATCACCCATTCACAGGGTGAAACATTGGAATCCATCAACTAAACGTAGAAATAAATGTTGGGCTAAGGAAGGTGAATGTGTCTTTTGTAAGAATGGCACACCCAAGATAAATGAATTCACATATGGTATCTATATATCATCAGAGAAAACTATAAAGTATCTGACGCTTACTATAGCTTCCCATACTGAAGCTCAACGTTTATTTGCTACACTAATAGAGAATGGAACTAACCCTACTGATTATGTTTTTGAATTTCAAAAAGGTAAAGTTAAGACTACATTTGGTAGAGAAACTAATGGTTACTTAATGACTGCAACTGAGGATGAACCCTTCGTTGCTGAGAAGTTCCGACCAAGTTTAACTAACAGTGAAGAACAATCTTATACATGGATAGTTCCCGAAGAGATAGTAGAATATCTAAAGGATAAAGATGGTGAACCCATGACTATGATAGATTTGTATTTAATTATGAAGGACCAATTCCCTGCTATAGATGAGAAAGAATTAAAGAAGTATGCAGTAAAGTTGTGTGAACACAATGTTCTTAACTTACTCAATGCGAGGCAGAAATGGATTTAAGTGAATGGTTATTATTTATAGCAATAGTAGATGGACCTTTAATAGCACTAATATATATGATAATAAAGAGGTTGAGATATGAAATCGAAATCGAAGAAGTTTGAACTACACGACCTATTAAGATATTTCCACAATGTGAGAAAGGAAGATGGAACTCTTTTCCCTATATTAGGAGAAGACGCTTTAGCTTTAACATCAAGCCTATCTTATTTATTAGAAGATACTAACTTCTGTATAAAAGCATACAGTGGAACAGGTAAAACTGTTATCATGGAAGCTATTATTGCTTTATTACCTGAAGATTATTTCTATACAATAGAACATTTATCTGAGACAGCTGTGTGGTATGCTGAAAAGGATATTAATAAAGCACGGTTCATAGCTATACCTGAAGCTCAAAAGATTCCTGAAGGAGTCATGGAAATAATTAAAACATGGGCTGATGGTAGATGGGCTAAAAGAAAGAAGACTGACATTACTATTAACATGGCAGTCACACAAGTTCTATATAATAAACAAGTCTTAATGGCTGTAGCTGTAGAGAATGATAAAGGTTCAGCTATGTTTGACGCAGAGTTGGAAAGGAGATGTATGATTATGCATACCAACCCAACAGTAACTCAAACAGAAAGAGTTATTAAACACAAACTTTTAGCTTCAGCAGTTCCCCCAAGTAAGATATCTGACATGACCGTAGAAGAAATAGAAGAACTTAAAAAACATATGCAGGATTGTGTAAGAGAAAGAGATGAAGATGATGCTACAATAATAATGAATCCTTGTGCTCCATTTTTATTTGATGCAATACCTTCAGCCTTTCCTGTATCTCGTTCAAAGGTTCAATATCTTTTAAAGTTCATTAATGCTATAGCTCGTTTCTATCCTGATGAGATAGTGAGGATAGAAAGAGAGGGTAAGACTTATGGGTTAGTTTCACCTAAACATAATTGGTTAGGACTGAGGATATATCTTAATTCTTTTGTTGAAGAATGTTTACATATGCCAAGTCATGGAACTGATATATTAAAACTATTCCCTGAAACAAGAATGGATAAGTTTGGTTTCGCTGACAGTGAAACTGTGAAGATGTCAGAAGGAGAACTAAAGAAGGCTGCTAAGGCTGCCGGACTACCTTTCACTAAACTGAGACCTGTCCTCTCAGGACTATTGATGACAGGGTTCTTAGAGAGTGAAGATGATGGTAAGAGAACACTGTATTATAAAAGTCCTCTTATCAATGAACCTATCTCAAACATTAATTGGAGTGATTTAATTGAAGAAACGAAAAAGTTTGTATCAGAGAACTGGTCTGAAGTGGCTGGTGAATACAATGGGCGCTGTTGTAGCAGTGTCAAGATTGTTGACCCGTTTAACGGCAACGACATTGAACTGGGTAAGGGAGCAAAGACAGCGATAGATGTTGAAACTGCTGATTATCCCAGTGTATTTAAGACAGCAAAAGACGCAAAGTGTAGGAATCATGCACACTTTTTACTAAACGCAGAAGGAGATTATAATGACGAAGAATACGAAGCAGTCAGGAAGTATTACGAAGAAAGTGAAACTACCGCATAGAGATGAACAGTTCGCTGTTGTCAGTGAAATGTCAGGTGGGTCACGCTTAGTAGCCCTCTGTGAAGATGGTAAAACACGCATGATAAGAATAGGTGGTAAATTTAAAAAGAGAATGTGGGTTCGTGAAAGAGACCTTATTCTCATTAAACCATGGCCTGTGCAAGGAGATAGAAAGGCAGACTTAGTTTATAGATATTTACCAACTGAGAGAAATTGGATTCTCAGAAGAGATATAATACCAGAGGAGTTGAATATATGGTAGAAGGAATTGAAGCTACGTATATGGATTTTACTCGCAAGACTGCGAAATATCCTAAACGTAGAGAAAAAGAATACCTAATGATAGGTTTGATGAATGAAGCAGGAGAAGTCGGAGGAGCTTTTAAGAAAGAAATACGAGACCGTGTAGATAATACAGAACTAATCATAGATGAAATGGGTGATGTATTATGGTATCTAACACGTCTATGTGATGTTTATGATATTAAGATATCAGAACTAATGGTTAATAATATTGATAAGCTCACCCAAAGAATGACACCTGAACAAATGAAAGAGTATAGAGAAAGTGCATGACCGTTATCAAAAAACTCACAGTTACTACAGACGACGAAAGAAAGCAGTGGATTGAAATGTTAAAACTGGCCAGTGATTATCATTATGATATGTCTGGTCAGTTCGCACCTGATATAATAGGAGATACTGAAATGGAAGAAGTATCTAAAATTCACAGGGCATGGGGAAGAGCCATACAGGAAGCCGCTGAACTTATAAAACTGTGGGAAGTTGATGATGATGATGAACTATTGACACCAGCTGACACTACACTGGTGTATGACCAATTAAAGGATAAAGAATGAAAGTACCACTTATAGCGAGTATAAACAAACGCACAATAGATTTAAAGAATAAAAAACTGAAGGTCAAGATGTATAGAAATGGTCAAGCTGAGGCTGTAGAGTCTCCATACACACCATACTTCTATACTGAGGACAAAAACGGGGAGACAAAAAAGTTGATTGCCTCAGATGAGACAGTCCAACTGAAGAAACACCTCTATATACCGGGAAAAGACCATATTCCTAAAACAGCACTCTTTGATGGTGGAAGGGAAGCGTTACTCGAAAGGTTATGCATAGAACATCCAACGTTCTTTGCAGATTACCCTAACGACCAAGACGTAAAATGCCTTGTGTTTGATATAGAAACACACTCCCCAGACGGGACATTTCCTTTCGGAGAAAAATATCCCATCGTTGCCATCGGCATTGTAACTTCCACCGGAGAGCGCAAAGTGTTCCTTTGGGATAATGAGAAAGAAGATGATAGTAAATTACTATGGGACTTCGCAAATTATATACAAGACTATGACCCTGACATTATTGCGGGGTGGAATCTTGTGGGGTATGATATTCCACAAATCCTTCATAGGGTTAGATATAATCACATAAACGAGTCTCAGTATAAGAAACACCTGAACCGAGATGGTTCGGACTGGGGGTATGAACCTCCTAAAGACAACCGTGAACTTAAGATGAACGCTGGTGGGCGTATAGTTTTAGACCTGCTACGGTGGGCCAGACTCGATTACTCGCTGTCAGGACTACCACGTGGACTCAAACAGGTATCTCAGGCATTTGGCCTTGAACCGATTGAGCTCGACTTTGCAGAAAAAACCCTACTCGATTACCCCCTGCATGAGATTGAAGACTACGTTCTGTCAGATGTAGACTGTACGATGTATATGTACAACCACTACTTCCCCCAAATACAGTACGTAGCCGAGGTTCTATGCGTTCCACTGGCCACCTATGTTAACGCCCCCAGTAGCTATATTACGAAAATATTGCAGGGGAGGAGCTTATTCGAGCAGGGCATAGTAGCGCTTAATCGCAATAAGGAAAGACATCCAGACATATTTAGATTTGATAAAGGTAATTATCAAGCGGCACATATTGAACTGTATAGACAAGGGTTTGAAGCTGAGAACTATAAGGTAGACTTCAGTTCGTTCTACCCTTCAATAGCTATGGCACTGAATCTGGGTCCTGATACTACTCGAATTGTGGGCTATGATGACTACACTCCTAATTTAGAATTTAAAGATGGTATATTGTATGTCCCTGATAACAAAGTTAACAAACGTTTAATGCTTAATATAGATATAGATAAGAAAAGCTGTTTATATAATATGTGTAAAGAGTTTAAGGAAATGCGAAAACCTTATAAAGTAGGTAAGACTAAAGAGGATAAGAGCAAGTCCAATGCTCTAAAAATAATGGTGAATACTTTCTATGGTGCAAACGCTAATCCTTATATTTCTTATGGTGATATGGGTGTGGGGCTTACTATCACCGCAGTTGCCCGTTGGCTTTTATTATCGGGTGTCGACATCATCCGTGCACGGTATGGAGAAGATGCTGTGGTATATGTACATACTGATGGGATTAATACTAATGTCGATGTGGATGTAGACTGGCTAACCAAAAGATTACAGATACTTTTAAAACACCAAATACCCTTTAGTGAATCTAAAAATATATCAATGGATAAAGATGTATTCAAAGAAGGTGTATGGATACAGGTAGGTAACTACATATTGCGTAACTTGGATGGTAGTGTTACAAAACATGGTAGCACATTTAAATCAAAGAGCCGCTCTAGATTCTATAATAAGGTATTAGATAAACTATCTGACGCCCGATTAAATAATACCGTTACAAATTCATTTGTCGATAAGTTATATGATTTGGATGAATATATATTAGAAGATTTTATAATGAGAAGGTCTACTAATAGAGGTTATGATGATTATAAATCTGAAACAGACCTAACAGTTCAGTTAATGAATCTTGGTAAACAAATAGGAATGGAACCAGCAGAAGGAACTACATACTTCTATGCTAAGACTAAAGAAGGGTATAGATTAAAGGAACAAATAAAATCAGTAGATGAAATAGACATTACATATTACTGGGATACAATATCTAACCTACTTATTAAATTTGGTTTAAAAGAATATGTTAAAAAGAAACCACCCCTAACACTGTTAGATAAGAAACAACAATCTTTAGCAGAGTGGATATAATGCCACAAACTTTATATACTATGTTGAAATATATTATTACACGGACAGCACGTTTGCTGCTCCGACCCTTCGGGGAAGTGATAAAATGGATGAAAGTGATAATAAACCGTTGTCGGCATTTTTGTCAGACGCAGAAGTCAAAGTGGTTTGGCGTGAAGAAGAAAGAACGAAAGTAGGTAGAGGAATGATAACAAATGATGATGAGAATTTTGTATACCTTACTGGAGATAAGGGCACAGTTATTGTGAATAAACGTGACATTATAGCTATAAAGCAATAGGACACTAAACAAATGCAACAAAATGACATGAACACAGTTGGTAAGGTTGAACCAGATTTAGATTTTAGAGGACCATTAAAGGGTAAATTGAGATTATTACTCATATCTGATAGTCCATGGGCACCAACAGGTTTTGGTACGAACACAAAAAATATAGCCTGTATACTGTACAATGATGGACATCATATAGCATATGGAGGATGTCAAAACCCTCAACATCAGAAGTGGACTACCCCATGGCCATTAGGACAAACTGAGAAGAGAGCAGTTATTGAGAATCTTCCTCTTATGTATCCGGGTCAAGAACGTTTTGGAGAGAAGTCTTTTGCAGAGTGGGTGAAAAAAAGTGAACCGCACTTAGTTATAGGACATCTTGATTTCCAAATGTTTAAACATATGACAGATGCTAAATCACCTACCCACCTTAGCTTACCTTTACATAACCCAACAACAAATAAACCCCTCTCTCGTAAAGAAAGAACTGAGTTAGTAAACAAGGCTTATAAAGAAATAGCTAAAGGAACTAAATGGAAATTAGGAGTTATTATACCTTATGATGGCGAACCATCTATACCTGCATGGCAACAACAGATAGATAATATTGAGTATGGAGTAGCCATGTCTCGGTATGGACAGATAGGATTAAAAAAGGATTTCGGTGCAGATACAACCTATATACCACATGGAGTAGATACTAACCTATTTAAACCTATATTAAATCCACGGTATGGTGACAAGCCATGTCCTCAAGCTTTTATAGTAGGATGTGTAGCACGTAACCAACATCGTAAAAATATACCACGGTTAGTAAAAGGATTTGCTCAGTTTGTAAAGAAGAATAACCTCAGTCCAGATGAAGCTAAGCTTATATTACATATGGATTGGAATGATGCTATGGGATGGAAGTTCCCTGATTTTGTAGAGGGATATATTTCTAAAGATTATCTTATGCCACCTTTAATGGGAATGTTGGATGCAGGTCAAGCTGTATCAGAAGAAGACATGGCTCAACTCTATAATTGTATGGATGTATTTGTATTACCTACAGCTGGAGAAGGTTTTGGAATTCCTACATTAGAGGCTATGTCATGTGGTGTTCCTATATGTGCTACAAATTATACTACATCATGGGAATTAATTAAATCAGAAGACCCAGAAAATGAAGACATCCCGATGTTTCCATTAGGAGGACATTTCAATGACTGTGGTCCAAATGGTAGAGACCATCTCGAAGAAGAAGACTTTTGTGAAAGAGGTATATTACTACCATATAAAGATATGTGGTGGGACACTCCTGTAAGAGCAGCTCCTCAAAGAGCTATCTGTAGTGAAAATGCTATATGTGAAGCATTGGATTACTACTACCATAATCCTGATAAGAAATTAGCAGCAGGTAAAGCAGGAAGACTACACGCAAAATCACATTATAGTTGGGATGTTGTAGGACAACGTTGGATAGATTATGTCAACAAAATAGCAAGTGAAGTGAAAAAATGAATTTAGTATTCAGTATGGATGGAGTCATATGTACTCCATGTAAAAGCTACGATGAAGTAGAAAGAGCGAAACCATTAACTAACGTAAAGGAATTTATAACTTGGTTAATGCAGAATGAACACCATATAACTATTTGGTGTAAAAGACCTAACTCATTAGATTGGGTGATGGCTACCAAAGAATGGTTAGCAGATAATCAAATACCTTATAATAGGTTGTTATTTGATAGACCTTATAACCCTATAATGGTATCAGAAGCACCACCCAATGCTAAATACTATAAACATGACCAAGATTTAAATATTATAGCTGACATGTTTGAAGAATGGAAAACGGAGATTACTCGTGAGTTATAAAAAGGGTGATAAAGTTATGAAAAATAACAAGGATAGACATGGTGAAACATTAGGTAGTGTTGGTCCATATGTTAAAGTTACATGGAACGATGCTGCTAGTACCTTCAAACAATATAGAATAAATGCAGACAATCCATCAGAACATTTAACTGTTTGTGAAACTATGGGTGAGTTAGTTGCTATGGACCGAAAGGCTTTAGTAGTAGTGATGCATGGGTCTCAGTGTGATGGTTGTGATATCATGGCTATTCCCAGAGATTGGGCAACAAAAATAGAAATATTGGAGAAAGAAGGAGAATGTATTTTAGAGAATTTGGAATCCCTGCAAGAATTGGGAGATGCTACAACGTCGACCAACTCGAAGAAAAAATAGCTGAGTTTAATGGTAAGAAGAACTGTTATACGAGTGTATATGTCTTTGATGATACACAAGATAGAACAGAAGGTAAGACCAATTATGATTCAGCTGTATTGAATACTATATGGTTTGACTTTGATGATGAAAAGGATGTGAAAAAATGTTTAATGGACGTAAGAAAATTTATAAGGCAGTATTGCAGACCGAACGGAATTATCCCGAGGATATATCTTACAGGGGGGAAGGGCTTTCAAATGAACATAGACCTCTACTCCCACGTGGACTTGTCGGATTCTATCAAAAGAGACATGCTAAGAAACTACTTGACATACTTAAAAACGAGATACAAACTTAAAACATTAGACCAAGCTTGTATCAACAATAGTGTAGCATGTCTACGTAGAATACCTAATACCCAATACATATCCAAAATAGAAGGCACACCTACAGGGGTGTGGTGTACACAGTTCTCAGTACAAGAGATAATGAAACTCAAGATTGAAGAACTATACGCTATGGCTATGGAGGGACCACGAACTGAGGAATTCGAAACTACTAAGAGTAAGAAAGCTTTTAGACATTTTGTTGAATTTATGTGTGATGAACAAGACATACAGCATAATGTATCATTAAGCGTTACCTATCTCTTAGATAAATTAAACAACAATATAAGCCCTATTAAGCATAGCTCTATACAGCATGACTATATAATGCCCTTAAGGGGGTGTATAACAGAGCTAATAGAGCGTAATATAGAGCGTGGACATAGCAGCCACGAAGAAAATAAGATAATTGGTATGGAGTTAATCAATGCAGGATTCTCCAACCCTGATATTCATTTTGTATTCGAGAGTATCTATAACGAGCCCGGCCGAGACTGGGGTTGGTATACTGAGAACCCCGAAAAAGCTGGACATATCATAGAGAACATGAGACAGAAAGCTTTAAATAGATATTCAAAGGATAAGTTAATACAAATGAAAGTATGCGAGGGCAATTGCTCTTGCGTATGAAGTGAGGTCAAATATGGCAACATTAAAAAGACTAGAGAAACGTATGAACGATGTAGAAGCATGGGTTAAGGATTTTAACAATGCTAATGGTCCAAAACAAACTATGGACAACTTGAACTGGTTGGTAGGACAAACCCGACAATTGGGTGAGAGACTATCAGCTACCGAAGAACAAGCTATGATGATGCAGCAGTCAATGCAGCAAAACGCAGAGATTGTTCAAAACTTCATGGAGAAGCACGAAATGGTTCATGATTGGCAAACCCACATAGCAGAACTACAAAAGGAGGCTGAAGAAAATGCCGTTCAAGAGTCAGAAACAGAGAGCTTGGATGTACAAGAACAAACCGAAGATGGCGAAGAAGTGGGAGAAGGAGACGCCTAAAGGCTCCAAACTTCCAAAGAAAGTCAAATCTAAAGGTAAAAAGAAAGCAACGAAACGCAAATATAAACGTAAGTAATATTGGCAAAGATAAAACAAGGTGAAATATTATGGCAGTAATAACTATAACAGTAGACGGAAATGCCGGATGTAAAACAGACGTATACGTAGCACGCTACGAAGTCTATCCTAATACAGACCCAACTGGTGTATGTGTAGGATTTAGAGCTGTATGCAGTCCGAATGGTCTGTCTGGATATTGGGACACTGTTGTCCCTAACGCAGATATCAAAGAAGGTGATACACCTAATGATATAGCAGGATACGCATGGAATGGGGTTACCGATTCCATTACCGGTCTATCAGGAACTATCGTTCCATGGGCTGAGACAGAAATGGTTAAGAGCACAATCATTGGTGAAGAATTCGCTAAGATTGAGGAGTCTGGTTAATCATGTGCTGTAAAGAAGGATGTGAGTGCACAGATTGTTGCACAGAGGATTAACTATGGCTAAAAAAGATACTAAGAAAGTTGAAGAAGTCGTAGAAGAAGTCGTAGAAGAAGTCGTAGAAGAAGTCGTAGAAAAGAAAAAAGAAAAACTTGAATACGAAGTTAGACGCGAACCAAACGGCAAGTTAGTACATGTTTACAAAGACGGTACTGTGAAAACAGCACACGAGTAGGAGAACAATGGCTAAGAAAGAAAAATCAACAAAAAAGGCTGAGCCTAAAAAGAAAGTAGCTAAAAAAGTTACTAAAGAAGTGGTCGTTGAAGAGTGTAAAGGACACTCAGGCCCACCATGTGAAGACCCAAATTGCCCAGAATGGGGTAGATGGTAGATTTTTAGATGGGGTTATTAACGACCCTATCTCGCTGCGAGTGTAATCCCAAAGAGGATTGCACTTGTGGCAAACGAGTTTTAATAGACTATAAGGCATAACTTTTTATAGTTAGAAAAACTAAAGTAATGAACCGCATTGGAGTGGTAAAATGTTTAAGAACGAAGTATCAGAATTTATATATAAAAGAACGTATTCACGTTGGCTAGAAGAAGAAGGCCGAAGAGAAGATTGGCCAGAGACAATAGAAAGGTTTATCAGTTTTATAATTTTAAAAAACCCAGATATACCAGAGAAAACAATAAACAAAATAAGAAAATATATGACTGAATTTGCAGTCATGCCCTCCATGCGTTTCTTATGGGCAGCAGGTCCCGCAGCTGAGTTTGATAATACCTGTATTTACAACTGTGCATTTGGTAAAGTTAATTGTGTAGAAGCTTTTGCTGAATGTTTATACATCTTAATGTGTGGAACTGGTTTCGGTTTCTCAGTTGAAAAAGAAGAAGTAGACAAATTACCTATAGTACCTGAGATTAAATCAGGACAAGGTAATGCAAAAATTTTAATAGAAGATTCTAAAGCAGGATGGGCTGACTCAGTAAAGACGTTAATGGGAAGTCTTTATGAAGGTCAGAATGTTTATTTCGATTACTCAGAGATTAGACCTGAAGGAGCTCGCCTCAATACTATGGGAGGAAGAGCATCAGGTCCACAACCTCTAGTAAAATTGCATGACTTCATTCGTGAGACTATGCACACTGCTCAAGGTCGAAAGCTCACAACACTTGAAGCTCACGATATATGTAATCAAATTGCTGAGATAGTGGTAGTGGGTGGAGTTAGACGCAGCTCACAAATCTCTTTGAGCGACCTTGATGACAAAGACATGCGTCACGCTAAGGAGTGGCCTTTCCCTATTAAACGTGCTATGGCAAACAATAGTGCGATATTTAGGGAGAAGCCTTCCGCAGCACAATTTTTAAAAGAATGGGCCTCATTAGCTCTATCAGGCACAGGAGAAAGGGGTATATTTAACCTCAGTGCTGCACAGAGCAGAGCCCCATCAAGACGTTACGCTCCTTTGATACAGGGAACTAATCCCTGTGGAGAAATAATGTTGCGGGATATGGAATTCTGTAACCTTTCGGAAGTAGTAATAAGAGAGAACGATGACCTCGATTCGTTATTAGACAAGGTGGAGACAGCAACGTGGCTTGGTGTAATACAAGCGACCTTTACGGACTTTCCGTATCTGAGAAAAGAGTGGAAAAAGAACTGTGACGTAGAACGGCTTCTAGGTGTCAGTTTGACCGGTCAGATGGATAACCCTTCAGTACTCACATCGGAATGCTTAAAGGCGCTTAAAAGCCGTGTTTTGCGCATCTCTCGTAAAGCAGCTAAGGTATTGGGAATAAATGTACCTGTTGCGACCACTTGTGTTAAGCCATCGGGTACTGTTTCACAACTTGTAGATTCAGCGTCAGGAGTTCATCCAAGATACTCTCAATATTATATCCGTCGTTATAGAATATCCTCCCGTGACCCCCTCTTTAAAATGATGAAAGATGCTGGGATTAAAGCTACTCCTGAAGTAGGACAAACTAAGAAGAATGCAACCACATGGGTATTAGAATTCCCTGTTAAATCTCCCGAAGGATGTATAACACGTAAAGATGTCTCAGCTCTAGACCAATTGAGTCATTATAAAAATCTACAACATAACTGGTGTGAGCATAATGCTAGTATGACTGTTTATGTAAGAGATGATGAATGGTTTGAAGTAGGTAATTGGGTGTATAAAAACTGGGAAATTATTAACGGAGTATCTTTTTTACCATATGATGGTGGTAAGTATGAACTAGCTCCATATGAGGAAATAGATGCCCGAACTTACGAAAGGCTTATAAAGAAGCTCCCCGTAATTGATTATACACAATTATCTCAATATGAGATGGATGATAATACTCAAGGAAAAGCAGAGTATGCTTGTGTTGGGGATAAATGTGAAATCTAAACATGGAATATGAAACAGATATAACTGGATACGGCCGTAAAATGGGTCGTGACGCAGGACTTAATGACCAAGGTAGAATAGATAGTGTAGTTAAACTTGGTGGTGGAGAATTCGAAGGTATGCAACCAAGTGGTACAATTGCTGCTAGAACTATGAATCCCGGTGGTTCGGAAGTATCTGGTGGTGGTGGAATCTCTGGTGACTACGCTCCTACTTATGGAAGAGATGACGGTGTAGTAGGCAATCCACGTGGACCACCTGATATGAACACACCCTAATTATCTCTACTACTTATATACTCAGCCAATGTAGGTGGTTTCCTATTAATGAGTATACTAATTTTATAAGACTCAGGAGAGAAAGAGATATTTTTTCCAAGAACTCTATAGTTCCCATCATATTCATCTTCACCTGTTATGATACTTATTACACTATTCTCACTCAGATAGGCTCCTTCAAAAGTATCAAACGTATATTCGTATTGAACTTTAAGATTAGCTTTAAAAAGTTTCTGAGCAAAGTTAGAGCATTCAGCAGGAGAAGATAATGTTTTATTGGTTACTTCTAAATAACTCCTATCTAAAGCTGAAATTGCGCTATCATGCTGAAATGTTCCTTTTACTCCGTTTGCTCCGTTAACAATAATAATTGTAGGTATTTTACGATTAATAATATTTAAGTTAGTTATGTTAGCTTCCTCTGTATATGTATGAGAAATTGTGCTATTGTCTATATCTGCTTCTAATTCTATAACTAATTGTGTATTTGTACCATCGTCTATAAGTTTAGCTATATTAGGTCGAGGTAAATCAGTGGTATCAGTATTAACTGCTTGAGATAATAACGTTTGTAAAATATCCATTACTGTCTTAGTACCACGTATTAAATGTTTTGATGTAGAAATAACTGGGTCGGTGTCTCCTATATAATCTGTTTTAATTTTATCATCCAAGTTAGCGAGTTCCAATGCCTTAATAATAGCAGCACCTGCTGTTAATCCATCTAAATTATTTGTATCAGTGAGAGCTATCTTTGCGGTTTCTAACTCTCCACCTTTAATCATATACCCAAATCCATCCTCAGCATGTATTTGTATCTTATTATAATCTTCCTTTACTCTTTTAATCCATCCTCTAAACAATGGAACAGCATCACTAGTATTCATATAAAAAGTTACTTCTTTATTCCAGAAGTTCATACCCGCACTAGTTGCAGTAGGTAGTGTAAAGTCGAGTTGAGCTGCTTTCAAATTACCTTGATGTGAAAACCCAGCATCTAAAAAATCAACATCTCTCCCATTAATTGTAATTCTAGGAGTAAGTTCTAACACTTTCTATACCCCCCAAAGGAAAGATATCTGTTATCATATTTTTATTACCATCATATATAGCAATCTCTTCGACTGTCATATTGAAAGTATAATTAACTACAGAACGAGGACCATTAGCACCACGAGTATCAGCTACATCTGTTATAATTCCCCAGAATCTAATATAAGTACCATCCTTTTGTTGCTCATCCCAATATACTCTAACTGCCTCTGCTTGTAGATTTCTTACAGTTCTTAAATGTCCATATAGTGTAGCAGGTCCATGACTATCAAATTTATTACTCTTAGTATCACCCTCATCACCCAGAGCTACACTGTTAAATGATATATTTTCTATTCCTACTCCAGTCTTAGCAATGAAAACTTTACCCTTTCGTGTTATAGCTTGGTAATAATTACCCTTTCGAGCTACAGCTATATCACTTGTAATAGGTAGGGAGTTTAATGTATAAGCTGTATCATCTATCTCTTCTACGTACTGAGAAGCACTGTCATTATAAGGCTGTATATTCCATATCTCAGTTCCAACTTTACCTACAGCATTACCAGTTAAAGGAGAATTAGTACTAGAACCACTTTCCCAATTGCTACCTTTCAATACCATTTTTATAGCGTAATAATCGTTACCTCCCCAACCATCACTAACAGCATCACCCAAATAAGAACCTGATATAAAACCAAATCTATTAGGCCATGGTGTGGCATCATCTGAATCTACATTATCAATAAACCACGCATCCGCAGCAGCACCACTAGCATTAGTACTCCATACTTTACTAGCTCCATCAAAAACATCATAGAAATTAACACGTCTTAGAGTAAATACATAATTACTATCGTCAGCTGCAAAAGCTCCATAAACAGCAGGGGCACCACCACCCCAATAAAGGTTCTCTCCTACTTGTAGAGTAATAGTATTTGTACCATCATAACCATCTTCAAAACCATCTGCTACCCAATAAGCCTGACCTATACCATCAGTTGTACTTCCTCCCACAGTACCAGATTTTACTATAGCTAAATATTTATAAGCACCTATATTAGAAGCAGTTCCTGAAATACCAGCTGGCCAAGTACCAGCCGTTCTTACAAAAGTACATGTTTTACCTTGAGTTCCTCCTCCACTAGCAGCACTACAACTAGCAGTGAATTGAAATTCAAATTGATTAACAGTAGGAGTAGCACTTGGTATACCACTCTCAGCGGTACCCCAACCTGCCCAGTCAGAAGGTTGACTACATACATCGAAAAAAGAAACAGCAGACCAATCAGTAGGCATATCAAATTCGATAAACCCTGACTTAGAGAACGAAGCACCTGTAGAAGTGTAAGTATCTCCGCTAGTATCTCGATATTCTTTTACTACCTTCGTACCATCTTCAAACTTCAATGGTTTCCAATATAAGTTCTGAGAAACAGTCCTGTGATTCTCAGCGTGTAAATAATATAATCCAGCTATCTCATTATTATTAGTTCCCCCTGATGCATTACTCATTAAGTTCTTAGCATAAGGAGAAGCTTGTACAAATATTTTATTATGTTTTTTAGAACCGACTAGAATTAAATATTCATA
>VTLG01000483.1_pt1 | contig 39427 bp, 67 predicted proteins | sample 4694571 | NCBI WGS metagenome assembly VTLG01 (sample SAMN12604809, study PRJNA352737) | marine metagenome | biome: ENVO:00000447; feature: ENVO:00000209|ENVO:00000569|ENVO:01000036; material: ENVO:00002151; isolation source: viral sequences binned using virsorter ... | reverse complement strand
AGTTCCTGCACCAACTGAAACTGAATCTGAAATTGTCCTTAATGGGTTGTAAGTTCTAACAACTGAATCTGAAAGTGATATGGTTTCTGATAATGCTCTTGTGATTAATCTTGTGCGTGAGATTGTTCCAACACCTATTGCCACTGAATCGCTTATTGCCTTTGAAATTTGTTTTACTATTGTTCCTGTACCGACAGTTATTGATTCACTGATACTTCTTGTAGCACCAAGCAACCTTGTCACAACACCTGCACCAACACTAATCGCTGATTCTGTGATAGTTCTTGTTGAGTTTAATCCACGACTTATTGAATCGGTTATCGGATATGATTTTACAGTAATATCAAACGGTGGATCAGAAAATTTGGTAGAATCAAATAACGCACCAAGATCATAAATATACCTTGCAGTTGTCGGTCTAAGTGTTGCCACATTTCCTGCACCAATAGTTTCTGATTCAGTTAGTGATCTTAATGACGCAAGAAGTCTGCTTATAGAATCTGAAATGGTTATTGTTGTTTCTGTTATCGCCTTTGCAATTTGTTTTGTGATAGTTCCTGCACCAACTGACGTTGATTCTGAAAGTGCTGTGTTCAGGTTTTGAACTCTTGCAAGTAGATCATCGACTACAATAGCACCACCATGTGCTGTGTCAAATATTACGCTGTCAAAAATTGCTGAATCGAATACAGTTTGTTTTTCAACAATGTCAACTGTGTTTCTAATTACGGTATCAAAAATAACAGGATCGAAAAGGTTGTTTGTTCCATCAAATAATGTAGTCGATGGCAATTTTAATCACTGTGTTCTGGACACGGCACACCATTCATTAATTGACCTTCACATTCCCACCAATTTCTTGTATCACACCACCATAATTCTATATCTACATCATGCACTTCATTCTTTCTTGATGGATCATGGTATATTGGATTACTTTCATCAGGCTCAGGAAGATAATCGTCTAAGTTTGTCAAATTGTTTCGCCTTCCTTTGCCAATCTGTTTAATGTATCTAAGTTTGCTTTCGTGTGCTTATACACATCTCTATCTTGAACTTGTGTTGATATTGCTAATTCCTTTTCAAATCTTATTTTCAATGCTTCCATTTGTTCTGAAGCAACGTTGTTAATGTCGAACTTTTCTTTCTTCATACATTCATCTTTGATAGTTTCCCACATCATAATTTCCCTCACTCTATCCGAAGCAACTCTTTTGGCTTCTGTTAGGTTAAATTCCATTTGTTTAATTCCTGCAAACAATATTCTTTTCTTTGCCTTGTCGATTTTGCTATCAGTTAATAATTCTATTTTTGCTTTTTTGAGATCAAGTTCCCCTGCGTTTCTTTCACATTCTATAATCAAGTAAATTAACTGTGAAAAATGCACCATCTGTTCACGAACTGATTGCCAATATTTTGACGGTATTGTAGGATAAGAAACGTCATTCAAAACTGATACCAATGCTTCAGGTTCAGTTCTAAAAATTTGATTAGTTAGAAATGCGTGTGTCAGTTGGTTTTTTATTGAAACGAGTTTGTCAACGTCTTGTGTATTCATTATTTCAGAACTTGCTATCTTTCCTAGTGCGTGTTCTGTGTAATTGGTAATTTCTAACTTATCCATATTGATACACCTTTTTTCTATTTGTTCCACCATGTGATGATGTTGCCCACAATGCTGATGTTGTTGATCCCATACAACCCCTTATTCCACCCCATTGTGCTGCAGGCATTGAGTTTCTTGCTGTCCATGTATTTCCACTTGCACTATATTCAAGATTAGTTGACATTGAATCATCGCCATCAAACCCACCAAATCTTATTGCGTCTGATGTAATTCCTGCCATTCCTGCAGCCTTTGAATCTGACGTTGGCGAAGCTACTGTTGACCATGTTCCAGAAGTGAATTTTTCTGTTACGGTAGTTGCACCACCACCACTACTGCCACCTGTTTGTAAGGCACTTGATCCACTTCCTGTTCCTGCACCATAATAGTTTGATCTGCCCATATTGCCACTTGACGACCATGATGATCCATTCCATATAGATGTAGAATTTGTGGCACTGCCACCATTAAGACCACCAAATCTTATTACACTGCCTGTTGATTGACCACCTGCTGAAATATTTGTTAATGCTGTATCTGTTCCACCTGATGGCGTTGACCAATTAGTTCCGTCAAATTGTTCCAATACACCTGTTTTTCCCCAGCTTGTAGTATAACCACTCACAGCAGAAGCACCACTTGTTGATCCACCTGCACCTGCATTATATGCCCTTCCCACGCTTAGAGTGTTTTTAGCTGTCCATGTTGATCCATTCCAAATACTGCTAGAAGTAGAGAATATTTGACTAAGCAAACCATTACCTGCTATGTATAAGAAAGAACTTCCACTTGAAGATGAAGCACCTGCAAATCGCATATCGTAAAGATAATCTGTCTTTGCTGTCCATGTTGGCACAGGCACACTTCCACTTGCTTCTGTTGACCATGAAGCTGATGTTCCAAAAGCATTTTCAGCTTTGACACGATAATAATATGTTGTTCCCATTGATACCGTATCATCTGTCTTAGATGTTGATCCATAGTCTGTCACAAGATCTGTAAATCCACTTCCTGATGATGTTGATCTTTGAAGTGTGTATGTATAAACAGCAGGATTCCCACCTGTTGCTGTGTTCCAACTTACAACAAGATTTGGCGATGATACTGCCACTGACAATCCTGTGACGGTTGCAGGAACAACACCATCTGTTCGAGCTGTTGCAATACCTGATTCAGCTCCACTACCTACAGGATTGTTTGCCTTAATTTTGTAAAAATATTCTGTATATACTGAAAGACTATCATTTTGAACACTTGTTGAAGCTGTTGGCGATTCTGCAATTTCTGAATATGTTCCACCTGATGATGTTGATCTTGTAATAGTATAATTTGTGACAGGTGGACTTGCTGTGACAGCGTTCCAACTTACTGTGATTTCAGTTGTGCTGTCTGCACTTGCTGATTCCCCTGTGACTTGATCAGGCTCTTTGCCATGTCTGAAAGGATTAAAAATTACTGTTGGCACTTTTTATCACGCAGGTATTCCGATTAATGTAATCTTCAACCCTGCTTCTGTTGCACCACCACTAAGACCGTCAATATCTACTGTTATTATTGCGTCTGCTGCTAATGCTGTATCTGATATTACAGGTGGCGTTGCTGCTGTCACAGATGTTGTTTCGCCTGAATCGATTGTCAATTTAGTAGAAAGAATAGTTGATCCTGCTTCATTCACATCAATAGTTGTTACACCACTTGTGCTTCCTGCTGTTGTCAATGAAGCCTTAATTCCACTCACACCTGCAAATAATGTCATAGCATAAGGCATACGGAATGTTAATTTTCCTGTGCCTGTTGTTAGTGCTGTTGATTCATCTGATACTGCAAACATTATTGCCTGTGTCTTTGCGTTGTTAGCTAAATATGCAACATCAACTGCTGTTCCATTCCAAGTTCCTGTTCCGATAGTTCCGACAGTTGCTATATTTGAAGTTCCTGCCCATGTAGATAATGCTGTATTTTCAACATTGTTTAATGACAAGTCTGTCTTAACATCTGCCACTTCTTCGCCAATAATTCCGTTTGCTGTAAATTTAGCATATTCGCCTGTTGCTGTTCCACTTCCGTCAATATCAACTGCGTTGCCATCTGCAATTCCAAAAGTTAGTGTTCCTTGTTTAGCGTCTAATTGTGTCTGTGCATTTGATGATAAGGTATTGATATATTGCAATTCAGCATTTGTGACAGTTCCATCTGCTAGTTTGGTTGCATTAATTCCTGTTCCTAAATATCCATCTGCAACTGCTGTGCCATTCCATACACCTGTTGCAATCGTTCCAACTTGTGTTAATGATGATGTGACAACATTACTTGCAAGAGTTGTTCCTGTAAGATCGTTTGCACTAACTGAATGAGTGCTGTTTAATTGACCACCATATTCAACCCATTCTAATACACTTGAAATTGTTCTACACATTAAGATTAATGGAACGGTTGTGCTTAGTGTCTTACTTGTTGCACCCAATAATCTAATCTTACCTGCACCACCACTTGCGTCATGTGTTATTGTGACAGATGTTGCTGTTGACTTTGCAATTAAATAAATTAAATCATATTCGTTGTTGTCTGTTGGTGTTAGTGTGTTAAGTGTTCCATCTGCTTGAATTTCTATTACACTGCCTGATGGCACAATAGCATTTCCTGATATTGTTCCTGATTGTTTTACAAAGCCAAACAGACCTGATTGATCTAAAGAATCATTCCAAGCATTAACCGAAACCTGTTTGCCAGAATCGTTGCTTCCGGTGGCAACGACATCGTGATTTCCCCAACCTTTTTGGTCTTGATTATCTCTTGGCATTGAAGTTGCCTAACCGAGTGTTAAAGTCCATGTGACAGTGAGTGTATCAGATGACGCTAGACTAACCGCAGTGAACACGCTTTCATGCCCTATTGTGCCACCAACTGCTAACTGATTAAAAGTTCCAGACATCTGAACATTTGTGTGAGTGCCTGTTGAGGTAAATGTTTTTGCTAAGGTTGTGCTATTAGTTCCTGTTGAATGTGTGATGGTTGTTGCTAATGCACGTTCCAAACCACCTGTTGTTATTTCTGATGGCAGTGTTGAATCTCCTGCGTCTGCACCTGTTGAATCAGATGTTAATGCTATGAAGTTCATTCCAACCCCACCTGCTGATGTGTTCGTATAGAATTGTGCTATTGCATAATCCCTGCCATCATCTGTTAGCAAGTTTGGTTTGTCTTGACAAATTATTTGTTCGTCTGCCATGCCTTGATTTTTTACTATTGTGACATAACCATGAATTATTGAATTATCATTAACTGTTTTTCTATTAATTACTTCTACACTTGCACTTTCATCGATTGCTGTATGCTCGTCACAACTCATTGTGCTTTGCACACCTCACATAAAATATCAGGATAGCCCTTACCGTTTTTCAGTTTGCCTGTCCATTCAAATTCAACTCTATCGCCACAGGTCACACATTCTGAATTGCCAACGTATGTTTTAGTGACAGTTCCTAAATGTTCATTCCATTCTGCTAACGTATCGCAAGAAAAATCATTTTCAAAATCTTTGTATGTTTTTCCTAAACCCATAGGAATAATTGAGATTCTTTTAGATAATAGAACTATTCAAGCAACGGATCACTTTTCATTGGTTCAGTGATATACGCTTTCGTTTGTGCCACACGCTTTGTTCTGTTCGTAGGATCGGCAGTTAGAATTTCGACTAATGTGTTAAAGGTTTCCTGATAATGATCTTTCCAATATTTTGCTGAATCAAAGTTTTGTTTTCTAGCCATGTATATTGAAGCCACATATTGATTCACTGCTTGTTGTGCTGTTGTTAGGTTATCTCCTGTCAATGGTAATAGTTCGGCATAAGCTGTCATTTGATTTGTGAAATATTGATCAGCTTTTAGACCAAGCTGTGACAGAATAGAATCATCAGATTCAACGTTCAGTGGAATATTCAAAAGATTCTTTGTTTCTAGTAATACGAAATAAACCAAGTTAATCACTCTGCATGGCTATTTCTGCTTCTCTTAGCTGTGCTTCTGTTTGCAGATACAGTGTTTCAGTATTGATTGGTGCAGTGTTGCCACCACCTTGCCAAATACCTTGTTGCAACGTTTTGAACAATGCTGGTCTTTTACCTGTTAAGTTCTTTTCCATAAACTCATTACCTGTCATGGTTAATCTTTGGTTTGTGTAAATAAAAGAAAAATGAAAGTGTTTTAGAGAGATCTTACTCTTTTATCTATGCACTAACGCCTGTTAGTTTTCGACCTGCGTCATTTGTGGTTTTCAATGGTTGTAAGAATTGCCTGATAACATATCCGTCAGCTCCTCTGTATGGATCTCTGAATGATTCTGCAATCGTGGGTCCTTCTCCAAGCAACATTGTTCTGCTATCAAAGATAGTAGCAACGGTGTTTGTGAAACCTACATCGACAACGCTTTTGATTGATGGCATTTTTGGTAAGTCAAAGACTCCCGAAAATTCTCTATCATCTGGTCTTGTTGCGGCGTGAATGAATGTGTTTGAAAGATAGTCAGAAATAACTCGTGGATGAACACATAATGTGTCAGGTCTGAAATGATTGCCTGTGATTGTCACAACTGCGTCAACGAGATCATTTAATGGGTTTCTCGCATTGAAATCCCCATCGGATATCATAGCTCCCCAATCTCCACACGCTGTTGCTGTGAGGGATTCGATTGCTGTGACTATTTGCTCGTTTGCTGCTTGTGCTAATGCACCACTTGCTTGGTCTATCTCGAATTGCATGGGCTCAATAGTTCCCTTTAATCTGCTCTCGTCAGATTCGTAAATCGAAATCACGTTCTTCCACAATCTCAACTGAGCTTGTGTGAATGTGTTTGATTTCTGATCTGCTTGAACTAACTCTGGAACTTTTTTGTTTGCACCAAACTTGTTCGTGATTGGAACATTCAACTGAAGTTTTGGCACAGGAAGTCTTCTGACAGCATGAATTGCGTTAAAGTCACGCCATTCGCGTCTGATAACTTCTTGTAGCAAATCTATTACAGTGATGTTTGCAAGTGATGTTGCTGTGATATTACCACTCTTGAAAGCTCGTTCTGCCGATCTAAATGTTTCATAGGATATTGGTTCAATTCTTCCATCGCCTATTTTCTTATCAGGATTTAATTTTGCGATTGCTTCCATACCATAGTCTTTACTAAAGTCTGTGCCATCTTTATCCCATCTTCCTGAATAGAATTTTCGGTTGTATGGAGAATAAGTAATTGCAACGTTTTCTTTAACCATTTACAATCCCAACCTCACTATTATAACATCGCCATCTGCGGCATCGGTAGGCGATAAGCTTTCATTTTCGTGTGCAATGTATCTTCCGACATGAGTTTCTGCACCAAGTATTGCTGTCGCAACAACTGCGTCAGAGTTGGTGTCTGCTTTTACACATTCGCCAACTTTGATTGCACCACCTGCTTCAACATACACATAGGTATTTCCTACTGCACATCGAATTTGTAAATCCCCAGCACTGCCTGATGAATTGTCAACTGATTCAACAGCAACGAATAATCCTCGTGCTATTGTTCCAACTGAGTTCGTTGCGGCTACTGCGTTTCCACTTGCGTCTAATGCAACTAATTTTCCTACTGTCAAACTTGTTGATGCTGCAACATTGAAACTTACAATTTCGATTCCTGTCGATCTTGCTAGTTGTCCGATTGTTGCTGCCATTATGCCAAATCTCCTCTAATACTTCTTAGGAAATCATCGCCTGTCTTATCAGAACTAACACTAGCATATTTGACCTGATAGCGTGGAGAGTTGTTTGTTGCAACTACCTGTTCGTAATCAGCTTTCAAGCTTTCGAGTGTTTCACTGTCTAACTTGCTTAGCTTGGTGTATTCTGCTTCTGCGTTGACTTTCCCTAGTTTAGATTTTGCTTCGACAATCGAGTTGATGATTGGTTCTAGTTTTGCAGTTTTGATATGAGCTTTCAAAGCTTTGACTTCTGCTTTCAGAATTGAAACCTGTTTGGCAAGTCTTGAATCTCTTAGAAATTCTTTTTGCTTGTCAGTTAAATCAAGTTTGTCTTCATCTTCAGCGTCTTCTTTGTCGTCTTCATCTTCTGCTTTTTTCTTAGATTTTTTCATTTCCTCGTCATGTTGTTTTTCATTTTCGTTTGACAAGTCTTGTGCGTCTTTCTTGTCTTCTTCTTCGTCTTCTGCGTCTTCTTTCTTTTCGTCTTCTTCTTGTCCGTATCGATTTTTCATGTTATTGGATTTTTTTGAATTTTTAGACTTAACAGAAGTATTTTGTTTCTTATTTTTGCTAAATGATTGCATTTGTAATTCATAATCCTCTAATTCCTTTTCATACTGTTCTTTGGTCTTTCCCTCTTTGGTTGGCATGGTAATTTTCTTTTTGTTCTTACTTGTGATTTCGGGTTCTTGTGCTTCCTTTTTCTTTTTCTTTAAGAGGTCAACTTTTGTAATATTGTCAAGTGATACCTGATCGATGTTTGCCTTTTGTGGTTGTCCACGCTGTTGCCATTTTTTAATAAAATTATACATCATGCTAAGGAAAGCTTCTTTCTGTTCGTCTGAATCATGTGCTGCACTTGATTCGTTACATTCAGAATAACATATTGCTAATGCCTGATCATCTATTTCCTTTCCATGTTCACGTTTCTTGCTAATACAATCTTCAACGCATTTTGAAGCTTGACCAATAATTCGTTTCCCTGCCATTGTGACTTCTGTAAATTTACCACATGGGCTTCGACTTGCTTGAACCTTGTTTAATGTATTAAGGCACGTTTCTTTGTCGCCTGAACACTTGCCTTTGATTTGTGCTTTCTCTATTGTGTAAGCTGGTTCTGCTACACCTGCAACGTGAGCTCCTTCCCAAGAATCAATAACTGCGTTTCCGTCAATGTCCATTTCATCAGAGTTGTTGAACACAATACTAGGAGAAACATAATTCACTGATTCGCCTTTTAGAATGTCAATGGCTTCTTTGTTTGTAATTTCTGCCACACCATAAGCCTTGCCTGATCGTTCTTCTATACCAACCATAATGATATTTCCAACACGATATTTTTCTTGTTGAACTAACAAGTCATCTCCATCACTTGCACTTGGGTGGTCATAGTCTGCTGTTAAAACAAAAGGTTTTCCAATAAACGAATCAAGTCCATCTCTTAGACTTTTTTCTGTGACACCCCACTTGTTCAGATTTAGCGTTGCGTCTAACAGAAAGAATTTGATAAAGAATTTGTCTTGATCTTCAAATCTAATTAAGCCTGACATATCAACTGCAATCTATTTTCATTTTGTAGCACCATTCAAAATATGGATTTGATTCTGCTGGTGTTATTTGTTCTATTTTCTTTTCGTCAATAATTGGAAAATTTACAGGTAAATCAAAGTCTGCTGATTCTGCTGTGGCTATTGACATAACAGAACCTAAAACAACTAAGGTGGCAACAATGCCGAACATTTCATAGTTCACATATTTTTTTCAACGATTTGATAATAACAGAAGTATTATGGTAAGTGTCTGTCTTTGTAATCCCATCTGCCTGTGCCTGTTCTTTGTTTCCTGTTTCGCCACTCATTGAAATAATATCCAATAGTGCAACCACCTACAAAATAACAAGCACACATGAAATGCCAAAACCATTCACTCATGGCAATCACATTCACATTCTGTTTCGGTGTAATGAACTTCATTATAGTGACCACACTTTGTGCAATATCCATCATACTGATGATTCACATCATGCTTTCTTTCATAGTCTGAAATGTTTGCGTTAACCAATACTCTGCACCCATTTCAATATCTTTTCTATACTTGCACTTCTTGGTTTCTGTGTCTTTGACTTGCTTTGCCATTTCTGATTCTTATCCATGTATTCAATAATCAAATCAACTTTTTTCTGTGTAAGATATTTCTTATCTTTTTTTACCACGTTTTTCCTCTGTCTGTTTGTAAGTTCGTTTCTGCGTTTAACATCACGCCTACTAGAAATGTCTGTGACAATCTGACCTGTTGCTTCATCAACGTAATAACACCTGCAACGAGGATGTGTATCGTCAGGGATAATTGGTCTAAGAGGATCATCAATGTCAAATGCAATTCCTGCTAATGGCAAACAAATTTTATCGTCAACTCTGAAATCTCTTTGTGTTGTGAAAACCACTCGAAATGGTTTTTCATCATCAATTAATTCAAATGCCCTAACTGCGTTTCTTATTGCTTTTAGTTTTTTCAGTGTCAGCATTTTTTATCATGTCCTCAATTTTACCTAAGACTTCAAGCTTCTTTGCGTTTAGTGCGTGTTTGATCAATTCATCATCAATGGCTTTCGCTGATACAGTTGGTGTTTGATTCATAGTCTTGTTGATCTGTTTGTTCACAATATCCTGTGCAGTGTTAACAGGCACGTTTCCCTGTGGAACGTTTGTTGTCTGTGTTGGTGCTTGTGCAAGTTCTGTCTTGTATTCTTCCAAGTTCAATAATTCCAATAATTGATCATCAGGCATATTCGGAAATATTCCCTTAACTCTTAGCACTGCGTCAACCAAGTCAAACCAGCTTTCAACAATAATACTTTCAAATTCTGTCTTAACACGAACAACATCTAGCAAGTCGCCAAAGCCCATCTTGATCATATTTCGTTCATACCATTGTTTTGAAACCATGTCTGCAATCCAATCTCGTTTTGCCTTAACTACACCAGCAAGGAAAAACTGTATCTTGCCAATCAGTGTTGCCCTGTTTTGATCTTCTTCACGACCTAGCAAAGCACTAGGAACAGCAAAGTTTCCAATAATAATTCTCTCGTAAAAACTAGCAAGATCAACCATCTCTCTTATCTTTGGTTCAAGATCAAGTTTCTCAAAAGTCACTTCGTCATTTGCGTCAACACTAACAGCATTGAAAGCTCCTGCCTTTAAGGAATTAAGCAAAGTGTTCATATCATTTTCTGCGTCTGATTTTGTTCTTCCCATTTTCTTAATCAGGAACATTCCATAACCTGACCACATTGATGTCGCTACTTCAGGCATATCATATTCTACAATTCTACGCCAAGCACGACTTGCACCAACCACTCTTTGCAAATCTGAATATCCATACCACATTGTTCTTCGTTTAGGCGAATCAGGTCTGTTGACTAAATACAGCATTTCGTCAGGTGTAATTTCATCAGCAGGATATGTTGTGATAACTTTTTCCAATCCCCAATTCTTTTGGTTTAGAAATACTCTGCCTAAATCTCTTGGGTGTATAATCTTCAATGCCTTTGGTAATCCCCTTCCCTCAAATGCAACAACACAGCGACCAAATACCATTGTCATTGTGATTGCGTCTTTCAGTTTCTTTTCAAAGTTAATCTTTCTATCAAACTCAACCAGCTCGTTCAATTCTGTTTCATATTTTTTTATTGCGTCTTTCTTCTGTTCATCTGTCATTCCATGATCGTCAATCAGTTCAAAGTTTGGCTTGATACCATTCCCAAAAGTGTATTCAACAAGCTTGTCAATTACTGCACCTGCTACACTGCTTCCCCAAACATCTTCAAACTGTTCAAGTTCGGTGTCAGTGTAAGATGGATTTGAATACATATACAGGAAATTGTCTGTGCTTAGTCTTCTTGAAGCACTAGCATAATTTGATTTATTCGTGGATAGAGGAACTGACTTTGAATTTACTGTGAATTTATTAGAACTATTTTTAGCCTTAGTTTTACGAGTTGTCAATAATAAAAAAGAGATTAAATGATAATAATAGAACTTTATTGGCTTTCATGTGGTTTCAGGCTCATCGCCTTTGATCTTTTTTTGTTCATCAATACAGGCTTGTGCCATAACTGATATTTTTCTAAGTGTTGTGTGTTCCTTTTGATCCACCTCTGTTGGTTTGTGTTTGGCAAATGCTAGTTCATACCAATTCATAATGTTATGATAATCGCTAACGCTTAGTTCAATTTCCATACTCATTTTGGAAACATCACTTGAACGCTTGTTGCTGTGGTATAGTTGGGAACACCTGTGCCAAACATATTGTCAGATTGCTCTGTGAACTTCTTTGTGACTACTTGCATATCTTGGTGCATACCGTCATTGCTTTTGATAAAATTTCTGCCAATGAAACAGGCTAACATTAATGCCATCACAGTGTCATCATGCTCGTTGCCCTCTGCCCTATAACTTGCGTTTCCTGCTTCTGTTATGACTTCACTGAAAATTGAAATTTGTCTTTTAAGTTCGTCAATGTCCTTATTGCTTTTCTTAGGAAACTTGATACGATTATTTTGAAACATTCTTGCCAACCATAATACCATTTGATTCTTAGGCATGACACGACCTGTATTGATCTTTGATTGGTCTTTGACTTCTCTTGTTGTAAAGACAGGAATTACATTAGGAATATGATGATGATATTTCAGTTCCTCAAAAACGTGTTCGCCTGTGTTGTTTATCTCTACACTGTAATAATCAAACGGTTTGGTATTGTGTATGTTTGCAATCAGGTTTTCAACGTCAAGATAATTTCTGCCTAGCCAAGTCTTTACACCAATAACATAGACATTATTGTTCTTGATCTCTATACCTACAAAAGCAAAGCTATCTTTCTTCTTACCACTGTCTAGCCCTGCAATCCTCATTTTATTAACGCCTTTAAGTTATGCATAATTTCTTCAAGCAAATCTTGTTGTGCTGATACTAATTTTTTTATCTTTTCAATTTCCGTCTGCTGAATTTCTACTATGTGATCAATCACTTCAAGATGTTGTGCATTTGATTCCTGTGCGTTTGCTATTTGAAATAGCGTTGGTAAGTCAGTTATTTCCATATTCTTCTACCTCAAAATCTTCTAAAGCTTCGTTTGATATAACACCAAATATTGATGAACGTGATGAAGTGAACTGACACCTGTATTCTTGATCAACGTCAATGTCTGTGCGTTTCAGTTCTTCATTCATTTCTTGCTGTGTGTAAATCCAACCAATAGCATTTGTAAAATCATATTGAATTTTCTTATAGTCATTTTCGTGCATGGCTAGTTCGTAAAAGAATCCACGCTGACCTCGTGGCGTTGATACTAGAAAGACATCTGACTTGTTTGTGTGTAAGATTGGTTCAAGTGCGTCCAGCACAACACTATCATCAACAAGCCCGAAATGTGCTGCCTCGTCAACTACCACTGCTTTGATTTTTGTTTCTCCTCTAATGGCTTCTGAATTACTAGGCTTCCCTTCAATTTCTGTTCCGTTGTCGAGGATAATATTCAAGTCATGTTTGTCGTCTTTTACTGTCCATCTAATTTCATTGAACAGCATTTTCAATCTGTTCATAACTGTCTTGGTTGTCTTTTCCCTTGTTCCTGCTATGATCATAATCTTTCCACCAGCGTATTTGTGAAAACAATGATACTGCACTATTCTTAGAACTATCTCTGTTAAGCCAATTTGCCTTGACTTGTTAACGTGAAACTTGACCTGTCTGTCTTCCATTGATTGTGTGATTAGGTCTAACTGATGAGGCATGAATTTCATTGGTTGCAACGTGGCAGGGTGTTTTGGTAATCCAACAACGTGAGAGAAACAGCAGTTGTTTTTTCTATTTACCTTACCACAAAAAAATTTTAATTTTGCTATGTCAATTTGAGCTGTCTGATTTTGGTAGCTGTCCTGAAACATAGGTTTTGACATTCGTTCCATCAAGTCCATGCTTTCTCAATAATTGGGTTGGTGCATCTCTTAAAAGACGAATTAGATCAATAGAAGTTTCTTTCTTTAATGCTTCTGCTTCAAGCTTATCTCTCACTGCTGTGTTTGCGTCATTTGCTATAAGCTCACACTGCCTGATTGTCCTTAGCAACCTGTCTTTCGTTAATAGAATTTCAGTTGCTATCAAGTCATTTCTTTCGGCTTGAAGTGTTATCTTATCCTGTTCGTATATCTCGTGACAGTGCCAAGCAAAAGTTCTGTCTGCCATGTTCAAGTGTTGTTTGATTTCAGTTGGCGTTGATCCTATTGTAAAATATCTTCTTATCTCGTTTCTAACTGCTTCCAACTCTTGTTTCGTATTACGTTTTTTCGCCAATAAGTGCAATAAAATGCAATAAAACTAATAGAACTATTTTGCCATTCTGTCTGCTTCGTGCCTATCCCACGGAAATATCACATACTCTGTGCCAACCGTTTCAGTAGCAAATGTGACATCTGTTGGCGTGGCTACACCTTTTCTTTTGAATAGGAAATAGAATTTGGTATTCTTCTTTACCTGTGACTTCATTTTTTTGTATGTTTTGCCACTGTCATAAATGTCGTCTATTACCAAGTCGCCTGACATATCATCTACGAGTATTTTTTCAACACCAAGCTTGTCTGCCAATAAACGTGCAGGAATAAGACCACCACGCGAAACAGTGGATATTGACTTAACTTCATAATCTATTTCCTTTGCAAGTGTGTTAATGTATTCTTCAATTTTTATCCATGTGACAGGAACAATGGCAGTTGATTCGACTTCTAGTTTTGGATCATACTTTAACGCTGTTAGCAGGGCTATTTCCTTTGCTGGAATGTTTGTTTGTTTTTGCAGTATGTCAAGAGGAATTGATTTTTGTAAAACTGCTAGAACTGATCCTGTTTCAATGGGTGTTAAGTAGCCTCTTTCACGATTGATTCTAACTGTCAGAATTTTGGCTTTGTCGTTATCCACATCTTCAACAATGCAGGGAACTTTTTTTGCACCTAGTTTTTTGAGTGCAAGATACCTGTGTTCTCCGTCAATTATGATACCTTTTTTGTTGATAATTATACTGCCATAGAACTTGTTTTGCTGTATGTCGTCCTTTAACGATTCAAATATTTTGTTTGGCATGAAGTTTGGATTGTAGTTATTGGGCTTTACCTCGTCAACATCTTTCCATACCACCTCGTTTGAAAATTCTATTTGCTTAGGCATTGTTTCATCTCCTCATGTTCATTAATTTGTCTTTCCATTTCAAGAAGTCTGTGTATTGCATAATGCTGTAAGTCAAGCACCTGTTGCTGTGATATTCTATATGGCATGGCTTTTGAATTTGTGACCATACCTGAATATGATACCGAACTATTGTAAGGCGATCTTCTGCTTACCATACTCGAATCGACAGAATGTATGCGTTCAGTTCCTATTCCCATTATCACACGAAAATTGGTTAAGCCTAACAAGTGTATTTTCTTATCTTTTGGTATTATCTCAAACATTTTTTTGGTGTAGTTAATCATTTCTCGATCATTGAATTTTGCTTGACTTAACGCATAGCCTGAAAGGGCAACATAATCTGAATTTTTACAATAATAGATCAGATGTTCTATTGGATCAAGTTTCCCTGCCACTCTATGAAATACAGGAACAACATCAAGCCCTGCCTTTTTCATTGTCTTAAAATTTTCAAATGACTTTTCAGCGTTGCCGATAACGTCTAAATTTATCATGGCGTAGAATTTGTCCTTGTGAGCTTTGCAATAAGATATGTATTCGTTAATGCTAATTTCTGCCTTTTTTTTCCATGCACTAAACGCACCTGAATCAAGAATAACTCTTGCCTTTGGATTTTGTTTTAGAATAAGGTCTGTCAGGCGACAATCCTTGTCATACCAATAAGAAATTAAAAAGTTCTCAACGTCCATGTCTAAGAAGCTTTGAACTCCATTAACACTCGAATCAACGAAAAATATCTTCATTTTTTATCCTCGCTAGAAACTCTGATTTTGGATTCTGATCTTTCATAAGACCATCCAAGACCTGTGTGTTCACTGTGATTGTGCTAGTGTTAATTCCCCTGCCATACATACAGGTATGAACACAGCTAACAGCAACGCCTATTCCTTTCGGGTTTAAGATTTCCTTAACCTTGTCTGCAATTTCCTGTGTCACGTTTTCTTGAAGTGTTGGCTTTGACGTTATTGAATCAACTAGCCTTTGAAACTTTGACAAGCCCAATATCTTGCCATTAGGAATATAGGCAATATTACAGAATCCAAAGAATGGCAGTAAGTGATGTTCACAGAATGAAAATACCTTGATTCGATTAACTACTATCATTTCATCATTAGTGGTTTCAAATGTAGTAAATTTTTCATAATTGCGTTTGCTGTTTAGTTCTTCTGAAAAGCGTTTTACTCTTGCAGTTGTTTCAGTTGGAAACTTAATGCCACCAAGCAATTTGAAATATTCTTCTGCGACAGGCATTAACCATACACCAACGGATCAACACACTCGGCTTCATGGAATCCTTTTAGCCTGTATTCACAACTCGGACATTTACCACACGAATATTTATCGCCACGATAACATGACCATGTTAATTCAAATGGCACAAGAAGATTGTTTCCTGCACTGACTATTTCTGATTTTTTTAAATTTATGATTGGTGTTTCAACTTTGATTGTTTTCCCTGTAATTGCCTTTTTCAAAAATTCATTATACATTAAAACATATTCAGGTCTGCAATCAGGATAGCCACTATAATCAACTGCATTAGCACCATAAATTACAATGTCAATGTCATTTGATTCTGCAATACCTGTTGCTATTGATAGCATGATTGTGTTTCTCATTGGAACATAGGTATTGGGAATCGTGTCAGTGCTTTCAGTTGGTATTTCCAAGTCACTGTTCTGCCCTAGTGAAGTTTTGAAATAGTCTGTAAGGTTTCCAAGATCGATTGTGCTGTGTTTGACTTTATAGTATTCGGCAAGTTTTTTGGCACATTGAATTTCTTTTGAATGTGTTTGACCATAATTAAAAGACACAGTTTCAACCGAATCATATTTTTCAACTGCCTGTGCAAGACATACAGTGCTGTCCATTCCACCTGATAATATTACTAATGCTTTCATCTCATTTCCAATATCTTGTGCTGTTGTATCATTATTTTCCAATCGGAAAGATTATGCTTTGTGATCATTTTGGTTATTCTTATGATGTCTGAATCAACAGGTTGAAAGGTCTTAACACCTTTGAAATTATTAAAATAGCCAACATAGAATTTCAAGTCCTTTTCGTTTGTCACAACGCATTTGACTTCGTGTGTATCTTCAAGAATCTGATCACTGAAATTCATTTTTGAATAAAGCATTTTGGGCGAACAGCAAACCCAATCAATTTCTTTTACTATTGGCGAATAATACATTCCACTCGTTTCAATCTGTGTCTTAATTCCGTTTTGTTTTAGTAGCCTGACAAGTTTTGTGAGGTCTTGTTCTAACGGTTCGCCACCTGTTATGCAAACCCATTTTGCATTATGTTCTTTTGCTCTTTCAACAATGTCTTCTTCTTTTGTTGTTGCGTCTTTTTCTTTCCATGTGTATTTGGTATCACAAAAATAACAACCAACTGCACAACCCTGCGTTCTAACAAAATATTGCATGACACCTGTATTCTCTCCCTCGCCTTGAACAGAGTAAAATTCTTCGTTAATCGCTAACATATTCCATTCCATACTTGTGAGTTTCTTGAATATAGACATCTACTTTTTTGTTTAGTCCTTTGCCGATTTGTTGTGACAGGTATTCTACCAACTGTTCGGTCTTGCCAAGCCCAAGCGTGTCTGTGATATTTTTCCCTGCCATGTTTGCAAGTATTTTTTCTGTTTCAAGCTTGACGGTTTTGAAATCAATAAACTCGTCATTTAGCAGTGGCACAGTAACTATGATAACTGAATCATGCTCGTGTGGTGTTTCACAGGTTTTATCGACAAGATTTTGTTCATTGGGAATTTGGTGTAAGAAACTCAATTTGGTCTTATAATGGATTTTACGCAATGAAATTAGGAATAGAAGTAACCATTAGAGAACTAATTTAAAAAAAAAGAAAAGGTGTGAATTGTTATTCACTTTTTTTTGCTTCTATTCTGTTGAGTTCAGCGTGTGTTTCAAAAAACTTCATTGCAACGAGTTGTGCAAGTGGTGTTTCAGAAGTTGTTTTTGCAACGTCTGTGCGATCTTCGTTCAAAACGAACATTTCGCCTGTCACAGATGTTGCTGAAACCTCAACTTGTCTTTCGTGCTTTGCGTTTTCAGTGACCTTAATTCTAAGGTGCTGAACATTCGGTTCGCCTATTGTTGACATTAAACGTTGTTAATGCGTGACTTAGATAAACTTTCAATCAACAATCACGTTTCGTGGTGTGTAGGGTTTCAAGCCACCATAGCCATCTGCACCGTATATCTTGATCATTATATCTATGTCCTTTTCAGTGACTTGTTTTTCCTGATTTTCAAATACTGTGATACTTCGATACATGATTGGATCATAATCACATTCTTGAACTCGACAATCTGATGTGACGTAATAATGTTCAATTCCAAGCCCATGCCCAAATTCGTGCAATATGATATTGTAAATATCGCCATTAGGTATCTGCTTCCATACTGTTTCTATTCCTGACGTTGATTCTGTCATTGATTCGCCAAGATGTATTCCTATTCGTTTTTCTATTGTGTAAAGATCAACTTCTACCCAAAAATAATATCGCCATGACTTGCTAAAATCAAAGCCTGTGCGACCTACACTGTGATTCGCTTCGCCATAAGGAAAGTTCACAAATATTGTGCAGTGTGGATAATCTTCAACTGTTAATTTATCATGTTCAATCCAATCATATTCAAAGATAAAAGAGTGCCAATTTCCACCTGTTCTTTCAATCAACTTATTTTCCCATTCCATTATTGCAGAATGTGTTAATACTGATATTTCTTCTGCTCTTTCCTCTGGAAGCATTATGCAAACCTGTGGATTGTATTTGTGCTGAACTCCCATTGTCCTGTAATAATCTGCATAGGCTTCTGCTGTAAATAATCCAATCACTGCGAATGTGACAATTAGACAAATTGCAAACCAAATTAAAAGTGTAAATTTCATCTAGTCTGCCTGTTTTGATATGTGTTCCATTATACAATCACTGCACATTATCTTGTTCGTTTCATGGCAATCACAGATACAGTTCATAGTCTTGCTTTTTTGTTTCTTAGCATATGCTTAACCCTGCTGTAAATTCTTCCATGCCATTTTCTTCTGCCATATTTTTCGCATATTCGATTAATGTCATAATTTGATAAATTCATCTGTCCGTTATACTGCCACCACATAACAGATTTCTTATCAGAAACATCATGGGTTAAACCCAAACAATGACCGAGTTCGTGTATTAGAACATGAACTAGGGAAAAGCTCCTTGATTTTTTACCGTTAACTGTCCACAGGTAATCTTCATTGAAAACTATCGTTCCTTGATGTTTGGTTTTTGGATAATAGGCATAAGCCAAAACATTTTTTTTTTCACTAAAAATTTTATCATCTTTTGCATGACAAAAATTAATTTTAATGTCTGGATTTTCCCCACGAGTGCTTCTGAGTTTTAATGGAATTTCTATGTTCCATGTTGTGAAAGCCAAGTTCACAGCACGTTTCTCTATGCTTCTGCCATCGATGTCCACACTATCTCTTTGCAAAGCATAGGTCACAATTTGTTTCGTCCACCTGTGTTGCCAATGCGTCTGCTTCTCCTCTGTGAACGCTAGCTCTCCGTTGGGCTTAGATTTTACAAGACAAACTGATTCCATAAACTAATGGAAAATAAATTCTAATTTAAGAAATTAAAAAAAGAAAAAAGGGAAGTTTGTATGAATTAACAGCGTCTTTTAACGTGCTATTATTTCAGATTGTCGTCTGTTTCCGAAATTAAACATTCGACATATTGTTGCGTGTCTTTTGAGTTGTGCCGTCATGGAAGAAGACATAACGTCTTCATCGTGTGTCAAGATGCGTGTGAGGTCTTCAAACAAATCTCTTTCAGTGACAGTGCTAGGGATTTGGTCGGAAGAACCATCTGTTGCTTCTAGTCCAGAAATAACATTGTAAGGTTTGTCGCCTTTTTTTTCTGCCTTAACTCTTATGACAGAAATGCACTTCAACTGTTCGTTGACAGATACGGGCATTTCATTACAAATCTTGTATGCCATTTCCATAGTGAGTGGTGTCTTTGCTAAGTCTTTGAAGTCATTTGCAAAGCCAACTGCAAGTTCTAATTGAAGTGCAATTTTTTCTCCTAACATATCTTCGTTAAGTGACTTTGTGTGTGTCTGTCTTTTGACAAGTGCTTCCATAAAGAGTGTGGGTGTTAGGTATCTTTGTTGCAACTTAATGTTGTTTGACCATGCAAGTTTTACTTTTTCAAGTATGTGTTCAAAGTGCTTTCCTTCAATATTGCCTTGCCAACCTTTCACAGTGTTCATAAATCCATGAAACTGATTCATGCACTGCAATCGAAGTGTGAATGGAACAGTGTGAAGTGCTGTTGTTCCGTCCATTGTGTTGACAATGGTTATTCCTGTTTCAACTATGTCAGGGCTGTTAGGATCGTCACTCACATCAACTGTGCGTTGTGCTTTGAACGAGGCTAACATATACCTGCCATCATTTTGAATTACTGCACCTTGCTGGTTGTATTTGTATTTGTAATGACTAACCATAACAGGTTGCTCGATCATTGTCAATTTGATACCAAGTTCGTCTGCCACTTGTTCAACGATTTTTACAATTCGTGAATGAGGCATGACTTGATAACGTATTGTTGATTTCCAAGCACCCTTGTTTTCAAGGTCTTGGATAATGCAGATACCTGTTGGTTTGCCATTGACAATAACTTGTTCGGTTAAGATGTCATCGCGTTTGAAAGTGTTGTATGAAACTTGCTGGAACGTCTTGTTTGCTAATTCACTGATTTCGGATTCAGTGTATTCGTCCAACGGATTCAACTCGGTTGTAGTTCGGGTTTTCATATTATTGACAATTTAACAAAGTCAGTGAATATAACTATTGAATATGCTTTACACACAAAAAATCATTCAATCCTTATAATCACTAGAATTAACAATGTGTTTAATGGAAAGCAAACAATGCCCAAAATGTATGGTAGTAGATTGCCACAATGAATTTCCACAAATACCACAAGAAAAATATGAGATGGTTCGGAAGATTCATGGGTGGACAGCATATGGGTGTCCAAATGTCATGTGTAACATGAAATTGGTTTCAACCGATTACAACGGTAAGACCAAATTATACATACTCACATGGGTGTGTGAAGATTGCAAACACAAGGCAGTTGAACGAAACATGAAACAACACTACTATGAAAGTGCAGTGAAAATTGGAAGTCACACTGTAATCAAAATCTAAAACTTCCCCTCTTTCTTTTTTTTTATTTTACTAAAAGATTATTCGTTTCTATGCTTGATCTGATCTGCTACAATGAATGCTGCAATAGGTGCTAATACCACAACTGCTTGTTCAGTTGTTGTCACTACATCTTTTGCAATAAGCAGTGCAGAAACCAACGCATAGGAAATTAATCCCAAGTATCTTGTCGTCCACATATCTATCACATCAGAATTACTTGTTATTATGAACTATCGGTTGTTTCATGTCCATGTCGAGTTTCATGCGTTCACACTGCTGATTGAACCAATCGTAAGCCAACCATGAAACCTGTTTCTTGCAGTGTGGACAAATTAAGAAAACCGTCTTAAACCACGCTATTAATTTTTCAGACTTTTCCAGATTACGAATAACGTTGTTGGTCATGTGTTTTGGTGTTATGTTGATCAGTTTTGCAACGTGGGCAACTGTGGTAGTGGTTAATTGTAAAATGTATGCCTTAATCTTTTCAAACTCTCCAACCTTTTGTCTAGCGTCAGAATTGTTAACTGCGTGAAGAACTAACGCCTGATAGTGTTTTACCTCGTCTTCTAATTTTTTCATATCTTGTTTAGTATAAGATTCGTCTATTGCCTTTGCAACTGTTTCGTATTTGTAATATTTTTTGACTTGGTCTTGCAGCAAGTCCGAAATGTCTTCACACAGATAAGCAAGGCTTTGAAAATAGCTAATGATTGGATTTGAATAAGGTCTTTTCTGTGACTTGTCCTGTTTTGTCTTTTGTGTCTTAACGGTTTCCTGTTTCTCAATCGGATCAGGTGCAGGAGTATAATGCTTGTTTGATTTTATAATATCGCCACATTCACACACTTTTTCAAAACTGTCGCCCACAAAATTATGTTCGTGTTCAATTCGCCCATAGAGAGAATTGCCATTAGTTCCATATCCTCTTTTTTCAGAATCGTTGAAAAGATTATAGAATTTATCGTTGCGTTGATACTTGATTCCATTTTCTATCAGTTTGGCGTTAATATAAGAAGCTAGATCCGAATCTTTTAAACCTGAAACTTGACCTGTTTTTAGCAACGGTCTTGAAACCTCGATTAATTTTCTTATCAAGTCAGTTTTTGTTTTAACATCTGTTTCGTCAACTTGGATAAGATCTGCCAATAACTGATCATGCTGTTTCAATAGTTCAACATTCGTCATAAAAAATCAGAGAAATATTATTCTAATATACCTATTCAATTAATCTGAACAAGTTATTTCTGCACCACATTTGAAACACTTTTCGTGGCAGGGTTGAATACTAGCCATAACACTGTCGCAACGTGGACAGATTACATCTTTCTTTATGTGTGGCACATAAACCACTGTGGACATATTTCGAGTTAAATTACAGGTGTATAATGGAACTATTGTGTTTAAAACATTAGTCAAATACCCTACCTATTTTGCATAAGTTTGGCAATAGTATCAATAGTCACAATAGTATCAAAGGTATCATTGAGGTCACAGAGATTCACAAGCCCATGCCATACGAAATGTGATTTCTTCTTCCTGTTCTTCGTCAATGCTTTCATCTTCCCTTAGACAGAAATGTATGCTTTCGTGAGCAATAGTTGAAAAAATATCTTCAAGACATTCGTGATTTGGCAGTATTATTATTGCACGATTCGTTGCTTCGTAAAACACACCACGATCATCAGATAACGTTCTGCTATGTGTTCGGAAATCCACATGAAGTTGATCCATGTTCAAGGCTTACATTACTTCGTATAATTTTACTTTGTTTCCGTTAATTGATATGAAATTTTCCCTGTTTGTTGAATCATGTGATATAATTTCAGCTTCTATCAACTGCTGTAAGGCTTCCCTAGTTCTTCTGATTCGTGTCATTTCAAATCCATTAACAGTGATTAATTTCTCATGGATAAGACTTGCATAGATTTTATAGCCTTTTGGTAGTTCTTCAATTAAGGATTGCACAGCGTCTTTGACAGTGACTTTTGTATGTGTCTGCCATATCGCCCACTTCGGAATTTCCATCTTAATTTTTTTGGTCATTTTATGTGTTTTACCATAGGTTCAATGTCAACATCTTCAACAAGTGGATTAATTTCAATATGACCGTTTGATTCAACAATCGCTTCTACCATTCCAAGATCAGGCATCATTGGTAATCCCTGCCGATACATGAACGGATCAGGTAATTTCCATGCTGGTGTGGTAAATGCAACGGTGTTCAAAAACTTAACCTGACAATAATAATGCACATGGCTTCTGACCATAACGTCAGTATGAAATTTCCTTTTGCCATGATCGAAGTGCATTTTTACCATTTCTTGTGCTAGTGCTGTTGGTCTGTATTGCCACCATCTAGCATATCCAACATGGTGTGTGACGTTGAATATCTTATTATGAACTTCAAAGTTTGCCTGATAGTCTGTTTTCCCACTGCCACCAAAAGCCCTGTATGCGTCAGCGTTTAGTTGATTGGCAGTAATTTCTTCAAAGTTTGTGCCATCTAAGTCAACGTGATAAGGGCTACCTCTTGTCATAAGGAATTGCTCATAAGGAATTATTTTGATACATTTTCCAAAGTCATTAATCTGATCTCCGAGATGTGTTGTCCAGCAACCTCTGCCAAGACTTCTACGATTTCCACCATCTATTGGTTCGCCATTTGCTACAAAGAGTTTGGCTTTTTTTGTCATCATATCAGGTATTTTTTCCCATAAAGACCAAATTGCTTTTTGCTGTTTTGTTTGTCTTATTTGCAAACCATCTTCTCTTTCAGGATTAGGCGAACAGAGTGAATACAGGCTTCCAACATGAAAGTCACTGCCAAATAAAATATTCATGCTTGACATTGACCTGCCAAGTATTCTAATCGCACCGTCAACTGTTATGTTATTCTTTGACAGGTATTTCCAAATCTGCTCTTTCAGTTTATCATTAACAACCAATATGATCAATTATTCCCTTTTCAGTTAGTGTTTTTTCTTCCAAGAATTTTTGTTTGCTGTCGTGTGATCGTGGTCTAGTTCTTAGCTTGTTATTACAGCAAGGACATCTTAGATAACGTTCAAACCACTTTTCACAAATTGAACAATATTTGAATCCGTTAATGTATTTTTGAAAGTGCATTTTCTTAAAGTCTTTTACACACAAGTGATAGCAACTGCCCTTACAAATCATTTCTGCACCTGTTTTTTATTTTCGTCACTGCTATAATACCGAAAAACACTAGAAATAAAATCTAACTCTATCTCAATACCTACGTCAGTGTTAATTATTTTTCCAGCTCTATGAAGCCATGTCACGCCCAGCAATACATCATTTGACTTCAATCTGTGTTTAAATCACTTATTGCAACGAATTTTTGAACAAAAGATAAGCACAGGAAAGCCGAGAGATCGCCATAGCACTTCTTGAAACCTGTAAAATCTGCCAAGTCTTCATTTATGGCAAACCACATTAAACCTGCCCTAGTATAACGCCTGTTCCGTTCTCTTGTCTTTTCTGATATTGTTTCAGCAGAATCACAAGTTCCATGAATCGCCTTGCCGTCAAGTTCAATGTATAATTTTTTGCCTAAAACGTTTGCCACTATGTCACAGTTATTGATCTGATATTCTTCCTTGTTCTCATATTCGCCTTTAACAAAAATTCCCTCACTGACCAATTTGCCTGATGATTTTTCAAAGACCAAAAAGACATTCCTAGCATAATTAATTCCAATGTTCACAAGTGCTGTGCCAATCTGATCAAGTTTGCCATCGTCAGAATTTCTACTAGATTTATTCTGCTGATGTTTGATTATTCCCTTATTACCTTTCATTACTGTAATTTACCGTATTTTTTCCAATTAGGAAACATGGTTTGCACCTGTGCTTTAATTGTTGGCTTTGCCCTGTAAATAATCCAAGCCGATCCATAAGGTGCTTTATTTTGTGTGCGTTTTCCAAAACGATCATTAAAGCTAATTCTTACATTATGAAAATGAACTTCTGCCTTATCCTCGACATAACTGTGCCACCATTTAGTGTCAGTTTTATTGTAAGTAAGAATCAAGAGTTCTATGTTGTTTTTCAAATGTTCCTCGTAAGCCTTTTTCATAACTTTTTTTATTATTGAATAAGGTGGATTTAGGAAACCGTTTGAAGTCCAATCCATTTCAAAAACCTTGTCTTCCTTTGTGTAATACTTGTCACAAACATGGTTGGTATGACTTGCAAAATAATCAACAGTTGGTGTGCAGTTGAATTTCTTACAGGCTTCTAAAAATAAAAAAGGTGGTGTGCCATACTCGTCATTGACGTTTATTACGGCAAGATGTTTTACTGCTTTACTCATTTACTTCCACGCCATGTTGAAAAACTAGATGTGCTGTCATAACAATGAGTTCATCATCGATACGACCTGTAAGTGATCCAACATTTGCATGGCAATATGGACAGGTTGTCATATCTGATTCTCCTCATTTTCTAACTTTATTTGCTTTGTAAATTTTAATTGCTTTTCTTGTTCAATTTCTTTGTTAAGATCTTTCATCTGTTTTTCTAGTCGTGTTTTATTATCCTGCAATACTTCCATAGTAAATGATGGCAGATTGTTTGTGAGTTTTACAAAATCCATTACAGTCATAAATAATCTTTTGCCACGTTCAGTTAGCGTGTATGTTTCAACTACACCAAATTCTATTGCTTCTTGCTTTGACGGTCTATTCACTAATTGCAAGTCACGCATACGCCTCAATATGTAATGAAGCACATTTCTTTTTTTCTTGTAGTCATATTCAGACTTTGAAAGACATTGGATCATTTCTCGTCTTGTTCCAGATTTATGTTCACATAGATATTTCATAATTTCAAAGCAGTTAGGATTTGACATTATTATGCCGATTTGTTTAAGTGAGTATGGATTATTATCTTTCATCTTTAACCCACTGTTCTTTATGGCATGAACAAGGACATTTCTTACCACACATTATTCTTGCACAAGTTGTGCATTTTAATTTCATTTTCTTTTCCTCTCAAACCATCTTCTTAAACTGTATTTTCGTGCTATTGCTATCACTGTGTAGATAGATGAAATTGTAAGCATACCTATCACATCTTGACTTGCTATCTGTTCAACAAACAACGGTAAGACGAAAAAATTAACAGGTAAAAATAATAAAAATCCTAACGTTATATCAGATATAGTTTCCAGCATTGATTTTTTCTTTGAATCATTTTTCAGCATTTTTTTTCCTCGATTCTTTGTAATTGTCTAACCATTCCTGTGCTGACCATTCAGGATTTGATTCTGCTTTGATCATAATATTTTTCTCATACTCCATGTCGATTTCCCACATTCACAATATGTTGCATTTACTTCTTTTTTTCTTCCACAGTTTCTACACCACTTGTTAACAATTTTTGCCTGTGTTGGCACTTTGATTTTTTTCATATAGTCGCCTTTCATTTTAATAAAATCCTAAATGTTCGGTTTTGATATGCTCTTGAAGTTTAGTCTTTGGCATTCTTTTCTCACATGGATAATGAGGACAAGGCACAACCTTTTCGGGTTTGGGTGGTTTTACTGCTTCACACTTGTGAGGCATTTCTGTGCTAGGATTCCAAAGTCGCCAATTACCTGTATTCGTGTTATATTCCATATCCCAAACCAAATCTTCTATGCCACACCTTTTGCATTTGACCATTTTAACATTTAATGAAATCATGTTCCATAAAACCTGTAATATCAAATCTACTTGTTTGCACTAATTTGGATAATTTAAGAATACGCAAATAATACTTCTTTACTGTGCGTTTATCGTGAATACCAACTGAATCAAGAACATCTGTGACTGTGTGTTTCACTGTGTTTATGTGGAAAATAGGATATTGTGAATTATTGGTTTCTCTAAATTCTTTTAGTTTTTCTTTCATAATTTCATAATTAGTAATGACATCACCACGTTCCTTTGTTTTTTTGTTTGTGAAGATTGGTGTTTGTTGTTGTCTGTCATCTGCTTCAAGACCTAAACTTATAATTCTCCTTAATTCCCTGCCATACGATCCCCACACTTGATCAGTTTTATCAAGTGCCTTTTGCTTAATTGCCACAGCTTGCCACACAAAAATCTTCGTGCCTGTTTGTTGTAATTTACTATTATTCTCTTTTTCTTTACTTACTTTAACAAAATAATATTTTTTTACATTAACATTATTTGGTTTTTGCTTATTTGTGCTGGTGGTTGTGTGTGGAATAGTTGCCAATTAAGAACACCTGTGTAGCAGACAAACAACGACAAACAACAAACTCAACCTCATGTTTTTGTGAAAGTGAATTGTGCTAAATCGCCTAGTTTTGACTTTAACCAATAACATTCTAAATGAGCTCCATTAACTGTGCTGAATCTACAATTCGGTTCTTCTTGATCTTTGCATTTTTCCAAAGTGTCACAAAGTGGGCAGTAATGATAAACACCATCATCACACTTCCAAGTGTTTCGTGACATTTCGCCATTTTTTGAACCATTAACAAGATCGGCTTCTTTCATTTTGGTGTCCTCAATTCTTTTGGAATAAATTCTGAATCCCCATACTCGCCCATAACATAACCACAATAATCACACTTGTAACCAACCCAAAAATCTGGATCAGCACCATGAGTTATCACACGCATACCACATTTTTTGCCTGTATTACATTGTGGGCATTCTTTCATTTTGGTGTCCTCAACTCTTTAACAATTTTAGCCAATTCCTTATCTGTTAATCCGTCAGCAAATTCATTCACATCATTAATACGTCCATAAATTGAATGAACGATTGCTGACAATTCTTCATCACTTGCATATTTGTAGATATTAGCAAGTGTGAAAATATCATTAGGAATCATTGTAAATTCTCTCCGACTTTAATCAATTCCTGCTGTGCCTTTTTCCAATCAATAGGTGGTTCGGGTTTTGGCTTCCACCATTCTAAAACCTGTTTTGAAAACGCTTTGCCTTTTACTGTTCTGAACTTTAATCTTCTTTTCTTGTCAGACCATGCTATCAAAATTGTCATTCGCCATTTCTTTTCATTTTCAATTAATGATTTTCTTTCTTCCCTTGAAACATAGCCCTTTCCATCTTTGGTTTTTTTACACTGCACACCGACAGGTTTTGTTTGCCTAGTCCATTGACTAACATTACCTGAACTAGCAGTGTTTGGTGGTATGGCAATTAGGTCAAGAAGCCCTTTTGAAGCGTATGATCTAATAACATAGTAGCCATATTTTCTAAAATAATTTTGAACTCTATATTCAAAGCGTCTGCCAATTTGATAATTTTTGTTAGTCATTGAAATAACCTGTTCCTTTGCCATCACATTCAAGCTGTTCTTCCCTTGCCATGCGTTCTTCTATTTTCATAATTAATTTATTTTTCTTAGTTCTGCTGTAATCAGTGTGAAACTGTATTCTTGCTATCTGTTCCTGATCCTTTTCCCATCTACTCATTGTAATAAACCTCTGTTGATCAAGTCTTGTGAATTAAATAATTTTGTTTCATTACACTGTTTGCACTCGAATGTTGTTTCGTTGCATACTACACCATGTATTGTGCATTTAGGAACAAGCCTAATATTTTTTGGTTTTAATATTTGATTAGCATTATCGATAAAGTGCCACCTAAAAAAAAGAGAGGGTGTCAAATTTTTGGTTTGACCGTTGTATTCTACTTCGCCTTCTACTGCTGTTGACAACTTATGGAAAGAATCTCCAATGCCAGCTCCCCGACTACAAGCACATGATGAATAAGCGTTGCCAACAAGTTCAGCAGACGAATTTTTTTGTAGAATTGCAACCTGTTGTGCTATGTCAAAGACAAACTCTTTTGTAAGAATCCTCTCACAAATATCGTGTTTCGTCACACCTCTTTCCATGTCAGTTTCAAAGTCAAAAGCGTCTAAGACCTTTTTGACATACTGCACAAGACAAACATAGACAGCACTTTGCAACTTAACAATATTTAGCGTGTTGCTAAACTGTGGTTGTGCCAAAAAGCCCTGTATTGCCTGTTCCCAATTTCCGTCCAATGACGGTGTTGGTGTTGATGTGTTCGTTTCTCCTTGTCCATTTTGTTTTGCGAAACAAGTTGCGTGACAATTCATTTCGCCTTTTGGGCGATCCTTGTCATAGATTTGTTGAGTGCCGACTTCGATCTTCACGCCACATATCCAACAAGGATATGAAAATTTTGCAGGACGAGCTGATCTAAGTGCCTCACTACTATCCATCATTAGTGTTAGTTTAAAATTCAGAGATTATAAACATAGAATTTAGAATGTGATTTCAAAAAAAGATGGTTTGATATTTTACACAGTGTCAGGAATTTACACACAAAATTAATTCAATCCTTATAATCGCTAGAAATTACAGTGGATTAATGAATAAGTTGGAAAGTATGGCACGAACAGCAACAGGCGAATATGCTGAATCCAAAAAAGTCTATTATCAAATAGACGCAGAAATGCAGGAAAAAGCAGACAAGTTTGGTGTTGCACAAAGAAAAAAATACATCACAAAAGTGAACAATCCATTCGGATTGATAGAGGGTGTTCTTTTCACAGGTGCAGGTGTTAGAGAAGCATTGTCAAAAACCAAAGTCAACTTCATGATGTCTTTTCCGTATGGAGATTTCCCAAGTAGCGAAGACAGAGGCAGATGGAGAGAAATGTATGATTACATTAGAACCGTAGCATACGCAATAGCATACGACACAGTGGTTTCTGCCAAAGGCAAACTCAAAGGTGGCGAGATGTTTCACACACAGGGAGATGTTGAAACAAACGATCTAGCCTATGACGAGTTCTTCTATGACGAAGAAAAACACCAAATCTACAGATACGAGATTATTATCTAATCTCAATCTTTTCTTTTTTTATTTTTTTAATAAAATATTTTTTATTTCGTCTATCTTGTCAAACAAAATTCTATGTATTTCATCAGCGTGGTCAGTTTCCTTTTCAATTAGTTTTTCTAGTTCAACACAGGTTTCCAATGCCTTGTCACTAGCACGTTCACTGCACACCATCTTCTTTGAGATAAAAAATGTAGCACCTGCAATACTACCGATTATTGCTATCAGATAGCTTAGATTTTCCAACATTAGACTTTGTTTGGTTTTTGCCTTTGTTAAGAAGTTCTTGCAGTTGTTGTATCTGCATTTTCTGCTGTGCAATAATATCATACAGGCGTAGCATGAGTTTCACATACATTGTTTCTGCATCTGTATCTACCATAATTTTTTCACAATTCTCATTCTAATTAGGTTAACTTAATACGCTTCTGTTCTATACCATTCGTCATTTGCACGAATCCAAAAACGATATTTTCCTGATCCTGCTGAAGCGTCTGAATCAAATTGTATTCCAACACAACCGTTTTGATTGCCAAACCAACCATCAAGTGTGGTGTTTGCACCTGACGATTGGTCATTAGTATTTGCTAGGTAAGGAATTTGAAGTGCAATTCCTGTGTCAGAAGTAATTGCTGAATCTGTCACTTGAAGTGTTGTTCCTTGAACTTTGTCTGCATAAACTGTTCTGAATAATTTTGTTGAACTTCCCAAATCTTCTGTTGAATCCAAAGCAGGTATTATGTCGCCAACTAATTCTGCACCTGATTGCATAACTAGCCATTTATGACATTCAAAATTATGTGCGTGAATACCTGCCCATCTTTTTGTCGCTGTGCCGAGATTATAATCATCATCAAGTCGTGGCACTAATTCATCTTTGTCAAATTCAACATAGTATGTTCCATTTTCTGTTAATCGGAAATTTTTTGTTGCACCATGATTAATTATAACGGTAGATGTGTCTGTTGCATACATACCTGCTTTTGCGTTATCTCTTGCTGTGCCTGAATCTGCTGTAAATTGTAAATTATCAATGTCAATAATGTCATAGGTATTCATATCCAAATCAGATGACGCACTTCCATTCCATACACCTGATTCCAAATCAATTTCAGTTCCATCATTTCTTTTAACTGTTAGATGATCTGAATTATCTTGATCAACAAAAATTCTTCGATAATTTGCAGATGGTTCGTCAGGATTTGAAAGCTCTTTCATATCTAAATAACCCACTATGCCAAGATCATCATTAAATGCACATTCATCTGTATCAATTCTAAATTTAATGTCATCGCCATGATAAAATAGATATGAATTTGGATTTTCTTCTGCACTTTCAGCAGGTATTCTAAACCACATACCATGAGCTTCGCCACCGACATAAAGTGCTTCAATTCCATAATCTGCATTTGTAAGTAAATCCCCTGCACCTTCTTTCACTGCAAATTTTAATCTGTCAATATCGACAATATCATAAGTGTTCATGTAAATATCCTGTGCTGCAACTTGCACAACCGTTCCACCACCTTGACTACCACCTGCAACTGCTGAACTTGATGATTGTATTGGAATATTTGCTGAAATATTATAGAGTTCTTTGTTTGTCACTTGCTGATCTTTTAGCTTCTTTCCAAAACCACGTCTTTCTTTTGCTTTTCCTGCCATTATGCAAACCTCTTAACGCCTGTAATTCGTCTGATAAATCCACCACGCCCACCGTCAGTTCCATTAATTGTATATTCTATTTTCTTTGCAACAAGTTTGATTTTATTTTCTGCTTCTGCGTCAGTTCTTTCACTAGATGGAACATAAACAACATCGTCATCTACCAAGTAAAATGAATCGCCAAATCGTAGATTGTCAGGACAAGCACCCTCTGTTTCAATTTCAAACGATTCAAATCTGTGCTTTTCAATATCGAGTTGTGCTTTTGCGTCTGATTGTAATTGCTTATAATTTGATGTGTATGGTCGTTCCATGAATATTGGTGTGACATTTCTGCTCGTATCTTTGCCACTTGTTGCTGTTAGCTGTTTTGAAAAATGTAAGTTGTCTATTGACAATCTTGTTTTTTGACGCATACCACCTGTGAAAGTCACTATCGGATTTAGATTATCCCATGCGTTGTTTAATTGACCTTCTTCTGCTGCAAATCTTCCAACGCCATCATAAGATTCCTGACATTGAATTGAGATCATTTTCAGATTTTTCCATTGAAAAACTTCTGTGACTTCTAGTTCAGGCATGATTAAATTTGACGCAACTTCTCCCCATCTTTTTGTCACTCTTGCCCTGTAAATTTTAAAGGCAGAAATTGGCAGTGATACAAATTCCCAATTCTCGTTAAACGCAATTTCAAAATCCTGTGTGACCACGTTGTCAGATGTGTCATAACAAGTGCAACGGAATCTAAACTTGCCTTTGAATGGAATAAGTGTTTCATCGTCAGTGACAATATAATTGTAAAAATATTTGAATTTGCAGAAAAATGACAGCGTTTCCAAAATTCCCAATTCTTCTGAATCATCTGCATTAAATCCTGTATTTCCGTCAGGTGTCAAGTGCATATTGTTGACATCAATAGTAGGATTCACATATTCACTTCCTACTGTATAGCCTGATGGCAGTTGATCAGATGTGGTTGGATATGGCACTTTGAAATTAGCCCATGCACCGACTTGATAATAACCTGCTGTTGTGACAAAATATCCTAATAAGGAATCAAACACCTTAAACCAATATTCAAACGCTGTTGCAGAATTTTCGCCATACATTATTGTTGAAGTCGTTGAACCTGTGGATTTTAATGATTCAGAAACACCATCTTCACTGAATATGTTAGTTGCAACATGAAAACAATCATTTGACTTATCATACGTTGAACCTGTTCCTTTTTCAGTAGCCCATTGATTTGATGTGTGTTTGTTATACACATAATTCATTCCCTCATTAATCACTGCAACCTGTGCGTCATCATGTGGTGTTGTTCCGTTGTTAAACGGATAAAATTGCTTCCACTCACTTCCATCATATTGCATAACTCTATTTGGATAACTTGCAAAAATTCCTGTGACAGTTCCTTTGACAAGAACTCTAAAACCACGATAAACATCGCCACTCATTTTTAATTCTGATGGAATGTTGCTGTTTGTTTCACACTTACAATCCACCCATGTTCTAAAATGATCTTCGTCACGAATTACTAAATTTGAATCCCAACAACCATGCCAATCAAATTCTGTTGTGCCACTGTCTGACGAAAAGGCATTATGACTTGCTGTTGTATCACTAGGATTAGATCCTGAACTTAGCAGAAGTTTGTAGCCATCACTACCGTTATTTCCACCATCGCCTGATGTCACTTCTGACAAAGAAGATGTGTATGGCGAATAATTTATGTTTCCTGCCAAGTCGCCCAATTTTATTTGATCCCATTGACTTCCTGTCCATGTTCCTGATGTGGTTGTATTTGCTTGATATTTTACATTGTTATAGACAACTCTTGCACCACTAGGATATGATTCGCCTGTTTGCCATGCAGGTATTAAATCAAATTCTTCTTTGTAGCTTCTGAATTTTGAAACATTAGTTGGCATTGATCCATATCCTTTTGCACCTTTTGCAAAAATGACACTGCCTGTTTCGTTTTCTAGTTCGCCATTCGTTTCGTAAATAGGTAGAGTATTTGTTGGATTTGTTATGACAGGAACACTTGATTGGTTAGAATTTTCGCCTGACTTGAACGCATGAAAGAAAAGTTTGTTGTTTGATATTGTGGAATCATCTTTGAATGTAAATTCAAAAAAATCCCCTGCACCACCTGCTGAAATAGAACTTCCTAACTTGTTCACTAAATCATTTACACCGTCATAGCAGTAAGTTTCAGAAACACCAAAATCCATATTGTTTGCTGTCCATTTTGGCAGTTCATTGTAATACGTTCCACCTGAACTCACTGTGTCATGCTTTTCAACATCAACCTGTTTTGATCCTGCACTTGTGTTGTATCTGTCAATAACATCTTTGACCAAATCAAATCCACTTGTGTAGAAATACTGCTTTGCAAAGTGAACTTGTTGCAAATGTCTTTCCAAACCCATTAAATTTACAACTAATCTTATTCCGTCTTTGATTGTCTTTTGTTGTTGCAAGGATTCAACTTCATACACTTTGTCATATATTGCACCATTAGTATCGGTTATCTTAATGTAAATTCTGTCAAACTGATTAATTTGTGGTGTTGCACCTGAATTATCTTCTGTGATAAATTGACCATCTCTTGCGTTCAGCATTAAGACAGCAGTATTGACTTCGCCTGTTCCAACATCTGTCATGTTTTCTATTGTGATAACATTAGACGATATGTCAACAGGCGTGACAAAATTCCCTGATGGCAGATCATCGTCATAAACATATTTGACTTGATAAGACCAAGTTGCCATGATTAACCAAGCCCACTGATGTCGCCATTATATCGTAATTTTACTGTGAAAGGTGTTCTGCCTGTAAATTCATATTCATCGCCTGTTTCAAAATGTTCTAACATTAAACCCCTTGCTGATGTTGGCACAACGTTGTATTCATCACGCTGATCATTTCTGATTCCAAATCTGCCAAAAGGATATGCTGAATCTGTCTTTGCAGATGTAAGCCAATCTCTAAAATCTTCTATTGCGTTTGCTGTTCCACCTGTGCTGTCAAAAAAACCTGTCAGCTCATATTCAACAACTGCCAAGCCTGTATCTTGTAGGGAATTTGGATTGTTTGTATTTGGGTTTGGATTTTCCTGTGTGACCAAACTCAATACGACTTTGTATGTTTCAATATGTGATCTTGCGTCAGGTTGTGTTGAAGCACCATTAGATGTGCTAGTATCAAATTCTATTTTGTCTGTCACTGCTGTTTCTGTTGTTCCACCACCTGACGTTAATCTAAATATGCAGATATTTCCATTAATTGCCATCACTGAACACCTTGTGCTTTCATTGTCAGACCAATACCTGACACGCCCTCTTGTGCGACTTTGTTTAATGTGTTCACAGTTTGCAATCCACCATTATTCCTAAAACCAACAACTGTGGTCATAATTACAGGATCAAGCCCTAATCTTCTACGCTGTTGTTCTTCCCTAGTGAAAAATCCATTTACTTCATTTTTGATTATTCGTTTGAATCTTTTATCAAACGGTGCTCCCACACTTGTCAATGCCTTTGTCACTTCTTTGATAATAATTGGTATGAGTTCTATTGCTAATACTGCCCAACCAACGAATGGAATTGCTTTGACTAACATCTTCGGCAAAAATTTCATAAGCTGTCTGCCAATCATACCTGATTCGCCAAACATATCGTGAACCATTCCTATTGGATTCATGACACCACCTTTTGCCATATTCATACCTTGTGTCGCATTTCCTACAAAGCCACCACCAAAACCTGCCACTGCTGACTTGCTTCCTGTTGCACCTTTCTGAACTGTGCCTGTGCCTTTCAAGTCTGCTGAAAATTGTTGTGCTTCTTTTTTCTTTATTTTATCGATATTGCCCTCATCAACTTCGATGTTTATCTTCACTGTGCCTTCTGCAACGACCATTATACACCCACCTTTGACGCTGATTTATCTAAGAAGTTTTGCAACTCTCTTATCAATTTGTTTTTGAATCTTCTTGTTCCATATTTTTCTGTGAAATACAAAACTTTTCTTGCCTTAATTCCACTGACATAGTTATGTTTTGAAAACAAATAGACAGGATTACCACCACCTATTTGTTCGCCACCTGAAAAATTAAATTCCATTCCACCTGACTTCCATCTTAATGCCTGTTTCTTTTTTGGATAAATATCGTGTGATCTTGTTCCAAATTCAAAATAAGCCCACAAAGGTTTTCCATCTTTCGTTTTGTATTCTTTAACTTCAAACTGTATTGCAAGATTTGAATTAGGCGTATTTTTTCCTGCAAGATGAAATTTTATAGAATCTTTGTATCTGTCTGACATTCCTTTCATGTCAGCTTGTGTGATGAACTCTTGACCTAGTGTTTCTTTTGCAATTCTCACTGCGTTCTTTCTTAACCATTCTCTTGTTCTATGACTTACCGAACCTAATCTAAATTCAATAAATTTTGAAATATCCATTATGCAACTGTGACTGAATCTGTTGTAAGTTGTATTCTGCCATTAAAGACGACACCACCGACACCTGCCATTCGTTGAATTTCTAAGTGTGGTAATACGCCTGTGCAAGTAATTGTTTTAGCAGCATCGCCATCAACATTGGTTGCGACAATTTTATAGGTCTGTGAAAATAATGCACCGTTTGCGTCACGTTTAGTTAAACCAATTAACGCATTAGAAGTGTCTGCTGTATCTTCCATTTCAGGTGTGCTAAGTAGCAAAGTGAAATCAATGCTGTTGTCGCCACTGCCGAAAAAATAGACTACACCACCACCACTTGTTGTCTGTCTTGATATTGGTCTGTCTAAATTGAATCTGCAATCTTGCATTAAAATGAAAGTGTCTGATCCTGCTTGAAGTAATAAATTTTCATTATTTACAATTTCATCTATCGCACCAATATTCGCCATAAGACCTGTAATTGTGCAAAAGATAATAGAAGTATTTACTCGTGAAATCCTTATTATCACTAGGATTAACAATGGGTTTAATGGAAAGTAAATTTCTCAGACAAGAAATTGTGGTCAAGCCACAATTAGTCGGAAAAACCTGTCAAGTCGTTTTTTCATATCTAAGAAACGATGGAACTTTCACACACGAAAGCATTGAAGCACCTGTTAAAAACACCAAGCAGTATCTTCAAGACTTAACGGAATGGTTCAACGCAGAAGAAAAAGCGATTGAGGCAAAGCCCTTGAATGACTTGGGAACGCAAAATACATACAAAGCACAGACAAGAATCTTTGTTCGTATTGTTCCAAAATGTGTTTGTGAGGATAGCCAATCACTTACAGATGACGAAATCTGTGCAGTGTGTGCTTGTGACGAAAGGGCAAGATTTCTTGAAGAAAAAACAACATCAATGGGTCAGTGGACGGTAGTGACTTCCACCCTTGAAGAATATGTAAGAGCAGTAAAGCAAATGCGAACTGCTTATAGTATTCCACAAGATGATGGCGAGAACATGAAGCCTCTCATTGATCCGTTGGCACAGTTAGACACATTCAACAAGCGTGTTGAGTTGCACAAAGAATTGTTCAGACAGGCAGGAGTTCCATATCACGACAGCAGTAAAGCGACACGAAAATCAAAAGAACTCTACGACTTGATCGAAAAAGAATTAGAGGAATAACTCTAATTTTTTTCTTTTTTTTTATTTTTTTGTTAATAGGATTTTTTTTTCTTCTATGTTTATTGTTCAATTCAGCTAGCTATTTGTTTTCGATATGCCAAAAGATTTTAAAAAAAAGTTGAAAGATTTATTTCAAAAAGTGTTGTAATAGTTGTGATGAATAGCAAAAAAAGAAAAAGAAAACCAAAAACGATTGAAGCTGTTTTTGCACACATACTAGGTGTGAGTGAAAAATCGTTTAGGAAAAGCGTAGAAGAACAGGAAAAGAAAACAAAGGAAGAGTGGCAATGACCACTCTTTCTTCCAAACGCAAACAAAGAAAACTAATTTCCGACAAATACAGTGTCACTAGAATTGATTATGTTCAAGAATATCCCTTTGATGTGTTTCCACGAAAGAACGAAGAACAAAGAGTTGACATGATATGGAAAGCAAGATCATTATCGGGAGCAGTAAAAAAATATTCTAAGTGGTCATCTACAAAATTTAATTTTCAAATTAATACAAAGTCTGCAATAGGATATTCAAAAGAAACACAGGGAAGATGGACAGATGAAGATTGGGAAAAATCTTGTGCCTTACATGAAATTCATCAAGGGTTGGCTGACCTGTTCCAGCATAATTATGTTATAACCGAAATTCCATCTTACTATGTTGAAGCAACAAGTATTGTTAAAATTACCAAAGTCGGAAACCAAGTAATGAAGTCAGATTACATAAAGTCAAACTCTAAACTTGCAAAGTGGATTCACAAAAGGTTTGTCAAGTATGCAAATCAGTTGGGTGTTAGTGTTCCACGATATTACATTAATCGGAAAGACATTGTTGAACGAATGGGCGAATACGCACTTGCCAAAACAAATGATTCAGGTTGCATTGGCAGATGTTGGTTTAGTTCAGAAGTGATTTGGATAGATGTGAACTACCATGACAAGAAATGGGGAAGCGATCAACAAGTATTTAGAAAAAATCTTGATCACACAATAGCACATGAGATGTTGCACTTGAAGTTCAAAACAGCGTTCCAGCACAAATCAGCAAAACAACGCAGGGCATTTGACAGAAGAACAAACCAACTGCTACGAGGTAAGCGATATGATTAATCAGGTATTGGTTAAAGGAGGTGGTAGAATATGAGTGATGAAAAAATAATATGGACGACTTGCAAATTGTCTGAATTTGGAGAGAAATATCCAGAAGGTGGATATGACGTTCATGGGATTGAGGGCAGTGATGTGATTACTTTTGAAAGAGTAGAAGATCATCTCAATCGTATGAGAAGTAGAATCGATAATGAGCGAGCATTAAAAGCAGCCAATCGAATCGCAAGAAACATAGGATTTTAACCTGTTTCTTTTTTTTTCTTTTTTTTTAACTCGTGTGAACTATTATTTTGAAATGAATTGCCCTGCCTTGAATTGGCATACCGTTTTGACTTGCCTCAAATACGCTAACTCTTTCAGGCATTGACCAAGAACATTTCGGATCAGAATCATCACTAGGTTTTCTTAATTCAAATTCTGCTTTCAAAGTCTGCATGACCTGTTTGCCTAGATTGTCCAATAGCTTTTCAACTTCCCTGCCATCTTGTGCGTCATCAACCATACAGATTAGATAAAAACACTCATGCTTAGTTGCTTGAACTGCACTGTTTTCAACAACTGCTTCGGCTTCCTGTTCTTCTAAGTTGTCCTCGTTTGCAATAAAGCAGAATGGTGTAGGGTGTGCTGATAGATTGTTTGCATAAGGTCTGCCAACAAAAATATCTACAAGCTTGTTCGGGCTTCCTGTTGAATCATAAGTTTCTGGATCTGCTTGTAGTATCTCTTTAATTCTAACCTTGATTGCATGATGATCAACTTCTGTGACCATTTCTAAGTCGTAAGTTTTCTAAACGATGTCACTGACATAAGCTTGGTAGTTTTTTGAATTGTTGTTCCTGTGTTTGTTAGTTGAATCTGTGCCACGAATGATCCGTTATAATCTGTCTGACCACTTGTCATTGTCCATGTTACGGTTGGGCTTGACACTGTGCATGACGCATTAAGCTTGTTTGTTGTCAAGTCAATAGAATTGATTAATAGATTTGCAGTGTTATACGCTGATATGTTTGCATTGTTTCCATCTTCGTCTTTTACTGTGATAGTATAAACATCTCCATATTCGCCCTCTACAAATTCAATGTCTGCCATCTTAGTTCAGCTCCGTTACTTCTACATCAGCAGTTCGTTTTGTAATAGAACTATCTGCTGTGGTTTTTGTGATATAGGCAGTTGCAACTCTTGCTGTTCCCCAACCACCTGTGACTATTCCTGCTAACACTGTCACACTGTTTAGTATTGTTCTAAGAAATGCCATACTGCTAGATATGGAATCGCCTATTGTAATCGTGCTTTCAGTTATTGACTTTGATATGGCTTTGCCTAT
>VTLG01007616.1_pt1 | contig 39433 bp, 44 predicted proteins | sample 4694571 | NCBI WGS metagenome assembly VTLG01 (sample SAMN12604809, study PRJNA352737) | marine metagenome | biome: ENVO:00000447; feature: ENVO:00000209|ENVO:00000569|ENVO:01000036; material: ENVO:00002151; isolation source: viral sequences binned using virsorter ... | reverse complement strand
TAACGATGTTGGGATCGGAGAGTGTCCCCCGTCTCCATTTTTTTATTTTTCCGCCACTTTTCCGCTTTTTCCGCTCTATATCATTGATTTTATTAATTATTCAGTAGATATGGGATCTATTTTCGCTGTTTTGGCTATACATTTTATCTTTTCAGCTTGATTTTTCGTCTCTTTTCGTGTTATTTTATCTGTGTATTTTTTTTTCTTTCTCAATGATTTCAGTAGTTTACAGCTAACACACTGATATTGTTTACAATCTTTTATTTGACAAGATATTCTACTTGTGAGAGAATCCTATTCAACATTTAATTATTAATCATTTTCAATTTATGATTATGAAATTCAAAAACAGAGAACATGAAAAAGCTCATCAAGCTTTTCATTCTTATGTTGCTCAATGGTTTGGAGTTCGTCCTATGCCTTTAGAAGTAAAGAAGGAATGGATTAGATTAGAGAAGGTTTTAAATAAAGTTAAATAAAAGCTTGACAAATTAAAACAGATATGAGACAATCTTATACATGATGAGAAACGAAACACAGCACGCTACTGATCGATTTCAGACTGACTGAGAAGTTTTTTCATTATATTGGTTGTTTTATAACATTTTAATTTTAATCTTGACAATTTAATCCTAGATATGAGATAATCTTATCATGGACAATAAAGAAATGAGACTTGAACAACTCAAACGAGTTTTCAAGACTTGGAAAAGTAAACAGCCAACGGTTGAAGACTATCAGCCTGAAGTTGTATCACTCGATAGATATATTGAGTCAATGTTAGACGTTACAAATGAGCAAGATTCGCATTTGCCAAATTTTGCTTGACAATTAGACCTGGATGTGAGATAATATCACATACAGTAAAAAGAGTACATGACAAGGTAGCAGTAAAACTGCTGAAAGCTATGTTAGTAAACATAGGTCATGTGGCTTGTGTGGTTCGATTCCAACATGTACTCGCATTAAAACAGAGACAGAACATGACAGAACAATATCAAGTTCTGCCAGTTCCAAGCTCAAAAGGTATGGTTAAAACACAGTCATTCCGTGATACTAGGAATGAACCTGTTATGAATGTGAAAGCATTCATGAATTATAATCATACAAAGGAATGGAAAGCTGTCATTGATCGTAATGGCAAGAGATCCAGAGCAAAAGGAACAGAGCAGAAGAAAGCAAGATCCATTCGTAGGAATGGTGAAACTATAGTGATCCAAGCGGTCACAGTAGAAAATGACAAGACTATTCCTAAGTGGGAGCGTGAAGGTTACGAGTCTTATAATGATTATATTAGGTGTAGGGTCCATAGAGGATCATACAAATAAGTCTTGACAAATAGATCTACCTGTGAGATAATACTACTCACAGTGAAAGGAGTATATGAAAGTCTTTTTAATAGGCTCACTCCTAGAGGTCAGTAGCTAACAGGGACATTCAAAAAGAGAGGTGTATATGCCAGAACCATATAACCATCGTCAAAAGAATGTTGATAGTTTTCTTAAAAACTTGAAACAACTTGAGGATGAAGAATCAGCTTTAAATAAGCATGTAGATTTATTCTACACCTTAGTAAGAACTAATCCACATTATGCTTTAGATGATGTTAAAGACCTAGAAGTATGGTTTAGGGATAAAGTACATACAGAACGGTATTGGTTGAATGAAAGTAGGGATGATATGAAGAATAGAATTATGGATGAATTAAAGGAGTAGTATGGCTAGAGAAGCAACAAACCGACTCCTTGAACTAATCGAGGAAGGTGTAGTAGACAAGGACTATGCAATCATGGCATGTGTCAAGTTTATGTCAGAGTACGATGTTAAAGAAATGTGTCACCTTAATGATATACCATTGGAAGGATTAGACGATGACTGAAACTAAACTACGAGAATTACATAGGAGTTACTTAAAACACCTCATAAACTTAGAGGATTTGTTGAATTGCGACAAAGAAACTAAGCGAGGACCAGAGTTAGCAGAAAGAGTTTTTAAAGAACTAATAAGATTAGAAAACTTGATATATGGCAATAATCGACAATAAACCTAAAGATAGATGGGTAGTTACAAAGGAAAGTAATGCTCATTGGATCAATGGATGTACCAGTGAACTAATCCATACTAGGGAAATCACTTATGATGAAGCAGTGAGAAGATACCATGCAGGAGATTACACTATGAGAGTACCACCAGTAAGTACTCATTTATGGGATGGTCATGCATGGGTGAGATGGATATTTCCTAACATAAAACAGGAGCAAGATGTATAAGCACGATGTAATGGAAGATGGGCAATGGTCACTAAGCAAGATGTTTGGCGACAAAGAAGATGAATATGCAATCTATTTATCCTGTGCTGATGATGGTACAGGCCATGAAATCATGACAGGTAAACCATTATTAACCTTTGAGCAATGGTTAAACTATGATTGATATATCTTACGAGTGCAATCAATGCAGTCGTAGAACGGTTAGACCAGACCGTATCTGCCAGGAATGCACTGATTACAATGAATCGTATTATGACCTTAGATCAATAGAAGTCGCATTGATTCAAGGTGATAGTATTGGTGTTGGTTCTGGTCATAGTACCAGAAAACATAACGGAAACAAGTACGTGAAATTCTATGAAAACTCGAATCCATGTTAATCAGCATCATGTTAAGCACAATAAAAAACATGGTACTGATCTACCACCGATCACAGTGAAAACCTACAAGTCGAACATCAAGTGTTCTGAAGTAGCTTTCACTTGTGGAAGGGTTGTCTATCAACCCGATAAACCTCTGTCCTGTGGTGCAACCCTATGGATAGAAACTGATAAACCTGTGACTATATTAAGGTAATATGAATATACATAGTACTGAATATAAAGGTGACGTTAGTTTTATATTTGAAGCAAAAACTAACTATGGGAGAACACTAATGTATCCCAAAAACAACAGAGCAATGGCTTTATGTGATGCAATGGGAGTAACAACACTTTCAAATGAGAAAGCTAAGTTTATACATGAGAATGTGATTCCACTGTTATTTGAAACAAGTAAGGAGGAATGGTATGAAACCGCTTAAATATAGGATAATCGGATGCACTGGATGTAATAAATGGAGATACAGTACTTCATTCTATGAAGAAGAATTGGAAACAGAATACACATGTTACCAATGCCAAGGATTAATTAAATCAAAAAACCCTTATGCAAAATCAAACTAAACTAACGCCAGGAATGGCACTCCGTTACTGCAATACTCAAGATGAGTATGTTAAGCAGTTAGGACAACTAAATGATTGGGCTAGTGAGCCTGATAATACACAAAAGTGTGATGGAATCATGAACCTACTAGATCAGATGAAGCACACTCAAAGTTTAATTAAACTATGGGAAAATCGAATAGAACAAAAGGCATAAAAAACCGTGGCAGTGTGATTCATAGGGATAAAACTAAATATCATAGAAAAAGTATGAAAAAAGAATTCCCATATTATAAACATTGTACTGAATGTAATGATACTTTCTATGGTGACGGTATTGACATAAGTGAGTATTGGAATTTAGCACCTGAACTTGCATTTGTATGTAGTAAAAAATGCAAAGAACAACATATCGAAAGGACTGTGGAAAATGGCGACTTATTTCGTAGGAATCTTAACTATTCTATTAATATCGATAGTACTAGGAGGTCTATGGATAGTACTTAACTATTACATAGAGATTAAGTTGACTCCAAAGTGTTTATGGTGCGGTGAATCTCTTAATAAGGAGGACATTGAAGAATGTATAGAGAACACAATCCCGAGTGCCGTGCGATAATGCAGGGTTCGGTTGAAGGAATGATGCAGGGATATGCTTTAGTTTCTGCTTCCATACGAGAGAGAACCGACAAGCTATGCGGTATTATGGATGAGTATCGTAAACATGGCTTCAATATGAATGCTATCCAGAAATGGGAAGGCAAGACTAAAGGAGCAAACTATGTTTATGAGAATCGTTATGAGTTATATAACGAATCTATGAAACTTATCAGAAGCAAAAAGAAGAATGCTAAAGCAGACTTCGTATTGAGATGGGTACAGGTTCCTGGTTTAGGACCAGTGAAAGCCTCATTTGTGGCTCAACTAATGGCAGGATGGGTTGGATGTATAGATGTCCATAACATCCGTAAATACATGCCTGATGAAGATCCTAAGAAAGGGACTCCTTCAAGATGGCAGTGTGCAGGACTCTCAATTGAGACTCAACGTAAGAAGGTAGTCGATTATATTGAGTTCTGTGAGAAGGTAGGTGGTCCAAGAGTCTTATGGAACCAATGGTGTAATGCTAGACCCTTGGAAATGCCTAAACTCATTGATGGTGAACACTTGTCTAGTCTTCATCCTCAATGGTTAACTGCGTAGATATACATCTACGTGTAATTTTAATCTTGACATAGGAAAATCTATGCAATATATTAATCAGGTAAGTGCAAATAACCGTAATGCACGTGGAATGCTTTCCATGTTGCAATATGCTCAACGTGGGCAATGGCTCAAGTACAAGGGCCGACAAGGTAGGTACATAGGTAAGGATAACACTGGATTCCACCATATCGTCTGGAAGGATCAGTGTTGGGATGCCATTGATATGGCAAAACAGGTGTCTCAGGCTACACAGGATCTTATCTCACTTGTCGAAAGGAACAGATGAGGAATCCTTGTGGTAAGACAAGACCAGTGGAAAATCCTTACGAGGTATGGAAACGTGAGGAATGGACATGGAAAGTCTTGAAGAAATACCAGACACCAAAACGTGAAGCAGAGAACCCATACGCAAGATGGTTCTGTGCTGTATCATCACCATACACATACGGAACTTATGATATGGGTGATGTCTACGTGAAAGATATAACTGATCATGCAGAAAGGATAGATAATGCCTGAACCTAAATGGGGAGTCGCATGATGATCCTAAAAAGATGAAGCAATTCTTAAAAACCAACATCAAGAAAGGAAAAGCCAATGGCAGTAAGCCTAGTAAAGTGGAGAGATCAGACTCGTAATGAGCAAATGCCTCATGCACATAAAAATGTGTCACGTGAGGTAATGTATTTCTCAGAGTCCAGAAAAGAATGGATGAGTTTAGACGATATGAACATTGAGCATATCAAGAATCTACTCATCAAGGTCTTAGCAAAAGACTACAACGGACGGTTTCGTGTAGTTACTTCAGAAACTACTAAGAACGTGGATGAATATGCTATCACAGGACACGTTCAGTAGTATGTTTGAGCAGTTAGATAATGAAGCAAAGACTAGATTATGTAGTCACTTCTTTAATCTAATGCAGATTTTTGTCGGACAATCCCAGGCTATATTATCTGATGAAGAAATTACACCTACTCAAACAGTTAGTTTCATGCGTAGAGAAATGCATGACTTTCTGAAGGCTGTAGAGGATGTACTGGAGTCAGAAATGCCAGTTATTAACCCCACTGCGATAAATTAAAATGAAGGAACTATTCTACTATATAGTTGCAATGTGTATTTTAGGATACTTTCTTTCGTTTCAGTGGACTCGTATTATAGTAGACATTGAAGGAGTTAGTACCTATGTTGTGGAAAATAGGAGAGTACGAGATCTTTTTGACTCGTGATAAAACGATATGTGACACAAAATTACCTTCGTTCTTTTTTAAGAGGTGTGATAATGTGATATATATGGGTATTTTAGGTATGAGAGTAACCTTATCATAAAAATATGGAACAAAATAATGAGCTACGTAAGCTCAAGCGTGTTCTTAACCGTTTTCAAGAGCTTGACATGGAGATGCAGATACCAACGATTCTTATATTGTTGGAAGCTGCGATGCAAGATCCAAAGTATCCTAAGTCCGTCAAGGCTTTAGGTACATTAGCAGGTCAAAAGTCTGGTAGTGCTTCAAGAAATGTAATGGCATACTGTGAACGTAACCGTGTTAAAGATAACGGTCATGGTCTTCTCAAGACTGAGGAGAATCCAGAGTTCAGAGTAGAAAAGCTAGTTAGTATAACCCAGAAGGGTGAATTATTTATTCAATCTCTTGTAGATATATTGAATGAGCATTAGAAAGCGTAAGGATTCATATCGAGCAGATTTTACCTATAAAGGTGTAAGACACAGAGCAACTTTCTCCACTGAGCTTGAGGCTCAACATTGGGAGAAGGACATGCTCTTTAAGTTGCGTAATGGTGTATCCATTACACTTAAATCTGATTTATGGTCTTTAAAAGAAGGTTTCCTTAATACTTATAAACTGGAGTGGGCCAACACACGTGGAGAAAAGACTCAACGTATCAATGGCAAGCAGTTAATGAAGTATTTCGGTGAAGATACCTTGTTAGATGAAATTACGACAGAAAGAGTAGCAGAATTTATGTTACAGTGTAGGTTAAAGGGTAACACTCCTGCTACTATTAATCGTAAGTTTTCATGCCTGTCCAAGATCTTTACAACTGCACAGGACTTTAACAAGTGTAACCAGAAACCTAAATTTAACTGGCAGAAGGAACCTGAAGGTAGAATAAGGTGGCTTACTTATGAAGAAGAGGATGAGTACCTGGATTACTTTATTGAGAATGTTGATATAAAGGACTTGATAAAGATTAGTTGTGATACAGGGATGAGAGTAAGTGAGACTCTTAGTGTACCTTTTTCAGATTACCAGGATGGTTTTGTTAGAATATGGATCAACAAAAGTGATAAGCCTAGATCAATTGCTCTAACCAGTAGAGTAAAAGAAATCATAGGTAGAAGAAAAATGATGGACCTAGATGGTGAATTGCCGATTACTATTTCATACAACTGGAGTCAAAAACTGATAAAAAGAGCATCAGAAGAGTTAGGCTATCCTGATGTTACTATTCATACATTTCGACATACTTTTGCATCCAGATTGGTGCAAGCAGGAAGACCATTATTTAGTGTACAAAAATTAATGGGACATAAGACTACTGCAATGACCCAGAAGTATGCTCACCTTGCACCCGATCACGGTGTAGAAGATATTTCTGTACTCGAAATGCGTGGGACAGATTTGGGACAGATCGAGGACAAAATGGGACAGATGGGACATATTTTTAAAACTAGTAAACCTCTAACTAATTGATATTATTGTGGAGAGATGGCCGAGTGGTCGAAGGCGGTAGACTCGAAATCTACTCATATTATACTCACATGTAAGATAATGTACAAGAGTTTGTTATCATTGATGGAATTATAGACATCCATCTATTCTCACTTGTAAGATAATTTCTAACCTTGGGACAGATTTGGGACAGAAAGAGCTTGAAGAACAGCAGTTAAGCCTTGAAGAAGGCATGATAAATTATGGGATTGAGAAGTATAGAAAGCAGGTAAGAGAAGCTCAACAGAAGGGTACAGAGAGTACATCTTTACACGGCATTATGCTGATGAAGCATAGTGTAGATGCTGTCGAGAAAAAACTGAAAAAATTTCTTAATGAGTCCTTCTCTGGTGAAGTAGGAAAAAAGCACCATGTTGCTTCTTATGTAGCACAACTTAATACAGATGTAGCTTCTTATATTGCACTAAAATTATCTGTGGACGGTATAAGTTCTCAGAAATCATTTACTAGTGTAGCATCTAAAATAGGACAGGCTATTGAAGATCAAGTTAAGTTTAATTTATGGCAAGATGAAGACAGAAAGACCTTTAATTATTTAAAGGAAACTTTATCTAAACGAACTTCATCAAGACATTTTAAAAGGTACGGTCTTATTAAAAAATGTAAAACTCTTATAGAATTAGAGGACTTACAATTTTGGAGTGTGAAAGAACGGACTCATGTAGGATCTAAACTAATCGACTTTGTTGTTTTAGCTACTGGTCTTCTCCGTATTCAAATAATGACAAGAGGAAAGAAGAGAAGAGAATTATGGATCTTACCAACAGATAAATGTCTTGATTGGATTAACATGGTTAATAAGCGTGGAGAAATTCTCACACCTGCTTATAAACCAATGGTTGTACCTCCAAAAAATTGGACAAGTTACAATAGTGGAGGTTATTTAACTCAGAGAATTCCTTTTGTAAAGGTACATAATAAATCTGTAATGGAGGGTCTAAATAAACTAGATTTTGAAAGTGAATTTAAATGTGTGAATTCAATTCAAAATACAAAATGGAAAATAAATACCCCTGTACTCGAAGCTCAAAAGTACGCTTGGGATAATAGTATAGAACTGGGATCTCTTCCTATACGTGATGAGATAACGATTCCTCCTCCACCTGTTCCACCAGGACTCAAAAAATCTATGATGGATCAGGAGACTCTTGGTAAATTTATAGATTGGAAGGTGGTTGCATCAGATGTATATGCTGAAAACGTAAGAAGAACGAGCAAAGCTATACAATTTGTACGCACAATTAAAATAGCTGAAGAATACTCTAAGTATAAGAGCTTTTACTTTCCGCATAATTGTGATTTTAGAGGTCGGAAATACACTTTACCTGTATTTCTATCACCTCAAGGTCCAGAGTATAGCAAAGCGTTGTTAACTTTTGCAGAGGGTCTGCCAATAGAGACACAGGATCAGGAAGATTGGCTCGCTATACATGGAGCAAACTGTGCAGGAGTAGATAAGGTATCCTTTTATGATCGTATTAAATTTGTAAGGGATAACAGTGATGCAATCATACAGTCGGCCCAAAATAGGTTCAACTGTGATTTCTGGCAGAAAATGGATGATCCGTGGTTGTTTTACGCATTCTGCCATGAATGGGCAGAGTACAAAAGATATGGAAAAGGGTACTTATCCTCACTCCCTATCGCCTTGGATGGAAGTAACAATGGGTTACAGCATTACAGTGCAATGTTGCGTTGTTCAGTTGGAGGAAAAGCTACAAATCTTACTTCTGAAGAGGAACCCCAGGACATTTATCAAGATGTAGCTAATTATACTATCAATACTATATCAAAATTAGCACGTGATGGTGATGAAATGGCTAAACTTTGGCTTAGTTCTGGTCTTATTAACAGAAAGATGACAAAAAGACCTGTGATGGTAGTTCCATACGGAGGTACTCTTTATAGTTGTCGTAACTACATTGAGGATTACGTCCGTGAAATGTTCTACAAAGGATACAGTAATCCTTGGAAAGGTAAAAAATTACACATACCAATAAATTGGGTATCTCAATATGTATGGGAGGCTATAGGAAGTGTAGTAGTATCTGCAAGAGAAGCTATGTCATGGATTAGAAATGTAGCTAGGGAAATGTCTAATAAAAATATTCCGCTTGTTTGGAAGACACCAACAGATTTTGTAGTTTATCAGCAGTACCCGAATATTAAAAAACATCGTATTAAAACTACAATAGACGGTAATCTTATTAGACCTACATTATCTACTGAAGAATCAAAATCCATAGACAGAACACGTGCGGTAAATGGGTCAGCCCCTAATTTTGTCCATGCATTAGATGCTTCTGCCTTGACAAATACAGTCCACATGTGTAATAATGACGGAATTGATGCTTATTGTATGATCCATGACTCCTATGGAACTCATGCAACCAACACTCCGATACTCGCAAAACGCTTGAGAGAAGCATTTGTTAATCTCTACAAGCAGTATGATGTATTGGAGGATTTTCGCCAATCAGCCCTTGAGGTATTGGATGAAGTTCCAGATCCCCCAAAGAAGGGAGATTTAGATCTTGATCAGATTTTGGAGTCCAAGTATTTTTTTGCATAAATTCAATCACTTGTGAGATAATACTATCAAAGGGCCATTATTAGATAACTATTATGTCAAACTTAATTAAAACTGTTAAACGGCTTATACGTGAAGATAAGCCTATTCCAGTTGATGTCGAAGCCAAGCTCTTGGAGCACGGTGTAGATGTCAACTATTTAATCAACCATTTCTCAAGGAAGATATGGCAGTAAAACGAGAGGTATCTCCGAAAGGAGTCGGGAGGTTTGTAATGATCGACAGACCATCAACCAAGTTTAAGGAAGATGGTGAGTATATTGTCAAACTTGCTCTCCCTGCTTCGTCAAAACAAGCAAAAACCTTCATGAAGAAGATTGATTCATGGATGGAAGAATGTTGGGAGGTACATGATTCCAAAAGGAAAGCAGACCCACCTTACATGGAAGACGGAAACGAGATCGTCTTTGCCTTTAAGCAGAACGGTGTATTCCGCAGTAAGAAAGATAAGTCCACTCGCAAAGTGACTATCAATGTGGTCGATTCCAAGCTCAGTCCTATCAAAGTTAATGTAGGAGCAGGTAGTGAACTGAAGGTGTCTTTCCGTCCTTCTTATTACAAATCACCAGGAGGTGATGGTGTGAAGATGTACATGGATGCAGTGCAAGTACTTAATCTGGTGGAATATGTACCACAGTCGGAACTTGGGTTCAGTGAAGAAGAAGGATTTGAAGCCTCAGAAGAAGAAATTACAAACGGATTCAAAGAAGAAGAAGGATACGAAACAGACACAGAAGACGAAGAAGACTTCTGAGAATAAGTATCGTTCAAAACTTGAAGAGTCTGTTGCAGAAGATTTAGAGAACAAGAAAGTCAGCTACATGTACGAATGGGATTGGATCGATTACACAGTCACACGTAAGTACAAACCTGACTTTCTGTTACCTAACCAAATCCATGTAGAAGTAAAAGGTTACTTCAAATCTGCTGACCAGAGAAAGCACAGAGCAATTAAGAAACAACATCCTCAGATTGATCTAAGGTTTGTGTTTCAGAATGTGAATTCAAGGGTACAAGGAAGTCAAATGACATGTGCCGAATGGTGCAACAAGTACGGTTTCTTGTACGCAGAAGGAGTGATTCCTAAACAGTGGATCAAAGAACGTAAAAAACAATTAAGAGAAAGGAATGCACGACAGAATGTTACAAGAAGAAAAAGATGATGAAAATGATGGTACTGAAGATGACATGGAAGTGAGATCGATAGTACAAGAAGAAGAATATGAAGACGACACTGAGTATACAGAACGCTTCAGTCTAAAGATGGAGGCAGGATGGAATCCTATGGGTGAAAGTCTGTGGAGAGGTGATCATGATTGGGACCGCACAGTTGAAATGAAGTTTGAAGGTGAGTATTTGGGAGAAATACTTGACCAGTTTAAGACCTTCATGAAGGCATGTGGTTTCAGTTATATAACGAAGCTGACTGCAACCTCAATTAGTGGTGAAGAGTACGAGTCAGAAGAAGATATGTAATGGAAGAGGAATCTAGGTGTGTGGGTCATGCTCCGTGTCCTAGATGCGGATCTCAAGATAATCTTGCGTTATATGATGATGGTCACTCTTGGTGCTTTACACCAGGATGTGGTTATCGTGATTCTAAACATAATAACGAGAGGGTGGAACAAGTGGATTTTGTAGAAGGTGGTTACGAAGAACTTAGGAAACGTAGGATTAGTCGAGAAACAGTAGAAAAGTGGAACTACACAACTGGAACTTTTAAAGGTAAGAAAGTTCAGATTGCTAACTATAAAAAAGCAGGGCGTGTAGTAGGACAAAAACTTAGATTTCCTAATAAAGATTTCTTATTTATAGGAGACTTAAAAGAAAGCGGTCTTTACGGACAGCATCTCTGGAGGGATGGTGGAAAGATGGTTACGGTAGTTGAAGGTGAGGTAGATGCACTTTCATTGTCGCAAGCCTTGGGAAACAAATGGCCCGTGGTCAGTATCCCAAATGGTTCTGCTGGAGCTAGGAAGGCTTTAGCACGTGAACTGGAATGGCTTGAGAAGTTTGAAACAGTGGTCTTGATGTTCGATCAAGATGATGCAGGAGTGAAAGCTGTTGAAGACTGTGTTCCATTATTCTCTCCAGGGAAAATTAAGGTAGCATCGCTCCCTTTGAAAGACCCTTCTGACATGATAATGGAGGGACGAGAAAGGGAGTTGGTTGATGCTATATGGGGAGCAAAAGTACATAGACCAGATGGTATTATTGATGCCAAGGATTTATGGAACCTGATTGCTTCACAGGAGCAGATGGAGTCTTCTCCTTATCCTTTTCCATCTCTTAACTTTATGACTCAAGGTATACGTAAAGGAGAGATTGTCACTCTTACGGCAGGAAGTGGTGTAGGTAAATCTCAAGTATGTCGTGAGATTGCTAACCACCTAATGCTTATGGGTCATAAGGTTGGGTATTTAGCATTAGAGGAAAACAACAGAAGGACTGCATTAGGTTTTGTAGGGTTATACCTAAACAAGCCTATACACCTTCAAAATATTGAAGTAGAAGAAGACGAACTAAGACAGGCATTTAATGAGACATTAGGCACAGGAAACCTGTTTCTCTATGACCATTGGGGAAGTATGGACCCTGAACATCTTCTCAACAAACTTCGTTATATGGTTAAGAGTCTAGGTTGTGAGTATTTGATTCTTGATCACATAAGTATTGTCATCTCAGGTATGCAAGGAGGTGATGAAAGAAGGATGCTTGACTATATTATGACTAAATTACGCTCACTTGTAGAAGAAGTTCAGTGTGGACTTATATTAGTCTCACATCTACGTAGACCAAGTGGTGATAAGGGTCATGAAGATGGAGCACGAACTTCACTTTCCCAACTTAGAGGGAGTCATGGTATTGCACAGTTAAGTGACATCGTAGTTGGATGTGAACGTGATCAGCAAGGAGAGAATCCTAATCTTACCACAGTACGAGTCCTCAAGAACAGATGGACAGGTGAAACAGGTAAGGCTTGTAAGTTGGAATATTCCAAAGAAACAGGTCGAATGATAGAGGTAGACTTCGATCATGAGTCTGATAACGATCCTTATGGATTCAATAAGAACAATGAAACCTCGGATTTTTAATGAAAAAAATTAGATCCATTTTAATAAATGCGGTTTGCATATTATTTCTTAATACGTGCTTCCAATCCGCATTCGGGAAAGAACAAAAGTATAAGGGTGATTACAGTACCCTTTCTTTAAGAACAGTGTGGATGGTGTGTAATAATGCGATACATCAAAGCCAACCTAACACACCAGCTATGGTAAAAGCTGTGCTGTGTGACTGTGTAACAGATGCTCTTAGAAGAGAGATTAGTTACGAACAGTTTTTAATTATAGATAATTCAACAAAACAGAAAATGTCAGAACAGTTTACAACTCAGTGTATCATGGAACTTAGAGGAGAGAAACTAATATAAATTAAGAGCAACTCCAGCGAGAGAGCAAAATGAATAGATACATTATTGACCTAGAAGCAGATGGTTTGCTCGACACTGTAAGTAGGGTCTTTGTCATCGTCATTAAAAACATTGATTCAGGTGAACGATGGATCTTAACAGGTGACAAAGAAATCAAAGAAGGTCTATCAAGAGTACAGGATCAGCAACTCATTGGACACAACCTGATTGGGTATGACCTTGAGGTACTGAAGAGACTGTATGGTTACACGATGGACATTGAGAATGTCACAGACACACTTGTTCTTTCACGTTTGATTTATCCAGACATGAGAGCACGTGACTCAAAGTCTAAGGTAATGTCCACACGTTATTGGGGTAGTCATTCCCTGGAAGCGTGGGGTCACAGGCTACAGAAACTCAAAGGTGATTACGGTAATGGTGTAGATCCATTCACAGAACTATCTGAAGAGATGGTTGATTACTGTATCCAAGATGTTGAAGTCACAGAAGAATTGTTTAATGTACTAGACAACAAGACTTCTGAACAGGCATCTGATCTTGAACACAAGGTAGCAGTCATTTGTTATCAGCAGGAGCACTATGGATTTCCTTTTGACATCTCCAAAGCAGCTTCTCTTTACGCTAAGTTGTCAGAAAGACGTTCTATTCTTTACAAAGAACTAAGAGATGCATTTGGTTCTTGGATCTTAGACGAAGGAGAACGTAAGAAAGGATTGTACCACAAGATTAAGATTGTGAAATTTAATCCTAACTCAAGACAACATATTGCAAAGCGTTTAAGAGAGTTAAGAGAGTGGGAACCGCAGGACTTCACACCTTCAGGTGAAGCAAAGGTGGACGAAAAGGTTTTACTTGCCTTGGACTTTCCTGAAGCACAATTGATGGCAGAGTATTTTATGTTAAATAAACGAATCGGTCAACTTGCAGAAGGAGATCAAGCATGGCTAAAACTTGAAAGAAATGGAAGGTTACATGGTAGGGTCAACACAATGGGGTCAGTCACAAGTCGTTGCTCTCATTCGCATCCGAACACGGCTCAAGTTCCGAGCGTTAAAGCACCCTATGGGAAGGAGTGCAGAGAACTTTTTAAATCAGATGAAGGTTTTTCCCTTTTGGGAGTTGATGTTTCTGGTCTTGAACTGCGGTGCTTGGCTCATTATATGGGCAGGTTTGATGGTGGCTCATACGGTAAGATCCTGCTTGACGGTGATATTCATAGTGCCAATCAAGAAGCTGCTGGACTTGATACAAGGGACCAAGCGAAAACTTTCATATACGGTTTCCTGTATGGTGCAGGAGACAACAAAATCGGTCAAATCGTTGGGAAGGGGGCAAAGGAAGGAAAGAAACTAAAGGATAAATTTCTTACACAGTTACCTGCATTAAAGAACCTCAAACAAGCAGTTCAAAAACGTGCTAAACAGGGTTGGGTCTTAGGTCTGGATGGTCGAAAAGTACCGATCAGATCTGAACATGCTGCTCTAAACACTCTACTGCAATCCGCAGGTGCAATCATCTGTAAAAGATGGGTAGTCGAACTGGATCGAATGCTCCAAGAGTCCAAGTATGAATACGGAAAGGACTACGCACAGGTGGCATTCGTTCATGATGAAATACAAATGTTAGTTCGTGAAGGGATTGAAGATGAAATCGGAAAAATTGCGGTCAGAGCAATTGGAGTTTCAGGGGATACTTACAGATTTAGAATCCCCCTTACAGGTGAGTACTCCTATGGAAAAAATTGGGCAGGGACACACTAAGATTACCTACACAGGTCAGGCAGGAGAACATCTTGTGTGTTATTTGTTCCACATGTGGCATTACAACATATATCAACCATTGAATCCTAGTAACAAGGTTGACTTTATTGTTGAACGAGATGGGAGATTCAGGATGTTACAAGTAAAGACAATAGGAAAGGATAGAGATTACACATATCTGGCAAGATCAAGATATGGAAATCAAAAAGCAGAAAGATATGAAGATGGTGATTTTGATTATCTTTGCGTTGCTAAATTCCCCTATGTCTATGTAGTTCCTTTTGACAAGTTAGGAAGCAAGACAAACTTCTCATTAAACTTGTACCCAGAATATTGTTACGACTTGAATGATCCAGAAACATACACCATTCGCCCGAACATATCTATATGAAGAAAATACCTAACCAAGTGATTGCATTTATTGATGCAGATATATGGGTTTACAGAATGACATCTTCCTGTGAAGAAGCTGTTAATTGGAAGAATGATTTATGGACTATGCACTGTGATTTAGCACAGGTAAAAACATTAATAGATGATGCAGTAGTTGACCTCAAAGAACGCATGGAGGCTAATAGTGTAGTTATGTGTTTTAGTGGTCCAAATAATTTCAGGAAAAAATTAAATCCAAATTATAAGTTTCATCGTGCTACTACACGGAAACCTATGTGTTACGTTCCTGCAATTGAATACTGCAAGGAGAACTACTCCTGTATCATCGAACCTACATTAGAAGCTGATGATGTTATTGGAATACATACATCAAAGATTAATGAGGAGGTTCAACGTGTAATTGTAAGTGAGGATAAAGATCTTCGCACAGTTCCAGGGTTTCACTGGGATGATGATCTCAGTATGACCTACTACCACACAGAGGAAATGGCAGACTACCACTTCCTTACTCAAACTCTCACTGGTGACACTACAGACAACTACAAAGGATGTCCTAAGATTGGTCCTAAATCAGCAGAAAAAGTACTGGACCTGAATACAAATGACTTCTCCCTTCTCTGGGAAGCAGTGAAACAGACCTACATTAAGGCTGGTCTTACTGAAGACGATGCGATTATGAACGCACGTATGGCACGTATCCTCAGACATGGAGAGTACGTAAATAATAAACCTGTATTATGGAGTCCTTATGTCAGCTAACTATGTGAAGTACTCAGAAGAGTATGATGAGCTTCAGAATCCTAAACATTATACAGATAACTTTGGTATAGAACCTATAGATTTTATAAAGGCAAATGAAATGGACTTCCTTGAAGGTAACATTATTAAATACGTATCCAGATACCCACATAAAGGTGGTGTAAGGGATCTTAGAAAGGCACAGGTATATCTTAATTGGTTAATTGAGAGGGAGGAAGCCAATGCATAAACTGCCTACTACATATCAAGAGTTTATTCACCTATCCAGGTACTCAAGGTGGAACTATGACAGTGGAAGAAGAGAAACATGGGAAGAGACAGTAGGCAGATACTTTAGATTTTTCCTAGACCACTTATCAAGAAACCAAAACTATAGTGTTAAACTTGATGAGTTTAATGAATTAAAAGATGCAGTACTAGAGTTAGAAGTTATGCCTAGTATGCGTTGTTTAATGACAGCAGGACCAGCATTAGAAAAGGAGAATGTAGGAGGGTACAACTGTTCATACTTACCCATTGATACAGTTCGTAGTTTTGATGAGGTTTTATACACCCTTATGAATGGTACTGGTGTAGGTTTTAGTGTGGAAGAAAAGTACACATCACAGTTACCAGTAGTACCAGCAGAGTTACATCCCACTGATACATGTATAGATGTACGAGACAGTAAACTGGGTTGGGCTAAAGCATTCCGTGAACTGATTAGTCTTCTGTACGCAGGACTAATACCTACATGGGACATGAGTAAGGTACGAAAAGCTGGAGCAATACTTAAAACATTTGGAGGTAGAGCAAGCGGTCCTGATCCACTTAATAAACTGTTTCTATTTACATGTAAAACATTTGAAAATGCAAAAGGACGAAAACTTAGACCCATCGAGTGTCACGACATCGTTACGAAAACGGCAGAGGTTGTGGTCGTTGGTGGGGTTCGTAGGTCTGCTCTTATCTCTCTCAGTGATCTTGGCGATGAGCAAATGCGACAAGCCAAATCAGGAGCGTGGTGGGAAGACTTCGGACACAGAGCACTCGCAAACAACAGTGCCAATTATCACTCCAAACCTGACACTGGAACCTTCCTTAGAGAATGGGCTTCCCTATACGACTCAAAATCTGGAGAACGTGGGTTCTACAGTTCATACAATGCAAGAAAACAAGTTGAACGATTCGACTACAGAGATCCTAGAGATGACTTCGGGACGAATCCGTGTTCTGAAATAATATTAAGACCCAGAGAGTTCTGTAATTTGTCTGAGGTAGTTATCAGATGTAGTGATGATGAGAAAGATCTCAGACGTAAGGTAAAGCTGGCTACTATTCTTGGTACATGGCAAAGCACTCTCACTAACTTTCGCTACCTTCCAAAATCATGGAAGCAGAACTGTGAGGATGAAAGGTTATTAGGTGTGTCCTTGACAGGGATCATGGACAATATTCTTACATGTGGTCAGCAGTATCACACTGAGCTACCAGACTTACTTGAGTCATTGAGAAATGTAGCACGACAAACTAACAAGGTATGGGCCGATAAGCTAGGTATCAATGAGTCAGCAGCAATCACTTGTGTCAAACCTAGTGGTACTGTGTCACAACTGTGCGACTCTGCATCTGGTATACACACCAGACATTATCAACACTACATAAGAACGGTTCGACAAGATATTAAAGATCCATTATGTCAGTTCATGATTGACTCTGGTGTACCACATGAGCTTGATGTCATGAAACCTGACACTACAGTGGTATTCTCATTTGCAATTCAAGCTCCACCTAATTGTCTCACACGTGATAGTATGTCAGCAATAGAGCAACTAGAAATATGGAAGGTGTACCAGGATCATTGGTGTGAACATAAGCCTAGTGTAACTATCTCTGTTAAAGAAGATGAATGGCTTAGTGTAGGAGCATGGGTATATGAAAACTTTGACAGCATAAGTGGTATTAGTTTTTTACCACATTCTGATCATGTTTATAAACAAGCACCTTATCAAGAATGCACAGAAAAAGAGTATAAAGAAATGGCTAGTAAAATGCCAGAAATAAACTGGAGTAAGCTTAAAGATTATGAAAAAGAGGACTACACAGTAGCATCTCAAGAGCTTGCTTGCACAGGTAACACATGCGAAGTGGTATGAAAGGGCCATTATTAGATGATGGTTGGTCAATATAACATTACAGAAGAACTTATAACTAAACTTAAAGAACTATTCCCTGATAAATTACCAAGACATGACATTCCTTTAGATCAGTTACGGTTGTTACAGGGACAACAACAAGTAGTCGATATGATTATAAAACTATTTGAAGAATCCTTTGAACAGGATGCTGAGAGAAAGGAGTATGTCAATGTGTGATGTATCTACATTGGAAGCGATGCGTAAAGCTGGAGGAGATTTTTTAGATGATGCTAAAGATAATGATTACAACTTTGGTAAAATGTGGGGTGAAGGTATGGGGGGTTCTAATTGGCAGAATAGATTAGGAGGACAGTGGGATGAATCCTGGGGAGGTTCAAACTGGCAAAATAGATTAGGAGGACAATACGAAGAATCCTGGGGAGGAGGTAACTGGATGGATCGAGTAGGTTTAGGACAGTTTAAAGATGGTGCTGGAGGAGATGGAGGTAACAGTGGAAAGACTGATGAAATCAATGCACTTAAACAGGTCACTACAGGCGCAGGGTATGGAGGAGGTAAAGCTGCTAAGTTTATCACCAATAAGAAGAATGCAATAGGTAAGAAATCATTGGTTATTAAGAAACCTTCATCATATAAGAGGGGCTGATGTGTACCGGAGAAGGAGGTGATAGTTCAGTATCAGTTTCACCTATAAGTATACCTACTATCGTTCCTGAAGTTAGTGTTAGTTTAGATCTACCAGAACTACCTACCCTTGACGATGTTACTGATGTTGTAGACCACAACTTAGGCCAAGTTGGTAATGTCCTACACCACAACTTGAGTCAGGTACAGGAAGGAATACTAGAACCAATAGGCAAAGCAATTACCACAACTGTGTCAGAAGGACCAGTTGAAGCATACCAAGGTTCTGACATTGATACTACGTTAGAAGGGTTTCAAGAAATAGGTGAGTTAATATATGATGCTATTGATAGTGTTGCATCAGGAAAACCAAAAGGTAAGGTAGAAGAAGCTGGAAGTGCAATAGGAGATGCAGGAGAAGTATACTCTGATGTACTTACGGATATTGGAGAAGCTGGTCAGGATATAATGGATCTAACTGAAGATACTATTAGTACCACGATAAATACCACAGGTGAGATATCTGAAAATATTAGAAGGCATCTTTCAGGAGAACCAAGTGGTGCTGATGTTATAGATCGAGAGGAAACAGAAGGAGGTGAAGTTTTAAGAGAAGGAGATTTCCTTCAACTTAGTAAAAAGAAAAGTGATTTAAGAGCTAAGAAAAAAAGAGGTAAAAAAGGTTTAAGAATTGACTATGGTGTAAGTATTCCTGGTTCGGGTAAGTCAGGAATAGCAGCATAAAAAAGGAATAAATGGTAGAAACAATTACACTTAACACAGACCCAGAACAGTATACTGGCAGTGTTCAAGGTAAGTATGAAAACTATGCAAGTGATAGATATACTTTTCTAGCAAGAGCTAGAGAAGCAGCAGCTATAACCATACCGTCTTTACTACCCAAAGAAGGACATACTGGTTCAAGTATATTACCCACTCCTTTTCAGTCGGTAGGTGCAAGAGGTGTTAACAACCTTGCCAGCAAACTGCTTCTCTCCCTACTACCTCCCAATGCTCCGTTCTTTCGACTCGTTATTGACGATGCAGAACTGGAACAGATGGTCGAATCTCAGAAAGGTGCAGTAGAAGAAGCACTTTCTAAGATTGAACGAATGGTCATGCAAGAGATTGAGGTACGTGCCATTCGTGTCCCAGTGTTTGAAGCATTGAAGCAACTGATTGTCGCAGGTAATGTTTTACTTTACATCCCTGAGAAGGATGATCCACGGATCTTTAAACTAGATAGATACGTGTGTAAGCGAGATGTGATGGGTAACGTCTTGGAGATCATTACTAAGGAATCAGTATCACCTCTTTCACTTCCTGAAAAAGCAAAAGAACTTGTCGTAGATGACAGTGTTCCAATGCAATCAGTAGATCTTTACACCTGTGTAAAATGGGAAAGCAACAAGTGGATTGTCCACCAAGAACTAGGTGGTGAAGAAGTACCAGGAAGCAGAGGTACGTTTAAGAAAGGTAAATGTCCATTCATACCACTCAGATTCACTCACATTGACTCTGAGGACTATGGAAGAGGATACGTGGAAGAGTATATTGGAGACTTGAAAAGTCTTGAATCACTTACTCAATCCATCGTAGAAGGCAGTGCTGCTGCTGCCAAGGTGCTTTTCCTTGTCCGTCCCAATGGGACCACAAGGTTAAAATCATTAGCAGACAGTCCCAATGGTGCAATCGTTATGGGAGATGCTAATGATGTCAGCACACTTCAATTACAGAAGTTCAATGACTTTCGTGTAGCACAGGAAACAATCAGGACTCTCACAGAAAGACTGTCCTATGCGTTCCTCAATAACTCTGCGATAAGAAGAGATGCAGAACGTGTCACCGCAGAAGAAATACGAAGGGCATATCAAGAACTCGAAACTGCACTAGGAGGAGTTTACTCCATCTTAAGTCAAGAGTTTCAACTACCATTAGTGTCAATCCTTATGAGTAGGATGCAAAGGGAGAAGAAACTGCCTAAGTTCCCTGACGAATCATTGAAACCTATGATCGTTACTGGTGTTGAGGCATTGGGAAGAGGACAGGATCTCAATGAACTCGCAGGATTCTTACAGTATCTACAACCTTTGGGTCCAGAAGTGGTACAGCAGGAGATTAATGTTCCTGAGTATATAGATCGATTAGGTGCATCTTTAGGAATTGACACAGAAGGACTTCTCAAGACAGAAGAACAGAAACAGCAGGAAGCACAAGCACAACAACAGCAACAACAACAGATGATGATGCAACAAACTATGGCGAAGGCTGGAGAACGAGCAGCACCTGAAGTTGTTAAAGCAATGAAAGAAGGTCAAATGATGCAACAGCAACAAGTAGAAGGACAATAATGGTAGATAGAGTACAAACTCATGAAGCACCTGAACCTGAGAGTCAAGAATACGTTCAGGAAATGATACAAAAAGCTGAGAATGCTAACAGTGTTCAAGCTAATGATCCTGACCGTCCATCTTGGCTTCCAGAAAAGTTTAACAATGCCGAAGATCTAGCACAGGCTTACACTCAGCTTGAAAAGGAATTCCATTCAAGACAGTCTCAAGCTCCACAGCAAGCCGATCAACAAGCACCACAGTCGGAAGTTCAAGAACAGCAAGCTACTCAGGATGAGGCTAGAAATTTCATTGAAGATAAAGGACTGAGTTTCGATAGGTACTACCAGGAATATAATCAGGAAGGTGGACTTACTGGAAACTCCTACAATGAGCTTGCTAAAGCAGGTATTCCTAAAGAAATGGTAGATAGCTGGATCGAAGGACAACAAGCACTTCAAGAACGGTTTGTACAAAGTGCATATAGTGAAGTAGGCGGTCAAGAAAACTTCAAGAACATGGTGGAATGGGCAACGAATAATTTGCCTTCCACAGAAGTTGATGCTTTCAACCGTGCTATGGACAGTTCAAACCCCTCTGATTCCATGTTTGCAATTAAGAATCTTAATGCACGTTACATGGCAGAGAACTCACAACCTAACCTTTTACGTGGTGATACAGGGACACCTAGTACTGGAAGATTTAATTCTCTTGCAGAGATGAGAGAAGCAATGGCAGATCCAAAGTACGTAACAGACTCTGCATTCCGTGACCAAGTTGCTCAAAAACTTGCACGATCTAACCTTATGTGACCTATAAAAACAGATACTAACGGAGTAGATTTTAGCCCTTTGAGGAGGACAACTCTAATTGAAACTTAGGATAGTTATAAAGGCACAGTTAAACCCTATAGCTAAACTAAGATAATATGGCTACTTTTACAGGTACATCGCCATTAGGTGACGGTAATGCGGTTGACTATACTGGTCATCGTACTGGTCAAACTAATGCGACAGGGGATACTAGATCCCTATTTTTAAAATTGTATGCAGGTGAGGTCATGACTGCCTTCCAGACGAAGAACATCATGATGAACCATTGTCGTACTAGGACCATTTCTAAAGGGAAATCGGCCCAATTTATTATGACAGGTAAGTACCGTGATGCTGCCTATCATACTCCAGGTTTAGAGATTGCACCTGCTGCAACCGCAAAGAATTCTGAGCGAATTGTAACAGTAGACGATCTCTTAATTAATGCTCAATTCATCCCCAATATTGATGAGGCGATGCAACATTACGATGTTAGATCCGTCTACACTCAGGAAGCAGGTTATGGTCTTTCTAAAGTAGCAGATCAAAACATCATTAGAACCGCAGTAAAAGCTGCACTAGCAACCAACAAAGAACGTGCATCTAAATTAGTTCAAGACTACAAAGCATTTGACGATGAAGACTTCACTGCAAATGTTGAGATAGGTTCGTTTGCTAATTCAAAAAAGCTGAAGTATTTCACTGAAGCTGTCATTGAAGCAAAGCGTGTCTTGGAAATGGCAGGAGCACCTCTTGAAGATATAGTTTGTGTGACCAGTACCGATCAGTACTACAAGCTATTTATGGCTGCTACTAACAGTGAATCACTTGCTGATATGACTGTGTTCAACCGTGACATCGGTGGAACTGGTAGTTTTTCAAGTGTTCAACTACCTTCAATTGCAGGAATTCCTGTAGTCCGTACCCCACACATGGGATCATACGGAGCAACTTACGCAGACTCCCTATGGAGTACTGGTGTAACTACAGGACCGCAGCCTTTAGGATCTCCGCATTCTAATCGTGCTGCGGTTTATGACATCCCTGCAAACTATACTGCTGCTACTGATGGGGATAATCTCATTGGTGCTGCTACTGATGCCAACGGTGCTACAGTTGCGTTAAGAACTGAAGCATCAAAAGTTCGTGCATTGGTAATGCATAAGGATGCAGTAGCAACTGCAAAACTGTTGGATCTCAGTGTTGAGTCTGAGTATCAAATTCAACGACAGGGTACGTTGATCGTAAGTAAATATGCGATGGGTCATAACGTACTTAGACCTGCTATGGCAGTAGCTCTTTGGGCTGCCGTGTCTTAGTAGTTTTTTAGAAGCAAGGTATCAGAAGTTTATTGCGTGTTCGGGCCTGCTCTGCCTTGCTATTCCGAGGGTAACTCTGTAGCTCCACCTATCTCCCACCTACCTCTCGCTACAGAGTCCCTCCTTTTCCCATATTAAAACAACTATGAGTGTAACCACACCTACTACTGAACTAGATGCTGTCAATGTCATGCTGACCAGCATTGGAGAAAGTCCAATTAACACATTGGGATCTGGTCTTCAAGAAGCTGAAATAGCTGAAGTGGTCCTTGATAATGTAAGCAGGGATGTACAGTCAGCAGGTTGGCATTTCAATACAGAGATAAGATATAAACTAATTAGAACTGCTAATAAGACAATCAGCCTACCTGCTAATGTTGTTAAAATAGACAAAACTAATCTACTAAGAGACTACAATATTGATGTTGTAGAAAGAGGTAGACAGTTGTATGACCGTATCGGTAATAAGTATACTTTTGATGATGATATTGAAGTCGATATGGTAGTACTTCTACCCTTCGATGAAATACCAGAAGTAGCACGTAGATATATCACGCTTCGAGCAGCTAGAACCTTCCAGCAACGTATAATTGGTAGTGAAACTTTATCAAAAATGTTAGCTATGGATGAACAACAAGCGTGGATTACTTTACGTGAAGCTGAAGCAGAAACTTCTGACTATACTATCTTTGATAACTACGACACTTATCGTGCATTAGATAGAAGTATTAAATCAGCTACCTATACCAATGATACTATCTCAGTACAATACTTTCCAGGTGCTTAAATTATGTCATTAGTATCCAGTACGATTCCTAATCTTATTAACGGAGTTTCACAGCAACCTCCTGAGATTAGATTACCATCGCAGTGTGAAGTACAAGAGAATGGTATTTCTTCTGTGGTCAACGGCCTTGAAAAACGTCCTGGTACTGAACACGTTAAGAAGCTAGATGTATCAAGTATTAGTGGTGCTTTTATACATACTATACAGAGAGATGAGGATGAGTCCTATACATTAGTAGTAGGTGCTCAAGATATAGCTAAGACAATTTCTTCTATAGCATACACAACTGCAACTACCACTACTGCTACAATTACAGGACACACTTTTTTAAGTGGTGAAAGTGTAGTTATAAGTGGTACTACTAACTTTAATGGGACTGTAAAAGTATCAAGTGTTACAGATGCAAATACAGTAGTGTTTACTCAAGCTGTTGATTCTTCTACTTCAACAGAAACAAGTGGTACAGCTACTGGAAAAGGTACAAGTGAGTTCATGAAGATCTACGACAGATCTGGTAACTCTATGCCTATTAAAACCAGTGTCTATGCTGATGTAACTACTTCTAATCTTTCCTACTTTGATGGTCTTACTAACCACTCAGAAAACATAGTTGCGACTACAGTAGCAGATAATACATTCATTATTAACAGACAGAAAACAGTATCTGAAGCAACCAGTTCTGCTAACACTTCTGGTGAAGGAAGTTCTAATGTAGTCTCACCCTCTGGATCTGATGATCTTGAATCTGCATATTCGTATGAAGGTATAATTTATGTGAAGCAAGGTGACTATTCAAGTAAGTATATAATCAGTATAAAGAATACAGAAGCAAACTCTACTTATGCTGTTAATACAATTAAAAAAGTAGCATACCAATCACCTTCTAATACTCCTGCACAAAACCAAGAGTACATTGGTACAAGTAAGATAGCAGATATACTTGATCAAGGTATGAGTGCAACTGGTACTAATGCATGGGGAGTGTTTGATTATGACTCTACAAATCTTAATAACACTAAACTAGGTTTTGGAGGTAGATTACCAGTAGCAGGAACTGATGAAGATGGTAATACAAGTCAAAGTGAATATGTAGCAAGCCTACAAGCAATAGAAGATACTACAGACTCACCTTTTAAATTTACCAGAACTGGCAGTGTTATACATGTCCAATCAAAAGTTAAGTTTCAGGTAGAGGTCGAAGATTCACATGGTAACAGAGACATTTTTGCATTCACTCCAGACTTTGAAAACGATGGTATCCCAGAAGCTACAAAGTTTACGGACCTTCCTGCTGCTAATTCTCCTGACGATTTTGTTGTTCGTATCATTGGTGATAATACTCGTCAACAAGACGACTACTACGTTAAGTTTAACAAGGATGGAAGTAACTGGAAAGAAAGTGTAAAACCTGGACTTAATATTCACTTTGATATTACTACAATGCCTCACCGATTAGTGAGGATATTTGATGATGCTAACATTGTATCAGGAACAAACCCACTTGGTATTACTTTTATATATGAACCTATACAAGAAGCTACCATTACTAAGAATGTTAATTCAGTATCTACTATATTCAAAAGACAGGGTTGGAGATCTCGTAAGGTTGGTGATGATAGTACTAACCCTTTTCCTACTTTTTTAGACAATACAATAAACGACATTTTCTTTCACAGAAACAGGTTAGGATTTCTTAGTGATGAGAATGTAATCTTTAGTGAAGCAGGTAACTACTACAACTTCTTTGCAACTACTGCATTAACTGCAATTGATAGTAATCCTATTGATGTTGCAGTGTCCAATAACCAAGTCTCAATCTTGAGACATGCTGTACCATTTAACGAAGCACTCCTACTCTTTTCAGAACTCCAACAATTTAAGGTAACTGCTGGTGATGCTCTTACTCCTACTTCTGTTTCTATTGATGTGTCTACACAGTTTGAATCGTCATCAAGAGCAAAACCTACCCCTGCTGGTAAGTACGTATTCTTTCCATTCAAGCGTGGTAGTTTTTCAGGCATACGTGAGTACTTCATTGACTTCACCAACGAGGTCAACGATGCGACAGAAGTAACAGCACACGTTCCTCAATACATCCCAGGAGATGTAACCAAGTTAGCATCCTCTAGTAACGAGGATATGTTGGTGTGTCTTAGTAGTGATGAAACTAAGAACATGTATGTGTACAGATACTACTGGCAAGGTAATGAGAAGCTAATGTCCTCATGGTCAGTCTGGAAGTTTGATGCAGACATCTTGGACTGTGAGTTTTTAGGGTCAAAACTGTATGTCTTGTTTGAGAGAACAGATGACGGTGTATATTTAGAAACACTTAACCTTTCTACTGATACTTCTGAAAGTGTAATGGAGGATCAGACTCCAGTACTACTAGACAGAAGAGTTAAGTTATCACAGGCTACTGCTTCACAGGACACGGTAGCAGAACTACCTTACTACAGTAACAAACCTAGTAACATTATCTACGTTACTGACAATGCTAGAAAGATAGCAGAAGTAGATGTAGATGCTTATGTAGCTGCTGATGCAACTAATGTTGTGTATGCAGGTATTCCTTTTTCATTTAAGTATGAGTTTTCAAAATTTACCTATAAGCAAAATGAAGTACCTGTACAGACTGCAAAACTACAACTGCGAAACCTTAACCTACTGTATAACGATAGTGGGTATTTTATATTTAATGTGGACTTAGCTCCATACACACAAACCATTAACGATGGAAGTGGTGGTACACAATCCATTACACCTAGAAAACAATACCAGAAGATTTTTAATGGCTTCATTACCAACATCTCTTCCGTTGATAAATACTCCTTATTGTCAGGAACTTTTAAGGGGTCCATCTTTTCCAATGCATCTAACTGTAAGGTATCTCTCACCAACAATGAGTACTTGCCTTGTGCCTTCCAAAGTGCTGAATGGGAAGGATTCCTACACCTTAGATCACAACGAGTATGAGCTATCGGGAGTATTCTCGTCCCTATAAAGAATGGCATGGTACTGAGTTAGCGGAAAACATGAGACAAGTAGATATAGATGAGGTCTACGCATCAACAGGACACACTCCACTACAAGCTGTTTTATCTTCAGTGGAGTTGTCGGATGAGAACTTTACTTTCCTTCATGAGAGTAAGGTTGTAGCCATCGCAGGAATACGAGAAGTAAATGAAAACTCAGCAGTCCCTTGGATGCTGTGTACTAATGCCCTAGAAGACTTTAAAAAGGAACACAGAAAGACTTTTTATATATGTACTAAACAATGGGTAGACGATATGAATGAACGCTATCAGATGCTGTTTAACTACGTTGATGCACGTAATGAAGTCACAATTAGGTGGCTCAAGCATTTGAAGTTTGAGTTTCCAAAAATAATCGAAGACTACGGTTTCGAGAAAATTCCATTTTACCTATTTATGAGAGTAAGACATGTGTAGTCCAGCAGCAGCAGTTGGAGGGGGTCAAGCAGCATTAGGATTGCTTGGAACATACCTCGCTTACCAGCAACAAAAACAAGCTGCTGAAGAAGCTAACAGACAGAAGGACATTAGGGATGGTTTCCTTAAAGAGAAACTACTGTTTGAATATGGTATGGGTGCTCAGAGAGTTGCGGATATAAACAAGCAGATGCAACAGGTTGAGGACATGGAACAGCAAGGTCTTGTACAAGCAGAACTGGATGCATTGAGAGCAGAAGGTAGTATGGAAGTAGCGGAACTAGCACAAGGACAGTCTACTGAATTAGTCAAAGGTCAAATGGTGAGAGAGTCTCTTAACACTAAGGATGTTATTAAAGAAAATGCTGGTGTAGATAAACTCAATCTAAACTATCAATTAAGAGATGTAGGAACAGGACTTGATTTAGCAAGAATGGACACAATAAATGCAATCAATTCTACTACATACCAAAGTCAACCTAATCAAGCACTTGCCATGATAAGTGGTTTAGGTGTTGGGCTTCAATCTGCACAGACCTATTACTCAATGCCAGAGTCATCCAGACAATCTTGGAGTTGGGGAGGAAGTAAGTCTACATCTAAAGGATCTCCTAATTTATCTGGACCACGTTACAACTTAAATACTGGTGCAACAAAAAGAACTCCAAGATACACATTACCAGGATAATAATTAATGGCTGAAAGACAACGATTTGCAACAAGGATGATACAGCCTGGAAATCCCATGCAGTTTAGTCCTAGTGTACAAGCACAACAAGGTGATAGTGCTAGACTGAATCAAATGGGTCAAGTTGCTGAGTCATTAATGTCACTTAGTAAAAGTTTTGCTGGTGCATTTAGAGCAGGTGCAGAAGTAAGTGAACAAGAGTACCTCCGTAGACAGAAAATAGAACAGGAAATACTAGAGGAACAAAAGACTGCTGATGTTTTACGTGGTAAATTTACAGCACAACAAAGAGGTCCAGTACCTCAAAATGTATTAGATGCTGAAAGTGAGTCGTTTCAAAAAGGTTACAAGACACAGATCTACACAGACAAAATTAAAGATGATAACGACTACATTAAAGCTCTTGCTCCTAATTTAGCAGATAAAATCTATGCTAGATGGTCACAGATAAGTAAAGAAAAGGCCAACAACGGTGAGCAATACATCCCACTAGCAGAGTATGCTTCTGTGTTTATACAGAAGGAGAAGTCAAGGATGATGAAGGGTTATGAGAATGACCCTATAGCTTGGGAAGTGTTTAGTAAAGGAGGTTTAGATTTTAATCCTCTTCAGGATGAACTTGCTAAACACATTGGAGAAGAGTCAGAGAATAGAAGAAATGTAGTATTAGCTCAAAGATCCATTAGAAACCACAGCAAAACTACTCACAAAACTTACAGCGATTATGAAGCTGCTGCTGGTGTAGTCAGACTTCCTATTGAGGGTGTAGATTTTTACACAAGAGAAGAAGAACAAAATGCATTTCTTCAAGACATTGAGAACAGACTACGTGTAGCAGAATCATCAGAAGACCCTGTATTTAGATCCTTAGATTTTACTACTACATCTAAAGCATCTGACGGTATAGGTTTTGATGTGTCCCAAAGTAAATCCTATGGTGTAGACACTGATACTGTTTCAGAACGGTACTACAAGTTAATGGAATCTCTTGATAAAAAAGAGAAAGAATTAATAAAGAAAGAAGAAGGAACATCTAAAACTGCTGATGAAAAGGGTAAAGATGAAATACGAGCAAAAGCAAAAGTAGAAGCACTAGGATTATTATCAAAAGTTACAGCAGTAAAAACTAAACCTGAAGCAGACGAATTATTAAAACAATTAGATGATCCAAATCTACATTATAGGTTTAGATGGGGTACAGGAACAGGTGCAGGTATTACACTTACTCAAGTTATAAACAAACTGCATGAAATAAGAAACAGTAAAGAGTTAAACCCTAGTAGATTTAAGCCTTCTGATGAACAGCTTGGTCAAATGGAGGGGATAAAGGGAAAACTAAAAGCCCTTGCTTCTCAAGCAAAAACAGGAAAATTACCTACTGATGCTATTAATAGGTACGATGCTCAACTTACACCTTTCCGCAGTATAGAAGGTTATGCAGAATTAGAAGAAATACTAGGAAAAGTAAGAGTCAATAAAAAAGAGTATGACGATAAAGAAAAGAAAGAAGCATCAGAATTACATGAAAAAAATCAAAAAGAAGCAAGAGGAAAGCAAAAGATAGATCTCTTTAAAAGAATAGCAAAACTTGAAAAAGGAGAGATAAAACCTGATCTACGTGCAGACTATCAAAAAGCATTACAGTTATCGTTAGATAAACTAGATCATGATGATTTTGTTCCTGTAATAAAACACTTCGCTAGTGTAGTAAAACAGCTTTCAGAAGGTGATAGACTTACACAGTTCACCAACAATGGGATTGATGCTGAATCAAAAGCACTAGAACTTACTACTAAAACAGATGTAACGGATAGTGAGTTAGAAACTCAAATTGAAGTATTAGAAAACACTTACAATATAGATGCTAAGAGTAAAAAGTCTGCTCTTAAAACGATGTATGATCGTTTGTTTGAAGTAAGAAATGCAAAGTTAGATAAGAATACATTAGAAGCTAAGAGAAAACTTAGAAAGCAGATCTACTCAAACTCAGAAAAAAGAGACAAACTTGAGGAGTATATACAAAAAGCAACTGAAGAAGGTCATGACGATTTAGTAAAAGAAGCTCAAGGTTATATCAATGTTCTTAATACAAGAGAGTACAATGATAAGATATATGGTCAAAGATTAGTTGAAGCACGTGAGTATAATAAACAACAATATGATATAAGAACAAAAGAAACTAGAGCATACCAGGAAAAACAAAGGAACATACAAAGACAATGGAGTATAGATCTTAAAAAGATAGATCTTCAAATACAGCAAGCAATTAAAGAACAGGATAGAAAGTACGCAAACGAACTCTGGGAAAAACGTCAGGAGTTAAATGAACAGAAAAGAATCGATATCCGTAACGAAAAAAGAGCTTGGAAAGAACACATAAGTAAAAAGTATAAAGACGAAGATGAAGCTGCGTTGACTTCTAAGATGAAGAAACGCAAGAAAGTTTTTGAATTATACATAGATATATCTGACCGTCTTGAGCAAGCAGTAGAAGAAGGTAACAGAGAAGAAGTAAGGAAGATACGTAAAGAATACTTAGAGAAGTTTAATAATGCTGAGTTTGCAATGGTTCCTGAGTTAGATGAACTGATGCAGTCTGATCTTAAAAATGCAAACATCATTCTTAAAAGATTGGAGGTGGATAAGAATAAAGATAACACAGCATTATCATTTAAACAACAAGAATCAGATTCTGAAGGAGAGTACCAAACTAAACAGATACAAAGACTTCTTCAAATCAACAACCTTCTTAATCAAGATATACCTGACACTGCAAATGCAGAGAAACTTGTTGGGGAGATGTTTGCACTCAAAAAGTATGACGAAGGTACAAAGGGAATGCTCACTAAAACTAAAGCACTCTTTGATGAAAGTACTCAACTACGTCTTTATAATGATATTAGAGTTGCTAAACATAAACATGAAGCAAAAACTACACATAAAAAGGGTACAACTTCTCCTGTAGTCTTAACAACTATACATACTAAACTTAACAGCTTTCCTGTACAAAAAGAAAACGAAAAGATTGATGTGTTTGATAAACGAGCACAGAAATACCACGCTGATAATTACAAAATAATAGTCGATAATTTTGTAGCAGGAAATTTAAGTGAACCTACATTTAACAGATTAAAAAACAGTATAGACTCTCTTCTTGCTGGTGGAGAACAAGCAAGGATTGAAAGGATTAAAAGCAATCCAATTGATATTGTCAACTCATATAGAAAACAACTTTATATATTAGTAGGTAAACCAGACATTACTTACTTTAATCTTAAAGGTGCTGCTAACTTTCTTGATTCAGTAACAACATCTCGTAATGAACTTTACTCTGCAATGCTAGAAGAATATGACCTTCGTATTGCACAGGAATATAATACTAACAAAGAGTTTAGAGAACATGAAACTGTAAGGATTGATAGAGCAAATGAAATTTATACTTCTATAATTGAAGCACCAGTTTACAAAAACCAATTGGATAATATTAAAAATCAATTAAAAGTACCTCCAAACAAAGGAAAAAAAGACGAGGGTTTTGGAGTAAGGGTTTTTAAAGAAGATCCTAATTTTAAGAAAAATGTTAGAAATAGACTTAAGAATTACCTTCCTAAATCATAATGGCTGACGAAAGATTACTTCAAGCTGCACAAGAAGCAGAACAGAATAAAATTCCTATAACTGATGTTCCGTATGGGGATACTTCTCCTGGTAGTCCAGGTGCTAGAAGTAAACTAAAATCAGAATTAGGATTTACAGAACCAGAAGAACCAATTGACCCTATTCCTAATGAAATGGGTGAAAGTACAGTCAGGTTTATTGAAGATTACGAGAAGCAAATAAACGACTTTGGTGAAGGTTCAGAGTTAAATGGTTTAAAAGCAGAAGAAGTGCTTGAACACTTAAAAGACATTCAAGTTGAATCTGGTAAATCTATAGAACTAACAGGATTAATTTCTGCAATGGAAACTATTGCGGAACAAGAAGGTAAGCCTTCAATGCTTCACCATATAGCTACTGGTTTTGAGCAGAGTTGGGATGGATTAAAGGATGTATTCTACGGTGTCAGTGAGGGAGTTAGAGAATCAGAACAAGGAACCCTAGATGCTGTCTTTCAGCCTATGCTGGATTTAGCAGGTATTCGACTTACAAATGAAGGTGTATACATTAGTTCACCTCAAGCAGTAGAACTACCAGAAGGAAGTGCATCACAACAAGTTGGAAAAGGATTACTACAGGGTAAAGGTACAGGATGGTCAGGATTACCTGAAGATCGAGTACCATTGATTACTATTCCAGGTGGACCAGAACCAGAGACTCTTACAGGAGAACTGGCACGGAGTTTTACTCAAGCAGGGATGAGTTGGTATATAGGAGATAAAGCTCTTAATACAGCAAAAGCCCTTCAAACTGCTCTTCCAAAATTAAGGTCTTATTTCAGTACACCAGCAGTTCAAAACGTATTAAACACTGCAACTGGAGAAGCACTTACTTTACAACATAGAGATCGTTTTGCTACTGCATTAGTAGAATTAGGTGTAGACAACGAAGCACTTAAATACATTGCTGGTGCTCCTAATGAGGATGCATTTACAGAGAGATTTAAGTCTTATTTAGATGGAATGTACAGTGCTATGGGAGGTTCTTTAATCATAGAACCTTTTGTTAAAATAGGCCGTGCTGCTTACAACATGGGATGGTTAGGAGGGGCCGAAAAGAATCCTGAAAAAGCTGCACAACTATTGGATGAATCTGAGCGTTATGTCAATAAACTACTTGATATAGTTCCACAGGTAGATACAGAGACAGGTGTATTTAAAGTTTCTGATCCTCTTGTTTCATTTGGAGATGATACTGCTGAACAAAGTGCTAAGAAACTAGAAGAATTAAAAGAAGAATTAGAAAACGCAGAAGGAGTTACTGCGTTAGATGAAGAAGGAGAACGGTACTTAAACAAAGTACTTATGGATTCTCCTACAGTTACTCAAGGTGAAGATATAGTTCTTCCTGCTGGTAAAAAAGCTGCTCCTATGCAACCAGAGGATGTGGATCTTAATCGTCTGTTTAACTTCGATCCTGCTAGAGACACTCCTATGGATAAGAGTGAGTGGAACTTTAACTTCGACAAAATGAGTGGTACTGAGACATCCAAAGAAATCATACAAAGGATGTTTATACAGATACAGGAAAAGTTTCCTGACCATTTGAGATATGGTCCAGCAGGTAAAGCTGAAACTACACTTCATAATGAACAATTAATTGAAAAAGCAAGGGATGCAGAAATATGGGTAAGAAGAAACAACATAAATCCTGAAAGATTTATAGCTGGTTTTGCTGCTACTACTGAAGAGTTACCTTGGTTAATGTTATGTGTAAGAGAATTAGCAGAAGGACAGACTAACTACATACACAATTTAAATGATAGTTACAAAGCTCTTGTTAAAGCACAGAATGGTGTACTACTACCTGCACAAAAATTGAAGTACGTCAGTGAGATGTCGAAGATGATGAACATGATGGCCGATGTAAATGGTTCAAAAAGAGATATTGCTAGGACACTACAAGCTCTTAATATCAAGACAACAGGGGAACAATTAAGAAATGAGCAAATACAAGAAATAGTAAAAGATTTTACAGGTAAATTAACAGATAAAAATGCTGATAAAGCTCTTATTAGATTAATAGATAATATAGACAAACTTCCTAATGTTGAGTCACACATTAAAGCATTTCAAAAAGACAACTTCACACGTTTATTTGACCTTATAAATTTTAATGGTATCAATGCCTACCTTGGAAACCTATCAACTCAAACAGTAAACAATGTAGGTTCATTTGCAATGATTAACCTACTTTCTGCTGAGAAATACATTGGTGCTGCATGGAGAGCAATGCCAGGAGTAGGAGGACAAGGAGAGATAACATTTGATGAAGCTAATGCTCATGTATTTGGAGTAACACAATCACTCTTTGAATCCCTCTTTATCGGTATAGATGATGATATATTTAAAAGGTCAGCAGCAGGTCAAGGTTGGAAAGGTTTTAAAGAGTTAGATACTGGACTACATAATTACGATGCAGGACAACTTATATCACAGGGATCGGATGAAAGGTTCTTAAACTTAAAAGTACCAGAAGCTCTTAATGCTAAAGAAGTAGAAGAAGTATTTGGATTTCAAGAAGGATCATTTCCCCAGTACCTTAGACATGTTATTAACGGTACAGGAACCATTATGGGACTTCCTGGTAGAATGCTGATGTCAGGTGATAGTTTCTTTCGTGCTATTAACTACAGAAGTGCAATTCACTCACTAGCAATGCGAAGGGCAAGTGAGGAAGGATTACAAGGTGCTGAGTTACATAAGCGATATGCAGAGATAGTTAAAGATTTACCTCAAGATATTGATGAAATAGCTAAAACGTATGCACAAGTAGCACTATTTCAAGAAAACCTTGATGGTGGTGGTTTTGAGAAGATATTTAAGACTCTTGAAAGATTACGACAAAGACCATTAACCACAGCAGAAACTACATTTGCTCAGTCTGCTCTCGGAAACCTACGTGCATCTTTTGTTTCTTCTAAGATTCCATTTTTACGGACTCCTTACAATATCTTTAAGCAGACAATGATTGAAAGGAATCCTGTAGCAGCATTATCACGCTATGTTTCCGATAAAAACTACAGAAACAAATTTCATACTGATGAAGCATTTAAACAGGATGTACTAGCAAAATCTACTACAGGTTCAATGCTGATGTACCTTGGTTACTCTTTAGGTGGTGGAGAATGGATATGGGGTTCAGAAAGGGCTAAAGAATTAATGCAACCTGAAGGTTACGATGTTTCTATTACTGGAGGCGCAAATCCTAGATTTCAAGGTAGAGACATTGCTCAAGATCAACTTAGAATGCAGCCTGAAATATTCATTCGTAATATGTCTACTTTAGATGCTTCTAGTGTACCTATAGGACGAGCAGATCCTATTGCATCACTGGTTATGGCAGGATCAATAATTGGAAATTATGAAGCTTTTTTACGGAACCATGTAGAACCTTACCAAGAAATAAAAGACGTTAATAACAGCCAACTAGCTTTAGATGAAGCAAACAAACGATTGGGTTTTGCTGTAGGTAATTTCTTTATGGATAAGGCAATGCTCCGTGGAGTAAGAGATTTATTTCACGAAATATTTAGTACTCTTAATCCTAATGCAGATTATCGTAAAATATTTACAAACTACATGACTAAGTATGCTGGTCAAGTACCTATGGCTAACTTCTTTCGGGGTGTAGTAAGAGCTACAGAAAATCAAAGGTACTACAACGAAACACTTATTAAAGGTGAGTATGTACCTACTGAAGAAGGTGATCAAAAAATATCAACTAGCGGTGTACCCTACTCAGATTTAACTGAAGAAAAGAAAAAACAGTTGGAGATTATTGATCTTCTTTTAAAGGAATATGCTCAAGAGTGGAGAAAAGTCAACATTATGGACATGGACCTAGATTCAGGTGATCCCATTATTAGACATGGTGCAGTTCCTATGGTTGATTTAGAAGGTAATCATATAGGTTTTACTGATAAAGAAGCAGACATATACGAACGATTTCTTGAACAGAATCTCATTCCATTTAGTAGTAAGAAAGTAAATGAAACTAATACCTCTGTTTTAATTAAAAATTTAGACATTAATTTTAGTCATCCTAAACGGTGGACTAAACTTACAGTAGGAAACGAAAAGATACCTCTTAGTCCAGAACAAATGCTCCATTGGGCTGTAAACTTTGGTAGAAGAAACCGTAATGCTTTTAGCAAATATAATAAAACAGTTAAACAGCTTAAAACCCAAGGTTCTGCTTTAGCATCTTTATATCCAAAACAATTCTTAAAGATGAAAACTGAGATATATCAAAATCTTAAAATGAATAAAGAAGCAGCAAAATGGGACATGATAATGACTTATCCTGATTTAAATAATAGGTATATTGAATCAACAATTAAAAATGCAACCGAAACAATGATCGGAGAATAATAAATGCCAGTATCTCTAGTCCAACGTGGACCATTTAGTTATGATGAGTACACTAACATCTCATCTAGTGATGCAAGTACTAGAACCTTCACACTCACCAATGCTAAATTTGATTCCACTATTGGCGAAGTGCTGGAAGTATTTGTAGACGGTGTAAAGTTAGTAGGGGATGGAACTTTTGTAACAGGAGGATCTAACCCAGGTTCAGGTGCATCAGCACATGAGTTTTCTGTCAATAGTGCTAAAACTCAGGTTACTATTGTATCAGATAGTGATCTTGCTAGTGCAACTGATAGTGCAGTAAGTACTGTTGCATCAGGTAACGATATACTTATTCGTAGGATTTCAAATCGTACTGCTAAGAAAGTTGACTTTGCACCTGGATCTGTAATCAGAGAAGCAGACCTTGACAATGCAAATACACAGGTGTTTCACGTAGCTCAAGAAGCTATGGACACTGCATTACAAAGTATGGTACTTGATACTGATAGTAAGTGGAATGCACAAACAGCGGGTGTAAACAGAAACGTAAAAAACGTAGCTACACCTGGATCTTCTGATCCTGATCACTATGTTGCAACTAAAGGATACGTTGATGGTACATCTACTACTGCAACAGTATCAGCTATTGCAGACGAAGTAACCACAGTTGCAGGTATTTCAACTGATGTTACTACAGTTGCAGGGGCAATTAAAGAAACCATTGCATATACTCTTACAGAATCAGGTAGTAAGTTCTTTATAGCTGGTGGTGAGTTTTCCAGTGCAACCACTAATCCTATTCTTAACCTACAACGTGGTTCTACCTATACTTTTGACTATAGCAGTACCACTATCTCAAGTGGTTCTCATGTATTAGGATTTAGTTCTGTCGATACCAATACTAATAACTCAGGTGCAGTAGCTTATACCACAGGTGTTACAGACAATTCTACTACTAAAGTAATTACCTTTGTAGTACCAACCAGTGCTCCAAGTACATTGTACTATTATTGTACTGCTCATAATGCTATGGGTAATACCATAAACGTAGCAGAAGACAGTATTGAGATAGTTGCAGATAATATTGCTAATGTTAATAAAGTTGGAGCAATAGATTCTAATGTAACTACAGTTGCAGGTATTGATAGTAATGTTACTACTGTAGCAGGTATTTACGGTAATGTAACTACCGTTGCAGGAATTGGAACTAATGGTGCTGATGTAACTACCGTAGCAGGAAAATCAACTGAGATAGATGTACTTGTTAATAAGTACGATGGTAGTACAACTGCAACAAGTGGTACTAATAAAAACATTACACAAGTAGATACCGTTGCAGATGCAGTTGCTAATGTTAATACAGTTGCTACTAACATAAGCCACGTTAATAATTTTAATGATACATACCATACACCTTCAGGGACTGAACCAACAGGATCTAGTGTAACTGAAGGTGATCTATGGTATGACACAGCAAACGATGTACTAAAGATTTACGATGGCAGTTCATGGGGTTCAGCCTCAAGTTCTATTTCTACTGTAGCATCACAGAATGAGTTTAGTGCATCTAATGGACAAGGAACCGATAGTAAATACTTTGCATTAACTCATGATGTAGGTTTGGAGCTAGTGTTTCTTAATGGTGTAAGGTTGAAGAGAGGTGATGATTACTACTGTACTAACTCTAATACTTCAACTACAGCAATAACTTCAGGTAACGCTGCTACTTTTGTAAGACTAGAGACAGTACCAGGATCTAATGACATTCTTTCTGTTATGGCCTTTGGTCAGATTGCTAATAACTTAGCAGTTAATACTTCAGGAGGAACCTTTACAGGTGCAGTCACTTTTGAAGGACAAAACACGCATAACACAGGTTCTAACACGTTCACCATGCCTACAACTCGTGGGACAAATAACTACATTCTGACAAGAGATGACACCGCAGGAACAGGTGGAACAGCGTGGAAGGAGACTATGCTTTCTCCCACTATTACATCTTTAACTTATCCTACTGGAGATGATGGAAATGCAACTACTGCATTAGATTCTGGGAGTGGTTCTGGTACTCAAACTTTAATTATAAATGGGACAAATTTTACAGCTACAGTTACTTCAGTACAAATTACAGTTGGAGGAGTAACATCAGCACTTGGTGGTTCTTATGTAAGAAATGACGCTCAAACGATAACAGTGTCTAATGTTGTAAAAAGAGCAGTAGGGACTTACACAATCACTGTAACAAACGACACATCACAAACAGCCACATCAACAGTAGATTTTTCAGGGACACCATCATTTACAACTTTGGCTGATTTAGGAACCGTTTTCACAGGTTCAACTTTAAGTAAAACAATAGCGACATCTGGTGGTGATGGAACAATTACATTAAAGGCTGACCCAAATGGAACTGCAAAGCCAACATGGATGACAATCGGAGGAACTGGATCTGGATCAACAACTTGGACAGAAGTAACAGGCTCGGCTGGTTTATCAACGGCTCTTGCAGGGACAACAGCAAATTCAGGGGATGCTCAAACTTATAACTTCGGAATTATAGTCAGAGATTCACAAAACCAAGGATCAGATCGAGAGTTTTCTTTAATTGTTACTGACTATCCTATTGGTGGAACTATAACCGAACCCGGAAGTTACAGTGGTGGTGGTTATCGATCTCATAAGTTTAGTTACAGCACATCTAGCACAACCGACCAACCTTTTACATTATATGGAACTGTTGATGTAGATATATTCATAATCGCTGGTGGAGGTGGAGGAGGTCTATTTTATGGTAGTGGTGGAGGTGCAGGAGGTGTTCGCATTGTAACTGGACAAACTTTAACCGCAGGGCTTTATAACATAAGAGTTGGAGGTGGTGGTCCTGGTGGTACAAATAGTTCAATACAGGGAAACGATGGGGATAATTCGTCTTTTATTAACAGCACAGGCACATCAATAAGTATTGAAGCCACAGGCGGTGGAGGGGCTGCTGGAAACGGAAGCAACCCTGCTGATTACGCTGGACGAAATGGTGGTTCTGGTGGTGGTGGTAAAGGTGGAAGAAGTGGTGGGACTCTTGCTGGAACAGGCATAAACGATGGAGGTACTTTTGGTACTGCAACTTTTCAAGGATACAATGGTGGAGTGCCTTCAACAGATACATCTAGTCAT
>VTLG01000651.1_pt1 | contig 39462 bp, 47 predicted proteins | sample 4694571 | NCBI WGS metagenome assembly VTLG01 (sample SAMN12604809, study PRJNA352737) | marine metagenome | biome: ENVO:00000447; feature: ENVO:00000209|ENVO:00000569|ENVO:01000036; material: ENVO:00002151; isolation source: viral sequences binned using virsorter ... | reverse complement strand
GGTTTGCGCGTGCAATTATTTTTAATTATTTTATGCGTAAAATAACTATTTCAAAGCTTTTGCGCAGAATTCACTAAAAGCGCAGTCTAGAGCGCGCTTTTAATTCTTACCGGAAGCGCCTTCCGATAGCTTGCGCGCTTCAATCTTAGTTCATGCAGCGCTGCGCGCTAGCACGCGCAGCAATCCAGCGCTTGACATCATGCCGATGGATGGACTAAACAATGCTAGGGAGCCAGCGCGCAGGGGCCGGGGCACAAAACGCAGGCGCGCCAGTGACAGGCCCTCTCACCCACCTATTCGGGAGCGAAAAAACGATCTATGCCCACACGCAAGCCATTGAAAGAGTCTGAGGAGTTGGTTGAGCCTACTCAGGGCGAGTATTTGAAGGAATTTGCAAAGCTTCCGACGGCTGACCGCAATTTCTTAATGAACCCGAATGATCGTCAGCGCATGCAGCGTCAGCGTCGTATGATTGAGGAGCAGGTCACGACGAATTTAGGATTACGTTCGAGTGAGATGCTTGAGCAGATATATGTTTTAGCTCGTAATGCGGAGAGTGAGAGTGTGCGTTTAAAGGCGAGCATGGACTGGTTGGACCGTGCTGGTTTCAAGCCTGTGGAGCGTATAGAGCATAGCAAGGTAGTGCGCACTTTGGAGCAAGTTGAGGGTGAGTTAGTGAGTTTAGTGGGTCGTGACACGGCGGACGTACTTTTAGGCAAGCGCAAGTTGGTAAACGGCAAGAACCAGAAGGAGGCAGTGAATTAAGGATGAACTATTTTCAATGTAGTGAAAGGAGGTGAAGTGAACGAGGAGGCGCGAGTATTTGGAGAGGAATCGGATGAGCATGCGATTGATACCCCAAATAATTGGGATCAACAATCGATTGAGGGTGAGTTAGTGAGTATTGAATCTCAGAAGGCGGAGAATTTATATTTAATATCTAAAGCGATTGATCGTTTAGCATTAGCAGTAGAGTCTTTGGCATACAATCAGAGTCCGAACTAGCAATGTATAAGGAACCTGCAGTTGGTGCATTAAGGGATGATGCAGTACGGGATCAGGTAACGAATTTATTATCTGAGCGCACGGATTTACTGGAGACGAACAAGTTATCTGCATATGCGCCTTATGATTACCAGCGCAGTTTCCATTCAGCGCGTGATGAGACGGGCAGGTTAGCGCGTCAGCGGATGTTGATGGCGGCGAACAAGGTAGGCAAGACGTTTTGTGGAGCAGGTGAGATGGCTTTTCATTTAACTGGTTTATATCCAGATTGGTGGAAGGGAGTCCGATTTGATCGTGCTGTAGTGGCGTGGGCTGCTGGTAACACGGCATATAACACGCGTGACATTGTTCAGGCGGAGTTGATAGGTGAACCTGGAGATCCCGAGGATTTTGGTCGTGGAGCGATCCCGAAGGATTCGATTTACAAGACGGATCGCAGTCCAGGCATTCCGAATGGGATGAGCGCAGTTATTGTAAAGCATGCATCAGGCAAGTATTCGAAGCTTTTTCTAAAGGCATATGAGCAGGGCAAGACGGCATGGATGGGCAAGTCGGTAGATGTAGTATGGTTGGATGAGGAACCTCCGCAGGACATATATTCACAAGCGCTTCGGGCGACTTTGAAGTCGGGTGGAATAACCTACATGACGTTCACGCCTGAGAATGGCATGACGGATGTATGCACCCAATTTTTAAATGAGTTGAAGCCTGGTCAAGCGCTGTTTCAGGCGACATGGAATGACGCACAGCATCTCAGTGAAGACATCAAGGAAGAAATCCTGGCAGCGCTTCCTCCGCATGAGCGCGAGATGCGTTCAAAGGGCATTCCGATCATTGGATCTGGTTTGGTGTTTCCGATATCTGAGGATCAGATTTCGATACCCAGTTTCAGTTTGCCTTCGCATTGGTCGCGGATCATCGGGATTGATTTTGGTTGGGACCATCCTACTGCTCTTGTGTGGTTGGCTCATGATCGTGACAATGACACTGTTTATGTCTATGATGCTTACCGTGTCAGTTCGGAGACTCCGGTGGTTCATGCGCAGGCTATCAAGGACAGGGGGGCGTGGATACCTGTTGCTTGGCCTCATGATGGAATGCAGTCGGACAAGGGCAGCGGAGTACCGTTGGCGGCTCAGTACCGTCGTTTGGGGGTGGAGATGTTGGGTACGCACTTTGAGAATCCCGATGGTGGGTTCGCGGTGGAACCGGGAATAATGGACATGCTGACACGTTTTCAATCTGGCAGGATGAAGGTATTCAATCATCTGGATTCGTGGTTTCAGGAGTACCGTCAGTATCATCGTCAGGATGGTAAGATCATCAAGAAGAATGATGATTTAATGAGTGCAACGCGTTATGCTGCGATGTCGTTGCGTTATGCTCGTGCATTGAGTTTTGAACCGAGGCCGGAGTCGGCAATTGGTGCAAAGGACTGGCAACCATTTGAGCAGGCATTGATGGTATGAGTACATTAACGAGTATGCATAATTTGCGTGCCAAGTATTCGCGTACTGGTGGTTTGCTACATCGTTACCAGGGTTTATTCACCCGTTCCAAGTCGAAGTTGAAGGATCTTCAGGGTGATTACGAGTCGATGCATGCGAGTGTATTTGGTTCAGGTTCTGACAGTTTGATGAGTCAGATTGGTTCGATGCAGTTGGAGATGGAGGGGACTGAGAGTTATAAGACTGCAATGACTGCACGCAAGACTTATGAGGAGGCGGCATCTGGTTACATGAAGGAACACAAGACATTGACTGGTGAGTACCGCACGGCGTTTGAGTCGGCGTATGGTGTACAGGATTGGGAGCAGGGGGAGCGCACTTATGAGGGCGGTGAGTATGCGTCATTAACGTCTCAGTACAATGAAGCGTTTGGTTTGATGACGAGTGCCAAGGGTGAAGCTATCGATGAATACAAGGAGGCGTATGAATCTGTATATGGTGAACAGGACTGGGATGTATCGGAGCGCACTCAAACCGGAGGTGAATATCAGAAGCTGGTTGACAAGTACAAAACTGATTATACGACACGACACACCGCAGCAGTAACGGAATATAAGACGGCATTTGAATCTGCATACGGCGAGCAGGATTGGGAGAGTGATGAGCGCACTTACACTGGTGGTGAGGTTGGAACTCTTCAGGAGACGATAAAGACGCGTCAAAAGGATATTCAGAGTGCATTGGAATGGGAGGATGCTTTCTACAATGAAGATTCTCCAACGTATGATCCGACACGGGGAACTGCCTGGAAGAGCAGTGATCTCCCCCAGGCATACAAGGACATATTCCAGGCGCGTCTTGACTGGCGTGAGGCTCAGTCGCACTTTCGTTTGGCCTGGTTTGGCGACCAGGAGGGTGCGCTTGATCTGGGCAGGTGGACGGCACCCACTGATGAAGAATCTATGGGCAAGTTCGAGGATGAGAAAAACCAGCTTAGAGGTGAATTTGAGAGTGGTGAAATAGATGGTTTCACTTATATGCACAGGCTCAACCGTCTTGAACCTGAAAAGACGGAGTGGGAGAAGACTGGTGGTGGTCGTGGTTCGATATTTACGGACATTGAGCTTTCGGGAGCTTTTGAGAATTTAGAGTGGAAGCATTCGATACAGGAACTTGCAGGAGAGAAGGATTGGCCGACTTATGGTCCAATAATGTTCAAGCAACAGTATGAAAATTATTATTTGAAGGAGCGTGAGAAGTTTTTTGGAACTTACAACACTGAGACGAAGCAGTATGAGGGTGGAGCAATGGGAGCCTGGAACAAGTGGTTGACTGAGATGAACACATGGGAGGGAGCCTACCAGTCGATAGTAGACAAGTATGATATTGAAGGTTTGGGAGGAGCAATTGGTGATGTCAGTTTTGATCAGTCTGGTTTTGATGAGGATCTGGCTTCAATCATGTCGATGTATGATTTGGAGGGCAAGAGGAGTGCAATTGAGACGGCAGGAGCAGAATATGGAGTATCAGGAATCAAGTCGAAGATAGAGGGATTGTCTGAGAAGTGGGGATTGGAGGCAAAAGCAGAGGCATTGGGAGGTTTGGAGGCAAAGTATGATGTATCAGGCAAGCAGAAGGCGTATACTACGGCAGCATCGGCACCGGAGCTGAAGGGTTATCAGACGCGTCTTTCCGAGTTATCTGCGCGTGTGAAGGCTCATAGCAGCATGGGATACATGGGTAACAAGCCGACGCTTTCTCAGTATCAGGCAGACATAGCAGCAGAGGAAGCAAGTATGGGTGAGTCGTTTGCTATGGTTCAGCGTTATGGTGGATCAATCGAATATTTGGAGAATCAGCAGGCACAGATGCAGTCGCTTCTTTCTCAGACTCAGGAGCAGCGTAAGAGCGGCACTCGTCAGAGTGCGCGCAGGAGGTCTTTTTTAACTAGCCGGTCAGCATACGCATAAGGAGGATTTATGGCATGGCCCGATTGGGAATTTGGTGGAGATACACTAACTGCTTTAACTAAAGTATTTTCTAATGTTGGTGGAGCAGCTCAGACTGTTCTTGGTAGTATGGGGAAGACTTTAACGGGTGCGAGCAGTTTAGCGGATGTTAAGTTTGCTTCGATCCCGTCACCTAATTATGATCAGAATATAATTGGCAGCGGGCCTAATTTTGATCAAAGCCCGAATCTTGATCAGCCATTTCTCAAGCTCCATCCTGCTTTGGGAAGTGGTCCTAATATACAGTATCTAGCGCCGAATTTTGATCAAGACATAGGTGCTGCTATAAAGGATTTTAATCCAGATGCTTTCCCTCAGATCGACTATGGTGAGAAGGCTAAGACATGGGCAACGAACCAATTAGGACTCGATGCAAATTTAGGTAGGAATTATCTTCAAGAACTACAGCAATGGGGTTCCGAACGAACTGGATTGGATGCTAACAATCCTAATTACGTTAAAAAGATTCAGGAATGGGGAGGTAATCAGCTTGGATTGGATGCATCGACTGCTGATAAATGGGCGAAGGAGCTTGGAATGACTGCTAGCAGTCCTAATTACGGTCAAAAGATGACTACTTGGTGGCACAATACAATGGGATGGAATAAAGGAGACGACGGCAGCACTGGTAGCACTGGTAGCACCGATACTACAGATACTACTGGTGACACAACTTCGACTGCTACTACGACCACTGTTGGCGGACCTGGACCAGATGATCCACAAGATCCAGAGGCAATCACACTAAAGGGTGCGCCCATGTCTGAGGCAGACAAGCTTGAGCGTTTACGTCGTTTGTTGGCAGGCAGATATGGGCGTGCGGAAACGAACCTGACAGGTGGAGGCAGTTATGGTCAGGGTGAGGCACGCAGTCTTGGAGGTTACTAATGGCAGAGCAGGCAGAGAAGGAAGTAGTTGAGGAACTGGTACGGGAGTTCCGCGAGCTTGAGGGTGACCGACACAACTGGGAAGACCAGTGGCAGGAGATTGCAGAATATGTAATTCCGCGCCGTGCTGATTTCATTCAGAAGTGGTCACCTGGCGAGAAGCGCAGGAACAAGATTTATGAAGGCACGGCGGTGCGTGCTTTAACGCGTTTCAGTGCTGGCATCCACAATACTTTGACGAATGCTAGCATGCCCTGGTTCCAACTCACCGTAGATCGTGAGCTTCAACAAAGCCGCGATGTACAGCTCTGGCTGGAAGAATCGCAACGCAGACTCCTTCATGTGTTCAGCCGGCCAGAGTCTAATTTTCATCCTGCAGCCCATGAGTATTACACGGATCTGGGAGCTTTCGGCACTGGTTGCATGTTGGTTTATGACATGCCTGGACGCGGGCCTATGTTCCGTACTTTCCCGATGGCGGAATGCTACCTTCAGATCAACTATCTTGGTCGTGTTGATTCGGTATACCGGAAGATAGAGAAGACGGCGAAGCAGCTTGTGGAGGAATTTGGCTTGGAGGCAGTTTCGGAGACGGTTTCGAAGGCATACACGGAGGGCAAGTTATTTGACAAGTATGATTGTCTTCATGTGGTTCGTCCCCGCAAGAACGCGCAGGGTTATGGTGCGCAGAACATGCCGTACATGAGCATATATGTTTGTCCACTGTCTGAGAACCATGTAGTTCAGTTAAGTGGTTTCGAGGAATTTCCATATGTTTGCAGCCGCTGGGAGAGAAACAGTGAGGAGATATATGGGCGCGGGCCAGGGGTTGAGGCGCTTCCAGACATCAAGATGATCAACAAGATGGAGGAATTGAGTTTGAAGTCACTTGCCAAAATAGTTGATCCACCGCTCCTGGTTCCTGATGATGGTTTTCTTTCTCCGATACGGACCACACCAGGCGGGTTGAACTTTTTCCGTGCAGGCATGTCACCCAATGACCGGATCATACCTTTGGAGACGCGTGGCAGGCCGGATTTGAACGAAGCAAAGTCGAATCAGGTCCGTGATGCAATCAACCGTGCTTTTTACCTGGATATGCTTGAGCTTCCTGGTCCGACTGCACCGGATGGAGATGTTTTACGTTTCAGTGCTACCGAGGTAGTTCAGCGTCAGCGTGATCGTCTTGGCATTCTTGGACCGGTGGTAGCACGACAGGAGGTTGAATTCTTGGGACCATTGATTGAGCGCACGTTAAATATCATGCTCAAGAACGGGATGCTCCCTGATGTACCCCAGGAGCTGATGGAATCGGAATATGGTATTGAATACACGAATCCGGTTGGAATAGCGCAGCGCACCGGTGAATTGACTTCGATCAGCACGCTCATGCAGTTTCTGACACCAATGGCCCAGATAGATCCCAATGTAATCAAGCGTCTTGACACAGGCCGCACTGCATCGTTGGCAGCAGAGATTCTGCGTGTACCTCCGAGTGTTTTCAAGACGGATGCAGAGATGCAGGAAGAGATTGAGGCAGAGGCACAGATGATGGCACGCCAGAATCAGATACAGGAGAACATGGCAGTAGCCCAGGCTAACAATCTGATCTCGATGGCGGAGCGCAACCGGTCCCAAGCTCAATTAGCAAGTGCTAAAGCGGCAGGAGAAGGAGCGTAAAGCTCTTTACGAGAACGTCTTCGGTACTGAAGACGGCAAGCGTGTGCTAGCAGATTTATGCACGCGCAATTTCATTTTTTCACCTGTAATGGTTGCAGGTGATCCTTACTACACTCATTTCAATGATGGCCGGCGTTCTGTAGTTGCAGATTTACTGGTTTACTTGAACGTGAGTGTCGCAGATTTGGAACGCATGGAGCGAGAATCCTATGAGCGAAGAAACAAAGACGACGACGACAACTTCTGAAGGCGCACCGGAACTGCCTTCGTTGCATGAACCACCTCCAATGCCGGCAACGGTGCTAGGTGGTGCAAATGGTTCTGCAACCGGACCAGACAATCCGCTTGCATTCAATTCAGAGAATTTACCTGGAGAGTTGGCAAATGAGCCATCGCTTCGTAATTTCGACAGTATTGACAAGCTAGCAAAGTCCTATGTGCATGCAGTGAAGAAGCTGGGTGTGCCTGGTGAGGAGCTGGTGCGTGTGAGCAGTGAGGGGGACAAGAGTGAGATATATGATAAGCTTGGTCGTCCTGAGACACCGGATGGTTATCAGTTTGAAGGCAACGCACCTGATCATTTCAAGCAGGCAGCCCATCATATTGGTTTGAATCAGGAACAGGCGAATCTGCTAGCAAACTATCTTGGTCAGATGGGCCAGGCTGATCAGAAGCGCATGCAGGGGGAATATGAGCAGGAACAGCTCAATTATCAACAGGAGATGCAGAAGGAATTTGGAGATAATTACATCAAGAATGTTGAGCTAGCACGCCGTGCCTTTCTTCAATTTGGAGATAATGACACTTTGAAATTTCTTGAACAGACTGGAGTTGGCAATCATCCTGGTTTGGTCAAGGCATTTGCCAAGATAGGTACAGCCTTGTCGGAAGACGGCACGCTGATGCCTGGTAGCAGCAGTGAGATTGGTGGTATGACACCGGTTACTGCAGAGGCACGCATCAATGAGCTGAAGGGTGATCCTGAGTTCATGAAGGAATATAATGATGCTTATCATCCGAAGCATGTTGATGCAGTGAAGCGTATGACTGAGCTATATAATTATTTACATTAGGAAATATGCTATAATCAGCATATAAATTTAATCCACCTTGCCCGCCTAGCATAGTTCGCGGATAACGCTTACGCGCCCAATAGCTAGCAGGCACCGGAGTCCTTTCGGGATAACTCCAAATGTATGCAAGGGAATGAACCTTTATACATTGGAGTATTATGTCCACGCAGATAACAACTGCGTTTACCAAGCAATACAGTGACAACGTAACTCTGCTTGTTCAGCAGCAGGGGTCGCGATTGCGTAACGCAGTCCGGTTAGAAACCGGGAAACGTGGTGAGGAAGTATATATGGAGCGCATCGGGTCAACTGCTGCGCAAGTAGTTACTTCACGCCATGCGGATTCTCCGTTGGTTGACACGCCACATGACAGAAGGCGAGTGTCCCCAGTGAGTTATGACTGGGGTGACATGATTGATGACACGGACAAAGTACGGATGCTTATTGATCCGACGAGTCCTTATGCCATCAATGCAGCCTATGCTATGGGTAGGGCAATCGACTCAAAAATCCTTGAACAGGCAATAGGTACTGCCTTTACTGGGAAAACCGGTACAGGAACTCAAGCACTGACTCAAACCGTTGCAGTGAATGACCACAGTTATGGTGGTACTGGTCTGAATACTGATGTCGGTTTGACCATTGGCAAGCTTTTGCGGGCGCGTGAATATTTATCTGCTTCTGAGGCAGATGATTATGATATTGGAGGTAATCCGAATCTATTCTGTGTCGTCAATGCAAAACAGCTAGCAAAGCTCATGTCAGATGCTAGTTTTGCATCGGCTACTGCTGCTGGTGGAGCAAATGCAGTTAGTATTGATTACAACTCGGTTCGTGCGCTTGTTTCAGGTGAGATCAACACATTCATGGGTTTTCAGTTCATCAGATCGGAATTGGTGACTGCAGATTCAAATTCAGATCATGAAGTTGTTGCTTTCCATCGTGATGGAATTGGTCTGTGTATCTGGGATGATATGCGTGCCAGGATCACGGAACGGGCAGACAAGAGATTTTCGACTTACGTTTACTTCACGATGACCATTGGTGCGGTTCGTCTGGAAGAAGGCCGCGTAGTCAAGATCCTTTGCGATCCTACTTAACCCCTAGCCACTAAGGAGTCTTATGGCAAATAAATTTGGTGTTAATTACACCATACAAGACCCTGTTGGGGCTGGAGATACTACAGGAATAGTTCCTGCCGTAGTTGATGTAGCCGAATGGGGTGGGCGAGTACGAGTGTGCTATGACAGTTTTACTGCTGATGGTGCAACTGGTGCAAGTGATGTGATTTATCTGGGCAAGGTTCCAGCAAATGCTACATTGCTTTATGGTGTTTTCGAGCATGACAACTCGAATTCGAATTCCACTTATGCAATTACAGTGGGGGCAACCACGATGAAGTCAGCAGCAGCGATAACTCTTAATGTTCCGCTTCTTTTTGGAATTGTTACTGCTGGAACTAAAATCGCAGCATTGTCGGATGTAAAAGTCACTCTTGGAACTGCTGCATTAGCAGACACCAAGACGGTCAAGTGTATGATTTATTATACAATTGATTGATTACCTGAAATGACTTCAGTAGTCGATATTTGCAACATTGGTTTGTCCAATTTGGGTGACCAGAAAATATCGAGTCTTTCTGACAACAATGAACGCGCAAGATTATGCAACCTCCGTTTCACGGATGTAAGGGATGCAGTCTTGCGCGCACATCCGTGGAGTTGTGCAGTAACGCGTACATCTTTAGTACGCGATTCCACGGCACCGGTCTGGGGTTATGCTTACCGGTACAATCTTCCAAGCAACTGTTTGCGTGTTCTTGACGTTGAGACTTGGTATGAGGATCACCGTCTGGAGGGCAAGTTTGTAGTTACAGACAGTTCGGAAGTTAATCTGAAGTATGTGCGGACAATTGACGATCCGAATGATTTTGATGCTTTGATAACGCATGCTATCGGCTTGCGCCTGGCATCTGAGATTGCGGAGTCATTAACTGGACGACCTGAACTTCGGAATAATTTATATGCAAAATATCAGAACGTGCTATCGGAAGCACGCTCAATAGATTCCAGCGAGCGCGGCTACGTTGACAAAATCTGGAGTGATGTTTTTATTGAAGCACGACTCTAAGGAGTCATGGCACGGATACAGAGCGTGCAAACCAGTTTTGCAGACGGGCAGATCAGCCCGCGCATGCAAGGCTATGTCGATCTTCCAAGCTACAGAAGCTCGTTAAAGCTCTGTCATAACTATATCCCCCTCCCGCAGGGTTCGCTAGCACGGCGGCCTGGGACTTTCTACGTTTCACGCACCAAAGACAATCTAGCAGTACGGTTGATCCCGTTTAATTTCGGTAGTGGACAGTCGTATATACTGGAGTTTGGTCCCAGTTACATCCGGTTTTACCGTGAAGATGCAATTGTATTGACTGATCCGAATCCCAGTGCTGCAACGACTATTTCCAGTGTCAATCATACAACGAACACGATAACGCTGAATTCTGGGACTGGAGTGACGGCGTTGCAGGATATTTATTTCACGACAACCAACACTCTTCCAAATGGTTTGTTGACGAATCAGCGTTATTTTGTGAAGACGGTGAGCAGTGCCAATATCACTCTTTCTTTGGCAGACAATATTAAAGGAGCAGGTTTGGATCTGCCAAATGTAGCAGGTTCTGGAACTGCAACGCTGAAAATTCCACTTCATACGCCGACGACTTATACTGCGGATGAACTTGCAGACATCAACTTTTCTCAGTCTGCAGATGTACTTTTCATAGCACATCCAGATCATGCACCTGCAGAGCTGAAGCGTATTTCAGATACTTCATGGACATTAACGGATCTAGCATTGAAGGATGGACCTTTTCTTCCTGTGAACACTGAGGAGACGACGCTTGGGATAACGCGTGATTCTGCAGTGATTGCAAAGATCAAGGATTTGGCTGCATCAGACATAGATACGTCAGGCAACAAGTTCACAGTCGTCAATCATGGTTTGGTGGATGGGCAGACGCTCCGGTTCTCTGGTGGAATGTCCAATGTTACAAATGATGCAACTTATTATGTAATCAATGCGACTTTGGACACGTTTCAGATTTCCACTACTTATGGTGGTGAAGTGAATAATGTGAACTCAACAGGAACCACTCCAGCAGTTCATTATGTAGATTATGGTTTCGAGGCAGTAGGAGAGATGTCAGGCAATGCAGTGATCAGCAGCGAACACATGTTCACTATGCTGTCGCATCCTCTCGTCAATGGTCAGCAGGTGTTTTTCCGTGGAGGTGGTGGAGAGCAGGTAGCACAGTTTCTACCTGCAGCAGTAACTGTTGCAGATGATGACATTACTTTATCAGGGCATGAGCTTGAGAATGGGAATGTTGTCCGTTTAACCAATTCTGTAGGCACTCCTGATTTACCATCTGGATTGGCAGTTGGTCAGAATTATTATGTAGTCAATCGTGAGACGAACAAGATACAGCTATCAGAGTCCAAGGGAGGAACACCGGTGACGATAGGTGATCAAGGCACCGGCACACACACGATCAGCTACTCAGGCATTCAGAGTATTTCTGAGAACACGATGTATTATGTGGTTTCAGCAACTTTGAACACGTTCAAGCTTGGTACTTCGGTCACTGGTGATCCAGTGGAATTCATTGGAACAGTGAGCAAGGACGTTAAATTCTTCAAGAAGTTCATTCCCAAGAACAGCAGGGTTGATGTTGTTGCATCAGCAGTTACTGGCATCAATGATGATTCAGGATTTGTTAGCACGGACTTAGGCCGGTTAATCAGGATCAACACTGAGGTAGCACCACAGATCAAGTGGGGTTATATCACAGTGACTTCACGCGCAGATGCAACGAATATCGAAGGCACAGTTCAGGAGCATTTAGCATTTGAGGGTAACACAACCGAGTTTTCGTTAGGCAGTTTCTCAAGTACCACGGGTTATCCTCGTACAGTTCAGATTTATCAGCAGCGTCTTTGTCTGGCAGGGACAACGGAGGAACCTCAGACGGTGCATTTCAGCAAAACTGGTGATTTCGATAATTTCAGTGCAAGTGAGCCTCTTGGTGTGCAGACTGGGAAATATTCCAGTGCAGGTGCAGCAATCATGGGGGAGCAGGTATACAGTGACAATGCGCTTTCACTGATGATTTCGTCTGACACTGTTGATTTGATTGAATGGATTTCTGAAGGTCGTCGTTTGAGTGTTGGAACATCAGGCGGGATTTTCCAAATGTTTGGGAACCGTGATGATGTCACTCTGACACCGTTCAATTTCACTGTTGAGAAGATTTCTAATTGGTCCGCACACAGCGCAGCTCTTCCTGCCAAAGTTGGGAACAACCTTATTTATGCACAGAAGAATGGACGGAAGCTTCGCGAGCTGGTGTTTGATCGTCAGCAGGAGCAGTACAGTGCAAAGGACATCAGTTTGCGTGCAGAGGACATTACTCAGACAGGAGTTTTGGAGATGTTTTTTCAAGACCAGCCTGCATCTCAGCTTTGGGTGGTACGGACTGATGGAAAGCTTGCTAGCTGCACCTACAACATTGACTTGGAGATGGCTAGTTGGGCGCTTCACACGTTAGGAGGCACCCACACGCACGCATCCTATGGGAACCATTCGAAGGTCGAGTCGATAGCAGTAATTCCTCGTGGCACTTATGATCAGCTTTGGATGGTGGTGGCCCGCGATGTTGATGAATACTTTACTCAATTCCCATACACGGCAATAACGGATGGGACTGACAAAATCACAATTGCGGGTCATGGCATGGCAAATGGTACGGCAGTTAAGATAACTACTGATGGGACCATGCCAACAAATCTGACTTCTGGGACCACCTATTATGTTCGTGCTACTGATACGGATGATTTTGAATTAGCTACTGCTTCTGGTGGTGCTAAGATAGCAATCACTCAGGGAGCAGGCACACACACCATCTACAAGGTTGGTGTAACTCAGCGTTATGTTGAGTTTCTTTCCGACTATTACGATAATTCGATGGATCAGGGAGATGCCCATTATGTAGATTGTGGAGCATATTACACTGGTTCCAGTGTTAGCACGCTTACTGGTCTTCATTATGCAGAGGGATCGACTTTCAGTGTGTTGGGCAACAAGGCCAGTCAGCCTGACAAGGTAGTTCAGGCAGGTATTCTGACACCTGCACTGGCAGTGACGGCAGCCCGTGTTGGATTTGCCTTTAATTCGGACATACAGACACTTGCACTGGCAATTGGAGATCCAGCAACAGGAACCAGTATAGGCAACCGCAAGCGCATCCATCGGATTCATGTGAAGATTCTGGACACAATGGGGTTGAAATATGGAATTGACACATCGAGTTTGACTACTGAAACCTTCCGTTTGACATCAGACATCATTGGTCAGGCGCTTCCGTTATTCACTGGAGACAGGGAGCTTCCGATGCCTGGAATTTATGATACGCTTGGAGAAATATATTTAAGACAGGATCAACCGTTTCCAAGCAATCTTCTCCATATTGCAATCGACTATGAAACGAATGAGTAGATTATGACCGGATTAGAGATAGCAGGACTGTTCATGGTAGGTAAGGGTATTTTGGACATGTATTCTGGTTACCAGCAAAGTGTAAACACTGAGAAAAAGTTAAAAGATCAGGCAGCGTTTTATGAGTGGCAGGGTGACCAGGGTTTGAAGATGGCAGCCTTGAATGCAGGTAATCTCACTCAGCAAACGTCTGAGCATGCACGCCAGGTGGTAGCAGATGGTAGCACGAAGCTTACTTTTCTGCGCGAGAAGGGGAAACGGGATATTCGTGAAAAGATAGCACAGACTGGTAGCAGTGGGGTGGTAGTTAGTTCGATCAAATCCCAGCTTATGACTCAGATGCTGGCAAACCGGTTGAATGAGCGTAATTTGGAGCAGGATGTAGCAGTGAAGGCAAATGCAATCAGGCTTCAGGGTCACCGAAATTCAAGTTTGATAATGGCACAGGCTCGCATTGACCGTACATCTCTTTATCGTCAAGGCAAGTTTGCAACCACGGCAGCAAGCAATGTAGCAAGCACGCGTGGAATAACGGCATTGAGTGGTGGTTTGGACACAGCCAGCAACCTGTTTTATATGGATGCTTCCTCCCGTCAGAAAGGTGGGAAGGGAATGAGAACTTTCGATTGGATGTATAGTTAGATATGCCAAGACTCAAATATAATCCTGCTAATATTTCGACGGGGGTAAATCCTGGTTCGGCACCGCGTTCATTGAAGGCAGAACAGGCACCCGATGTGATGAAGTGGCTTGAGTATGAGAATGCACCGCTTCGCGCACTGAACTCTGTAGGTAGGACGTTGGGCCGGATGGCAGACCGTGCATTTGACATACACATGTATGATCTGGAGAAGCGTGAGCGTGAAGAGGATCTTAATGAGCGGATTTTGATTGAGGAGGCACAGCTTGAGTATGCAAATTGGGTTAAGGGACAAAAGCGGTTTTTGAGGGATGAGTCCAATCTGGCAGCGATACGCAAGGCAGCATCAGATGCAGGAATGGAGACAGATGAATATGTAGCAGATTTGCTTGACAGGAGAGGTAAGGAGAAACGTGCAGATATCATAGCACAGGATAAGTACAGTGCAGTTTATAAAGACGATAATAATTTCAAGCGCCGGTTGCAGGTAGGTTTGAGGAAGGCAGGAGATTCAGCAGAAGCAATAGTCGAGTGGCATCAGAACAAGCATTTTGAAAAGCAGCAGAAGGATTACGATACAATTTTGTTGAAGGCAAAAACGGATATCCGTGAGCGCGCACATCAGATGGGTCTTCTGGTTACTTGGATGGCGCATAAGTCTTCTCCTGCTGGGCGTGAAGTAGTTATGAACTTCCTCACAGGTACGATTAAAGAAGTATACGACAAATATAAGGGTTCAGTTCAGCCGGAGCGTCTTGAAGATTTCAAAGCGCGTCTCGAAGCATCTTTTGTTGATGATAAAGGCAGGATAAAGGCGGCGAATCTTGAAGCACAAATTAGTGAACAGGATAAGAATGTAAACCGCGCAAAGGACAAAGCGCGTGTGTATTTTCTGAATGAAATAAGAAAGAGGAATGTTGAAAGCCTGTTGGAAGGAGCGGATGATCCTGAAAAAGCGGCAAAAGGAATGCAGGAGATTGCATCTACCATTGATCAAGTAGCCTTAGAAGCAGCAAAGGAATTTGGAGTAGATGAGTTGCCTAATGTCATAAAAGACATTAAGGCTCATTTGAATAAAACATATGTAGTTTCAAATGCAGAACCTGCAGCCATCCGTAATGCAATCAATGAGCAGCGTAAAAACGAGGCGGAGAATGATGCTCAAAGGGCTAGGGAACTGGATACGACAAAAATCGATAGTATGCGTCGTCTTAATGAGGAAATAGCGCCAATTGTAGCAAAATTCAAAAATGACGAAATAACGGCAGCAGAGGCAAGGGCAGAATTAACTACAGTAGCAGAAGCTGTTTTTAGTATGTCTAGGTTAAGAGGTGATGAACTGACAGAAGTTGAGCAACAGTGGCAAAATCGTTTGGAGGTAGAGTTAAGGAAAAAGGCGAGTGACGCAGCAAGTAAGCTTCAGGTGAGTGAAGCGAGTAATGTGAAAGAAGCAATAGCCAGGGTACTTAACAATCTCAAAACTGATGCAGGGAGAGAACTGGGAGAAAGGATAGCCAAAGTACGAAAGCGTTTCGTTGCAAATGAGATAGGTGCAGAAGCAGCGCGTAAGGAGCTTAATAAGCTAGCAGAGGATGTTATTGGTGAATATTCCAAAAAAGTTCCAAAAGGTAGTGATTTAGCTAAAGCAGATTTGGAATATAATGAAAAATTGAAATCGGATTTAAGACTTGCTGCTTCGGAAGTTGCTGATCTCCTTGAAGTAAAACAAGTCTCCAGAGATAAGAGTTTTGAAAGAGAGAAGAAGCAGGCAGAAGAGGATTTGAGAATAGATACAGCGAGGGTGCTGGCGGAATTGGATAAAGAAATGGCAGTGGAACTTGATTCAAGGAATACGCAGGCAGATACGGCATTCATCAAAGAAATTTCAAGCATAGAGACAGACGGGAGTTTAACTCTGGCAGAGAAGAAGGATCTAATCAAAAGCAAGGCATTAGAGATTGCAGAGAGGTACAAAGTTGTAAAACCGTTCGATCTGGCAGGTGAAGGTTTGGACCCAGGATTGTTTACCGATCTGGAGAAGTCTTTTAATAGAAAGTTACCAGATCGTATGGCATTAAAAGCCGAGAAAAGAATAGCAGGTATCAAGAGAGAAGAAGTAGCAAAAATAGAAAAAGATAAATCTACCATTGAAAGTTTAGAGAAAACACAACGACTACAGACAGTTGAGAGTGCAGCAGTGGAGATGGCAACCAAGATGCATGGTTTTGAGATGCTTGTCAGGAGGGAGCCTGCGGGTTGGAGTAATGATGAGATAGCATCTCATGTGCTAGCAATGAAGGAGGAGGTCAAAGGTAAGTACAATCCAACGATGGCAACAGAAATTGATGACAGTGAGCGTGATCTGAATCTTGATCATATGCTAAGTGCAAGGCTTGATAAGGTCAGATTGAGTCCAGAAGCAGAGTTGCAGTTTTTCATTCAGAACAATGACATTGCCAGGAAGGTGCGTGCTGCTGCAAATAGTGTGGTTGAGGATGTTGAAGCGGAGGCACGAAAGCAACTTGAATCATCTGATTCAGTACCAGATGTTGCCAAGTATCTTGAGGATTATGCTGAAAAAAGGAAGGAGCAAGAAGAGGAGAAGTGGAAGGATTCAGAGTATCAGGTTGTAGCATCAAGTCTTCTTGAAACTCATCAATACAGGCATCAGCTTGATCAGATCATTGGACATGCAGTTGATGGTGTAAATAAGAAGAACATGCAGAGTAATGTTGCTGAAGCCGAGAAGACTATTGGCAATATTATAACCAACCGTCAGTTTGATGCAGGGGTAGAAACCCGTGAGTTGGATGATCATCTGAACCTGCTTGAGAACTATAAAGAATCCCGTGATCCTGCTGCAAAAGCAATTGCTCATGAGGTTTATGCGTTGTTGAAATCTGGAGACATAGATGACATCCAAGCTGGAAAGATGATGGACCGAAATCTTGCTATGCTTGATGAGGTTGATGTGTATAAAGGTCTTTCAGATCCTGCAACTTTCAAAGAAACATTGAAGCAGCTCAAGGGTAAGGGATTTCCTACGATTCAAGGAGCAAAGCGCGCTCGTCTACAACAGGACGCAGAGAGATTAATTGATAATTCTGCTGGTCAGAAGGATTTTAACATCAGGAGGTTGAACGAGAATCATTTCCATAAACTTTTACGGAATGAGCATTCTGATCATTCACTTGATGATTTGAGTGCAATGGGAGTTGACCGGGACAAGATCGATGCACTCAAGGGTGAGGAGCTGTATGTGAATCTTCTTGCAGATATGCGCTTTGGAACATCTGACGGAAATATTGATAAGAAGTATGAACCGGAGACGCGCCTTCAGTACAAGAGCAGGACTGCCCTTGCACACATTGTGTCTGATTTAGAATCAGACAAATGGCACAAAAATGTTGAGTGGGAAGACCTGGGTATTATGCATAAGGAATTGATAAATTTGAAGGGTCTAGCACAGCATTTTCATTATTTGAAAAATGATATTGATCAAATTCAGAGAACGAGGCTTGATGATCGGGGGCAGATATCTTCAGAAAAATACAATGAACTTCATGGGGCTTCGCAGGCTTTGGAGGCAATGAATGAAAATGAACTGGAATTTTCTAAAGCTTACCCTGAGACATACCAGGCGCTTGATCCAGCCCGGATGGATTTCATGATGGCGGAACAGGTGCAATCCGGTTTTGCAACGAATAGGAATCAGACATGGACTTTAAGGCAGGTTGACTTTGACCGGATGAATGAGGAGTGGCGTAGCATGACTGATCCGAGGCAGCGTGCAGCCTATCTTCATATGATAGAGTCGAAAACGGGTGAGTATGCAGGACGTACCCTGGAGACGCTTCATGAGAACACTGACATCAAGTATGAGATGCAGTTTTATGCTGATCTGTCTGGAGATGCATTAAAGGATTTTCATGGTTCTGTGATGCAGACTGTAGGTGTTCTTGAGAATACTGCTTTCCCGAAGGACAGTAGTGATCGAAAGTCTGCTGAAGACGATTTTAATTCTTTGATGGATACGGACATTGTACTTAACGGATATTTGAATAATTATCCATTGATTGATGAGCGGATCAGCCGAAAGGAATCGATTAAAAAGATGGCGCTTTTTAAAATGTCTAAACGAGAAGTTGAATTAACAGCAGAGGATGCAATTGCGGGTGCAATGGATGATTTGGTTCATCAGCAGGTAGCATTGATCCCAAGTGGTCCGAACACCAAGACGATGTTTCAGTTTCCACGTTCCAAGGCGAATGCACTTTTGCAATTTGACCCAGAGCGTCTTTCGGATCTTTTGAATGATCAGCTTGTAGCTATGAATAAGAAAGGAACGCTTCACAAATCTGCGAGTTTAATAGTAGATGAAGATGAGATGGCATTTTGGGTGAATACTCCCGACAACAAGGGAGTTATTGCTATGGGTGTTTTTACGCGGGAAGCTTCGCCGATAGGAATAGACGATCCTTATGAAAGAAGCACGATGAATCCTTTGCTAGATAAGAAGGGGCAGCGTATTATCAGGACTTGGGATCAGTTGAACAAGATGTTTACTGACGCAATAGAAGCAGATAAAGCATGGGAGAAAAGATTGGAGAAAAGCAGGGAAGAGTACATGAGGGAATTAAGGGAATATGTGTTGCCTGGTCAGGAAAGGCAGGCAAGAGATCACGAAAGACAAGAGGGGTAAATGGGATTTTATTCAAGTTCATATTTGTACGAGCCTGACTATGAAATGCTAGAGGAGTATGCCAAGAACTACAGTCCTGGCTTCTGGCAGATGTCAGGTTATGGAATAGAGGACAGTTTGCAGACTTCTAGCATCGGTTTGGGTTTAGGCATAGCAAAGCGTCGTTTGAAGAATGATTGGGAAGTTGTCTATCCAGAGGAGTTGTGGAGGCAGGGTGATCATTACCGTCCAGGGATTGAATATGAGGATGGCATGAGCGAGCAGGATGCAATCATATTGGCAGAGCGTTATGACCAGCGTCAGATGACTGAACAGATGCTGGAGAATTCCGGTTTTCTTGGATGGTTTGGATACATCACCGGTTCGGTCCTGGGAGCAATACCTGATCCAATCAATCTGGTTCCATTTGGAATGCTTCTGAAGGGTGGTCACATGCTCAAGCTTGGTAAGCTAGCAAAGCATATTCATACGAAGACGAACAAGATGGTTGAGCGTGGAATTGGACGCATAGCAATGGGAGGTTTCGAAGGTGGCGTAGGTGCAATGGCACTTCAACCTGGGTTGGCTTATGAGCGCAAGCTTTATCAGGAGCGTTATGATGCACAGACGGCAGCAATGGATGTTCTTGTAGGCATCGGAGCAGGTGCAATGTTCACGACTGTACTTGAGGGTGCGCGCAAGATGATCCGTCCAAGGTTTTCTGCTCAAGGTGAGTGGGATGATCTTGATATATTCATAACTGAAGGTCAGGAGTCGGCAGTTCGGCGTTCTCTGAATAATGATCTAACCATTGAGGAACAGGTAGCAGCAGCTCGTCAGTCGATTCAAAGTTTAAACCAGGGTGAGAACCCTGATGTTGCCAGGGTCCGTCCTAGAGTTGATGAGGCAGCCGAGGAGTTGGCAGAGGAAACGATTCCAGAGTCGAATTGGTATATATTGGATGAGGATGGGAAGTTCATCAGTGGACACGACAAATTTACTGATGCAAAAGGCGGGAAGATCTTTAAGAACTTAGGTAAGGGAGATGATACGCTCAAGGGCATTTACGAGTATAGTGATGAATCGGGTTCCTTGTTTCTTGGCAAGAAGAAGGACTTGTCCAAAGTTTGGGATGACACTTTCAATCCCAAGAAACCGGATTACACTGCAGCAAGTCCTGAAGACTCGCCTCACATCAGCACTTTTAGTAAAGCAGATGAGGAGGTTCTAAATCTGTCGGACGCACGCGCCACAGCAGAGCTTTCCCAGGAGTTCAACACCAGGGCTGCAACGCATGCAGAAACGGTTGAGATGCAAGAGGCTGATATCATTGCAGATCGTCACAACAAGATTGGTGAAGCAGCAGAAGAGATGGCTGCATGCGTGCTAGGAGTTCCATGAGCAAGCGCTGCAAGGATCTAGCAATCCAGCAATATAATCTGACTGATGAGGATGCAGAAGCTTTGGTTCGTCTGATCCGTGAGCGTGCTACATCGTTCAAGGAAGGTGATGTACGTTTGACGGTCAAGAATCTTGCAAAGATTGTGACTGCAGAGCAGAAGTTTTTTGCAAAGCAGAAGAAGCTTTCTGCAAAGCGCAACATTCTGAAGGAGCGTGAGCGTGCTAGGGTGATGCTAGCACAGGGTGAGCGTGCCCCCAAGAGCTGGTTCCAACGAAGGTTGAAGAAATGGAACAAGCGTGATGCAGGGTTTCTGGATGCAAATCTGAAAGCATTTCTGGCAGGCAGTACGCATGAGCGCTTCCAGGGTCAGCTTTCGATACATGGCAGGCAGCTTGCGAAGTTCAAGGATAACTACAATACGATCTTCCGTCATGTAATGCGCACAAGGGGTTTGAAGGAATCAGAGATTTATTCCTGGGTCAAGGATGACAACAATGTCAACGACATCATTCTGGAGCTTTTTGGTCCGAATGGAGAGGGTTTCAACCTGAAGAATCCGGTTCAGAAGAGTAACAGCAAGACTGCATTTGAATTTGCACGCATGTATGTGACCTTGAAGCGTCAAATGATTGATGAGGTGAACGCAGAAGGCGGTGCTATCTCGTGGTTGGAGGATCATGTTCTGAGTCAGTACCATGATCAGGTCAAGGTATTTAAAGCAGGCGAGCTTGAATACAAGGATGATTTGATGAAAATGCTCAATCATGAGCGTACTTTTGGACTTATGGGAGATGCGGAGCGTCAGAAGTTCATGACTGCAGTATGGAACAACATCACGGATGGCCGACGCAAGATCAGGGATGATGCTCCGTTCAGTAAGGATCAGTCGTTGGCAACGAAGCTAGCACAGCACCGCAAGCTTCATTTCAAGAGTGCGGATGCATGGGTTGCGTATCAGAAGAAGTATGGTCATGAGGATTTGAAGACTGCACTAATCAATGGGTTGAAGAATCTTGGAGATGAGACTGTTCTGATTCAGCAGTTGGGAACCAATCCTGATTCGATGATCCGCAAGCTCATTGGTCAGGCTCAGGACGCACACAAGGCAGCAGGGAGGCTTCCGACCAAGTTTGACACAGCAGGTATCATGGCTCGTTACAGGCAGGTGACTGGAGAAGCATATCAGCTTGATTCCCAGAGTTACAACGCTCCTTCAGTTGCAAAATACACCAGTTACTGGCTTGCATGGCAGAACATGGCAAAGCTAGGGAGTGCAGTAATTGCTAGCATTTCTGACATTGGTTCCGTTCTCCAGACGGCTTCCTACAATGGAATGAACCTCTTTGAAGCAATCCATAGTCATTTCGGCAATGTTATGAGGAAGTATGACCGGAATGAACTGCTTGATGCCCTGAGTTATCTGGATGAGGGATTTGATTACATGCTTGGAGGTTTTCACCAGCGTTTCAGTTCTGGTGACTATGTAGCCGGTTGGGTTTCGGATATGCAGGACAAGTTCTTTCGCTGGAATGGTCTACAGGCGTGGACAGTCATGCACAGGAATGCTTTTTCTATGATGATGAGCAAATACCTAGCAAAGAATCTTTCGAAGGGCTACGGGCGTTTAAACGCGAATCTGAAGCGTGCGCTTCGTCAGTATGGGATCGAGGAGAAAGAGTGGAATATATACAGGAAGGTTGGTTCAAAGCAGATTCTAGGACCAAAGGGTCAGGTTCGGACTTATTTCACGCCTGATCTGGTTGATGGAGTGGATAAGGAAGCAGCAATGCGTCTGCGTGTTTATTTCACGCAGGAGGCACGCATAGCAGTACCGGAACCAGGAGCGAATGAGCGTGCTTTCCAGCAGGGTATGTCGGATCGTGGGACTGTTGAGCGTACAGCACGCGATATGTTCTGGCAGTTCAGGAGCTTCCCGCTGACCTATATGATGAAGATGGCTCCCAGGTATCAGCAGATGGGTAAAGGGTACACGTTTGCAGCGACTCTTGGCATGACGATGCTGGGATACACGGCAATGAGCATCAAGGACATTCTAAAGGGCAAGCAACCACGCACTATTGATCCGAGGGACGGGATGAAAGCTGCAAAGACTTATGTAGCAGCATTCACTTACAGTGGAGCAGGTGGAATCATTGGTGACTTCATTCTCAATGATTTCGGTAAATACGGAGTTAATGTTGCGAGTGTGCTAGGTGGGACTACTGCAAGTGCAGCACAAGACCTGGCAATGATGGGGAGTGCATTGTTAAGTGGTGATGATTTCGCAAGTGAAACCTTCAATGCAGTTGTCAGGAATACTCCTTATGCAAATTTGTTTTACACACGGACTGCTCTTGACTACATGATCCTGTATAATCTTCAGGAAGCATTTAATCCAGGGTATTTACGCAGGACTGAGCAGAGGATACGTCGAGATGCCGGACAGAAATTTATTAGAGAACCGATTGACTTGCGCCCGATCAGTAGTCCGGTTAGGCGTGCTACCTGGGATTATGGACCTAAACAACTACAGAGGTTAATGCGATGACAGTTGAAACAGTTACATCAACGAGTGTGCAGCATTATGGCGACACAAATTATACAACCAGCTCTGATTTTGTTGCTGCTTTCAAGTATTTAAGTACCAGCGAGATTAAGGTTGTCTATACAAGTAATGCAGGTGCTGACACAGACTATGTTGAAGGAACGCACTATGCGGTGACATCTGGGGCATCTGGAACCAGTGTAACCATTCGTTTTCTTTCGGGTTACGTTCCTAGTAACAATACTGCCGAGTATGTGACGATCTACCGTGATATGGCATTTACACAGGGATCTGACTATACAAGCGGGAGCGAGCTGGATGCAGAAACTCTGGAGCAGAACTTTGATAAGAGCATAATGATTGCGCAGCAGCTCCAGTTCAACAATTCTGCCAGGAATATCAGTTTTAGTCAGACTGCAGATTATAATTCGACTGCAAGTGCTGCAAGTGACATTTCTGTGAGTAAGGCGAACCGTGCTAGCAAGTACCTAGCATTTGATTCGGCTGGTGACATTGCAGTAACAGGTGCGGCAGATGGGATTGTGAAAACGTCTGCTGATGTAGCAGGACACATTCTGAGATATGATTCTTCTGAATCAGCATATGTGAACTCAGCTATTCTTGCCCTGGATGACACCAAAATTTGGTTTGGCAGTGGTGATGGTTCAACTGGGGATGTATCCATTGAGTATGACGAGAATGGCAACGATACTCTTTCCATAAATGGAGACACTCTTCTAGAAGATGATAAGAAACTCTACTTTGGATCAGGCAAGGACTGCTATATTGAATATGATGAAAATGGTCAGGACACAATGGTATTGGGCTTGCCTACAGGTGGTGGTCAGATCCATGATGACAAGCCTCTTTATTTCGGCACGGAAAAAGATGTGCTTGTCGAATGGGATGATGGAGGTGATGACACTCTTCTTTTTCAAGCGGCATCGTCAGAAAGTCTTAATATTGGACTCTATGCAGATGCAGGAGAGAACAATCATGACAAATGGAAATTGTCTGTTATAGATAATACCGGACAGTTGGAATTTTTATCTAAGATCAGTGGTTCTTTCGTAAATCTCTTTTCAATCCTTCCTCATGCCACTCCAACTTCATCCACGGTAACCATTGCCGGGAACCTGACTGTTTCTGGGACTACATATACAGTTGATGCAGAGAATCTATTAATCGAAGATCCTTTAATTTATTTAGCTAAAGCAAATACTTCTTCAGACAATTTAGATATAGGTCTTTATGGAGTTTATGATGTAGGTGGAACAGATAAGTTTTCAGGATTATTTAGAGATCGTAGTGATTCTGGGAAATGGAAATTATTCAAGGATCTTTCTGGAGAATCTACTTTATTGAATGGTACTGCTTCTGAGGTCAATACAGGTGGTACTGGTTATGCTGTAGCTACTTTAGTTGCCAACCTTGAGGGGAATGTAACAGGTAATGTAACAGGTACAATCAACACAGTAACAGTTGCAGACGAGTCCTCTGACACATCGTGTTACCCATTATTTGTTACTGGGGCTTCAGGAAGCCTTGCCCCCAAAAGTGGGAGTAATCTTACTTTTAATTCAAGTACGGGAGTTTTAACTGCAACAGGCTTTGCTGGACCATTAACTGGTAATGTAACAGGTAATGTCACAGGTAACACAAGTGGAACTGCGGCTACCGTTACAGGTGCGGCACAGAGTGCGATCACATCTGTAGGGACTCTTACTTCTCTAGCACTTTCTGGAAATATTGATTTAGCTGACGATACAAGTATCGGAATATCCGATACTGAAGAAAGGATAGAGTTTGATGGAGCAGGGGATATATCAGTTTTAGATGCAAAATTTGGCATTGGGACTAATGCTCCTGCTACTAAATTTCACGTGGTAGACAACCATCCTGACTGGTCGTTGAAACACGTTAATACTCACAGTGGAGGATATGGGCTTGTTATGAGTGCTGGTGGGGCTTCTTCTACGTCAATGTTGATTATGGATTATAACGAAGCGAACACTCTTTTTGAACTAAAGGGGAACGGGACGACTTATCTAAAAGGCAATGTCGGCATTGGGACGAGTTCTCCCTCATCCCCTCTTGGGATTAGCAAGTTTTTAGAGATCGAACACGCAGACAATGCAAGTCTTGTTTTATCGGAAACTGGCACAGGAGATAAGTGGGAGATCGCTCACGCTTCCTCAGAATTACGGTTTTATTATCACGACGGAGCTAGTGGGAATTACCGCATGGTAATTAATGCATCTGGCAATGTTGGCATCGGGGATGCTGTTCCGACAGAAGCAAAGTTAAGCATAGTACAAACTAGTGGTCTTCCTGCAATTAATATAAATCAGGACGGTGCCGCAGAGGGAATCTATATTGATCAGGATGGAAATGGCAGAGGGATCACAATAGCGAATGCGAGCCTTTCAGATGGGATATTAATTAACAATAGTAATGCGAGCAATGGACAGAGTGGTTTGGATGTTCTTCATGCTGGAACAGGCCCTGCAATAAGTATTGATCATGACGGTTCAGGAAGGGCATTTGAACTGCACAATTCTGCTGGTGGTACAGGGATGTTTATTAACCAAACCTATGCGAATTATGGTGTAGAGCTAAAACAGGATGGAGCATCTGTTGGGCTTTTTATAGATCAGAATGCTGCTGGGGAGGGTTTGAAAATTGTCAGCGATCAGACCGATAAATATTGTGCTATTTTTGAAAATGTCAGTGATGGATATGGGTTGCAAATTAAGGCTGGAAGTGCATCCACAGAGCATCCACTGGAAGTTAAAGATTCGGCAGGGACCACCCGTTTCTGGGTTGCTGGCGATGGAGCAGGTTGGCTGTACGCCACTTCGTGGACGTATGGATCATCTGATTCTCGGCTAAAGAAAAATATTTCCCCGATATCAGATGCGGTATCTAAAATAAATCAAATCAGTGGTGTTAACTATGAGTGGAAAAATGCAGACGATTATGAGGATGGTGTGGTGCCATACGCAGACACATCTAATCCGTCAGATGTTGGTGTTTTAGCACAGGAAATAGAAAAAGTATTACCAGAGGCGGTACTTGTTGCTGGATTTGATAATAATGATAAAAATTATCTGAGTGTTCGTTATGATCGCATTATCCCACTGCTGATTGAGGGTATAAAAGAACTTTCAACAAAAGTAACAGCATTGGAGAACGCATGACTTATTTAGAAGAAATCGAACAAAGGTTAGGACAGATACAGAACGCATTTATTAACTGTGATTCTGCTCAATTTTCCAACCTGCAATCACAACTTAATCAACTCCTCGGCAAGCGTGAAGGATATAATGTTGCTATGGAGGAAGTTAAGTCAAAGGAAGAAGAAAAGAAACCTGAACTGAAGGTTGCAGAGAATAAGAAAGCGTGAACATCATTTTCTACAGGTGGCTTGCTAGATTTATATTGACAATCGGTGAGGTTATTTTAATTGGGTATGTTATTTATTTAATATTTGGAGGGGGAGTAATTGAGGAGGGATTAATGAATTCTTTATCAGTAGTTTTAGGAGCTTTAATGCTGAACTTTGGCAAATCCAGTAGCTATTGGTTCAGCAATGAGAGTAATGACAAGGAAGAGTCAAAGAAGAATGCTTGAGTATGTATCACTCGAAACAGCAAGTACAATTATCACCGTAGCATTTGGGTTTTACTTAGCGAAGAAGATGCTTAAATGATTGATTCCTTGATCGGTATTCTCGAAACACATGGTATCACAGGTTTGATGCTTGGGATTATGTCATACATTGTACTCAATCAAATGAATACGATTAAGACAATGACGAGACAACATAAAGAAACTCTAGATATATTTGCTATCAAGATCGAAACGAAATTGGATGCCATAAGTGGAGATGTGGCAGATGTAGATAAGAGTGTAGCTAAAGAGGCTGGTATAAGGGAGGCTGAATCAAGACGTAGGAGATACTGATGGCTGATCAACCGGAACCTGTTTTAGCTGTTCCTGTTGGTAAGGTTATGTGGCTATTAGTAGCAGTAGTTGTTTATTTAGCCTATGTTGTTCTTGGATTCACAGATCATGTTGAACGGATAATAGTTGAGAGAGCAGAAAAATTATACCAAATTGTTGATCACGAAATGGATGATACGAACGACAATTATGAAGAAACGCTACATTTAATCTTGCAATCTGAGTGTGAAGAAGCATTAGTAAAATATAAAGAAATAGCCTGTAAGATTGACACAAAACAACAACTCCATGATATTGACTATCGCACTCATGGTGGAGCGCACCCTAACAGATGAACGAAGAATTAAACAAAATTAGCTGGATTTACAGCAATTTGAATTTCGTCTTGATGTGTGTTTTTATCGTGGCGTATTCGTTGCTTGTTTTTTTTAATTCAAGCAAAACCAAGTTTGCTAATTTTTCTCGTAATATTGTATTCATGGCCTCTGGAATGTTATTTGTATATTACATCTTTCAGATCAGCTACTTAGAAGACTATCAGGAATTCGAGTACATTATCGCATTTCTAATCGCGCTTAGTTTCCGTGATCTTTTACCTGTAATTATTGATTTTGTTGTTGATGTTTGTACTGCTAAATTAAAACAGATGGATGAGAAGATCAGGAAAGTTAAATGAATGGAGAATATGATCCTGATCTCAGGTATGTTGAAAATGAGTTCCTAGAAAGGAGGAGTATGCCAGTACCACCTTGGATGTTGACACTAGCATTTGAATTAATTAAGGACTTGGTTTTAGATGATAAACAAAGCCTTAAAGCGGAACATGTGGAGAAAGCTGTGGATAAAAAGTTTGATAGCAAAGCTATGGAAGTAGTTAACCAGTTAATCAATGATGACAAAAGTCATTCCTTCAAAAACCTTACTGATTTCCTTAAAGGATGATGGCGAAACTAATTACGTTGTTGAATGATAAGACAGTTATAAAAATCACGCTTGCAATACTTGAATACCTTGTACAGAAGTCATCTAATAAATTGGATGATGAAGTTGTTCGTCTGGTTCGGCAGAGGCTGTTGCCAAAAGAACCAACAACCAAAGTTCAGCTTAAAAAGGCGTGAATTCTTAATTTATTCATTTGGAGCAATCATCATGACTGATATGATCAGTGCGCATTTCAGCAAAACTGAAATGATGTGCGGGTGCGGAGACTGTGGGAAATACGAAATGGACCCTGAGTTTATGCGGATGCTGGAAGAGATACGGAAGGAATATGGTAAACCGATGATTGTGTCTTCAGGATTCAGATGTAGTGAATGGAACCAGAAGAAATCTTCGACTGGTCCTAATGGGCCGCACACGACGGCGCGTGCTGCCGACATAAGGGTTTTTGGTAGCAATGCTCATGAGCTGGAGAAGGTAGCACTGGCTAATGGTGCTACCGGCATTGGAGTGAGTCAGAAGGGTCCGCATAAGAAGCGGTTCCTTCACATTGATAATTTGGGAGGTATCAACCGTCCCTGGATGTGGAGCTACTGATGTTGCTTTACGATGAACTGAACAGTGGATACAAGGCAAGTGAGGGTGCGCGGCACCGTGACAAATTCCGCAAGCGCAAGAAGAAGAAGCGCACGACACCGCTAATTTAGATTTTAGATTATTGCAGCGACGGTTTTAGATCCTTCCAGTGCGTTCCTGTTGACGTAACTTCCCATTGTTGTTTCCATGCTGTGATGTCCTGCGAGTGCCATCACTTTCACTGGCATCATTTCCGCATCTAGCATTTCGGTAATTCCTGAACGCCGGAAGCAGTGCAGTGGATCTCCTGACAGTCCGGCAGCATCTCGAAACTTCCCGAATGCACATGATATGGAATTTCTGAGCAGGAATGCCGGTTTCCCTTTCCCATTATCCAGCCACCACTTTTCCTCTGGCGCACGCGCAGCGAGATCCTTGACCATGTAATCGTATGCAGTCGGGTGTATTTCGATTTTGCGTGCCTGTTTCCTTTTCACTTTGACGTATGCCCCGTTGTGCGGGAAGTCCTGCACGTTGTCTATGTAGATCCATCCACCGTCAAGGTCGATACGTTCCAGTGGCAGACTCCAGAACTCGCTCAGACGCATGATTTGGTAGCGTGCTAGCATGTACGCTCTGAAATGGTTTACATTGCCGCAGGAGACGATTTGAGCATGATAGAGTGTTTTTTCTTCTTTAGACCATACGGTTGGTTCTCCATGTGGTTGTTTCTTTTTGAACCGGACCTGAACTTTCTCGATTTCGATATTCCTCGGCAGGATCTCCGGCTGGTGTTTGCTCAACCAGATGAATGCTCCCTGGATATGCCTCTGGTGCTTGTGAATGGTGCTGTCGGCGAGTCCCTGGTTCCTGCACATATCTATAAACTGTTTATTCAGGACATTCGACCAGTCTGAGAGTTTGAAATCTCCGGTTGCCTCCAAGAATTTGTTGAAGCTCTGGGAGTAGGGTTCCGTGCTACCCTCCCATAGTTTTTCTTCCAGGTAGGTTAGCGTGGCACCGCGAAAGGTTGATTTATTTCTGGGTACTTCTCTGCGTTGGTGGAGTGCGAGTGCTTTTGCATAGCGTTCTGCGAGGAAGATTGCTACTTCCTGCTCTCTCATTCCTTCGAGTTCGGACATGGAAGCCAGCACTGGCCTTGAAGAGGGTCGGTCTTCGTTGGGTATGTAGCCTGTTACCCGATTACGGGTTGTTTCTATTTTCCAGCGTTCTCTTGGTCTTGCCATCTTGTTCCTTTCCTTTTAGGTTGCAAAAAAGCTTGACATATATATATGACACTTTAATATATCATATATGCATATGTATTTGCAACTAACTTAGCAAAAACAATGAATATTCCGATTAAGACATTGATGAAGAAGACGGGTGTAACGCTCAAAGACGTAGCGGAACATGGTAATTTCAGTGTTTCCACGGTATCCCGCGCTCTGGATGAAGAGCTGATTCTGTCTGTTAGGGAAAAGGCGATTGATCTGATTTATGAGCGCAACAAGTTCTACTGGGGTGTTCTAAAGCACATGAAGGAATTCCCTGAAATTGAAAAGCAATCAGATAAAACCACTGAAGCCAAGGATGGCAGTCCCGAACCTGCTGCGCAGACGCGCTGACCAGCTTTCCATGTCGTGCAGTAGGCTAGCAAAGGAGTGCGGCTTTCCTGTACCAACGGTAAAGGGGTGGTTACGCGGAGCATATTGTCCTCGTGAAAAGTCATGGCCGAAGCTGGCACGGGCGTTACATGTCAGTCACGGTACACTGGTCAAGTGGTTGGCAGAGATGCACAGTCAGAAGCAGAATGGGTTGAAGGACCGGATCAATGAAGCGCACCAGATCATAGAATCCAAAAAAAGATGGAGTAAGATGCGCCCTAGCACGCGCAAGGAGCTGAAGGAAGCGGTTGAAGCCTACAAGAAGGCAGGAGGGAAAATAACGAAGTTGAAGCCGCAACCAGCGAGTCTAATGTTATTTTGGGGAAACAAGTAATGCATTACAGTCCAAGTCAATTCGGTAAATATTCTGATTGCCCACAGCAGTATTCGTACAGGTACATGCAGAAGTTGCATGAGCGCACGAAGGACAGTCTGGTATTTGGCAGTGCCATAGATGAGGTTATGAACCAGCTTCATTTATCGTTGATGGATTCTACTATCAAAAGCCGTCCTGAAGTCATGTTGCTGCAGATGCTGGATACGTCAAGGCACACGCACGGGGATGAGCTGGAGACATCGGAGTGGGACAGTCTGGATGAGCTAGCACAGCGTTGTCTGGATCAGGATATTTTTAAAGCCTACACGGACATGATTGATTACAAGGTCCGTTCTGTTCAGCACAATTTCAAACTCCGCATTCATGGTTTGAGTCGTGAGATCATCGGCAAGTCGGATGTCATTGCAGAGCGTGCTGAATTTGGTCACACGGAGCATTATGAATCTGCCCTGATTGTTGATGTCAAAACGTCGAAGCGTTCGATGAATCAGGTCAGTTACCGTCACCGGTTCCAGCTAGCATTTTATGCACTAGCCTGGATGGTGACGCAACAGACCAAGGTGATTCCGCAAGCGGAGCTGCGTGTGCTGGTGAAGAACAAGAAGCTGATTTGGCAGGTGATCCGGTGCAATCTGACAGAGAACGATCTGGCAAATGTGATCGAGGTAGCACGGATTCATGACAAATCAGTGAAGAGTCAGCATTTCCCAATCAATCGTGATTCTAAGTGGTGCAGTAAGAAGCAGTGTTCATTTTTCGACAGATGCCATGAGGAGCATGGCGACAGTCTCGGAAACGTCCTAGCTCAGTGCATCCGAGGCTAAATCAACTGAGCATGTAGGAGTTTTTTTTATGGAGATCAATCTCAAACAGATCCGATCAGGAAAACGCAAAGATCCGTTGCGTGTTCTGCTCTATGGCCCAGGAGGGATCGGGAAATCGTACTGGGCAGCTCAATGGCCTGATAGCATCGTTCTGGATATTGAAGATGGTTTGGGTGGTATAGATTGCAGCTCCCTGTCGCTGAAGGAGGCGAATTGGGAGAACATCCTTGAAGCACTCAATATGCTTGCAGAGGAGAAGCACCAGTACAGGACAGTCATTATTGATTCTCTCGACTGGTGTGAGCGTCTGATGCACATCGACATAGCAAATGATCGCGGTGTGGGTTCTATCGGTGATCTGCAGTTTGGTGCTGGATACGTCCAGGCGCTCAGTTATTTTGAGCGTATGATCAAGTACCTGGAGCTGTTGCGTTCCAAGGGAGTTAGCATTGTATTGTTATGTCATGCAAAGGTGGTTTCTGCCAATGATCCAATGGCTGCACAGTACCAGAGGTTTGGATTGTCTCTGAATGCAAAGGCAGCAGAGAAGATGGCTCAGTGGGCAGACTGTGTGTTATTTGCCAGGATGGAGATTTCCCTGGTCACGGAGCAGAAGGATTTCGGCGGTACGCGCAAGCGTGCAGGAGGTGGCGAGCGCCGATTGTATTGTAATGAGTCGCCATCATTCACGGCAAAGAACAGATATGCCTTACCGGATGAGATGCCGCTGGAGTATCCAGTTTTTGCCAATCATATCAACTCGTATTTCGGAGACGCGAAATGACAGGATCAGAATTAAAGATTGTGCGGGAATTAATAGGAATGAGCCGCACGGAGCTAGCAGATGCCGTTGGTTTTGAATACAACGCCATCTGGAACTGGGAAGAGAAGTTGAGTGCAGACAATGTTAAGCCTTGGGTGCCTCTGGCACTGGCTACTCTGGACAAGACGAAACAATTCAAGGTCGTTGACGGTGAGCTGTATATCCGTGCTACCTTGATGAACAGTCGTCTAATTAGAGGGAATGACACTCGTGATAAAATCTGTAATAAAATGGAAGCTTTGGAAGCTGCCAACGTCCCTCCCGCAAGTCCTATCATACCAGGACAAGTTACTATTATTGATGAACAACAGTCAGAAATGGAGCTGAAATAATGTTTTATGATCCCAAGGAAGAAATCAAAACGAAGAGTTTCGACACGATCCCAGAAGGCACTTACGAGTGCATAGTAAACAAGACGGACTGGAAGGATACATCAACTGGTGGCAAAATGCTGGAGGTTGAGTATGCAATTGCTGGTGGTGATTTCGATGGCCGACTGGTTTGGCAGCGCATGAATCTTGTCAACAAGAATGAGATTGCTGTGCAGATAGCACGCGAGCATCTGAGCATGGTGTGCAGGGCATTTTACCTGGATACGCCATTGAAGGATGAGTCGGAGATGATCAGATTTTTCAATAGCATCACCGGCAAGCGGTGCTTCATCAAGACGAAGAACAAGGTGCGCAAGAATGATAGCACGCGCATCGACACGGATGTGAAGGAGATAGCAGGTATTCCTGCTGCTGAAACGGGTGCATCGGAGTCAGCCGAAGGTGCAAAGGATGACAAGCTCCCATTCTAACATTCCAGGTTGGGTTATGCATTATGACTATCGTGGTTTCAGTATTGAGCGCGACAGTTTCGTAGGCGCATGGGAAGTGAAGCGCCGTTTCATCCTTGGAGGAGCGAGCGAAGTGAGTTATCGTTGGTTTCCTAGCAGGGAGGATGCAGAGATATGGATAAGAAAGTATGGTGCGCAGCAGCGGGTCGCACCAGTTCAATAACTCGCTGCCACCATATCGGCGGCGCGTCGGTTAATGCTCTTCTCTGGCGCGTCGTTTAATGGTTAGCATAGAAAGGTTGGCTGATGTAGTGATAGAGGATTCTCTGATGTATGGACATGCGCACATGGTTTGCGAGTCTGTAGATCAGGCAATTTCCTTGCTGAAACGTCTTCATGAGCGGATACCGCCTTGTCATTCCGAGAAATGGCGTGAGATGTATCCCACGGAGAAGCGTCATTTAGCGGCAGATATAGTTCGTGAGAAGGAGGTGAATGTCTACAGTGTCAGATTTATTGGAGCTAGCAATGAGGAATCTGCCGTTCCTGTTCGTGTGCGTGTACCTATCAGGGGTGTGCGTTGGCGCGCTGATGTTCGTTCTCGCGGCAAGAAGCGCAAGCGTCGTGCTAATTCTAAGAAGTGATGGAGAGGATAGAAATTTGGCTACCTTGGCCTCCGGCCTTGAATCATATGTATCGGCATTACAGGAATTCGGTTTATCTGAGCGAGGAAGCGCAAAAGTACAAGAAGAAGGTTGACGGGTTGTTCGGATGGCAGGGTGAGTGTATATGGAAGGCAGAGATGCTAACAGTGAGGATCACTGCATTTCCACCAGACCGTCGAACTCGGGATACGGACGGGATTCTGAAGTGTTTGCTGGATGCAGTCCCGGCAGGTGTTGGTGGAATATGGGCGGATGATTCCCAGGTAGCAGAGCTGTATGTACTGCGTGTTTATGATTCAAGGCATCGTGGTAGCATCAGGATGGAGATCAGCGAGTGCGGCTTTGACGGTGTGAAGAAGTAATAATGCAGAGTCTCGATTTCCAGCGCGCACATGATGCATGGAAGACGCGTGAACCTGATGAGAAATGGTATTGTGATGCGTGCGGGTGTGTGATTGATGAGGATGATGGTGAGATGGAGCAGGAAAGCTTTGTTTGTCATGAATGCTTAGAACGGACGTAGAGCGATGAAAAGTCATGATTGCAGGTTCCCTATGGAAATCTTGTTTGATAAGCGTATGGATAGCCTGGATCGCTTGGTAGCGATATCCTGCTACTCGTTCGCGAACTGGAAAACTGCTGAAGCGTCTTTTTCTCTGAAAGGCTTGAGCTTGCGTGCCGGCATCAAGGATCTGAGAACGGTGCGCACGCGGCTGAAGAAACTGGAGAATTGGTCATGGTTGCAGATTGAAACCAAACCTGGAAGAAAAAGCAGATATAAGCTTAAACCCCTAGCATCCTATGAGGGGACCATTGAAGAACAAGGTATATATTCTCTAATTCAACTAACTAACTCTAATTCTAAAACACACACACACAGCAAAAGGGAGAATACGCATAATGATGAAAGAGGAAATAAGGATGCTTGCACTGAAGACGCTGACGCGCTTCAATCTGTATCGGACAAAGAAGATCGAGCTGACACAGGATCTGGTATCAGAGTGGGAGAGAATGTTTGGTCTTTTCTTGGAAGAACACACAGCAGACGATATTCAGAAAGCGGCTGATGTGTGCGTGGTGAGATTAAGTCATTTTCCTACTCCAAAGGATTTATTGAATTATTTACCAAAGGAGGAAGGGAAGGAAGGGGAATCAGCAGCGTGGAAGGATAAGACGGTAGCAGAGTACCGGAGTGCTATGTTCGGATATTCGGACTTTTACAGTCAGGCATACGGGAGAGCAGGAGAGAACGCTCAAGGCAGATGCAATGAAATCATCAGTGATTGCAAATGCAATAATGTGAATCCATACAAAGCCTTGAACGCCTTATCGGTCATACTCCTAAAGCCCCAATTTCTGACCGAAAAGAGTACCGCGAACACTCGCGAGCAAACGCATTAATAGTGCTAGCATGTGGGAGATGTTGCGCGATCCGCATTCATAGCGGTAGACACTGAGTGATCTGATGCCAATCAGCTCTGCCAGTTCTGCTTGACTTAGGTCAAGTTCCTGACGGCGTATCTGGGCAAATTCTTCTGCACTCATGTGTTCTGGAATGTCGAATGATTTGCGTCTCATCTTGTCATTCTCCTGTGATTGGATTATATTGGATGTTCCTACCTGTCATTCTCCGATGAGAGTAGGATCTAGCGCGCTAGCCAGCTTGCGGCAGTGCTAGCGCGCACAAACATTAAAGCCCGCGCTGCTTGACTTCAACCTTACGCATGTCGATTGCACAGACTTTTCTGAGTTTGCCGTAACGGATGTAGATAACATCATACATCGGTTTCATGTCTTCCAGGTTTGCTACCTTGCCATCCCATAGACAGCTTCTGTCTGCTATCATGAAATCAAGGTTCTTCTCAAGATGTTCTATGATAGCTTTTTTGCTATTGTAGTCGCGGCCATAGGCCGGTACTAGGTTTAGTGTTCGCATGGTCATTCTCCTTTGGTTTATATCCAATTAGTGATTACCAGTTTAACTGCCCATTCTATAACTTCGCGCTGCTGCGCGTCAGCCTTTGCATTCAGGTCGTTCATGCTGCTTTCCTTTCATTCTGCAAATGCAGTAAATAAGTTCTTCAGATCCCTGTATTCAATTTGCATAATAGATGCATCTTTAGCCGATATAACAAAACCCGGTGCTTTTTTAGCGTTCCGGGTTAATGCATTTGATAGATCATCCATCTTGCTCCCTATTAGTCCCTTTATAATCTCAAGTTCTCTGTTATTGAGCATCAGAGTAGTTTGTATTTTCATATCAAATCTCCTTTGTTAAAGTAGTGTAAGGAATCCCTGTTCTTTAATGTTGTTCGCCCACATGTTCCAGAAGGCAATCAGATCATTTAGCTTGGGTTGGTCATGGTTCCAACCTGTCGGGCTGCTAGGATCTTCCCACATTGCTTCTGTCATCACTCCAACGTAGTCATTGCGGTAATTCAGCGGCAGCCAGTAGTGAGTGCGTTCGAGTACGGCAGGAAAATACATAAATTCCATGTCGGGATCGCGCATCAAATCAGCGTTCTGCATCCCATAATGGGCAATGCTATAAATGCTGATCGGGTATTTGCTTAACTTGGAATCATGCAGATGTTCAACGCATAACGGCATAAAACCTTCAGACAGAAGCTGCCGCGATTGCTGCCCATTCTCTTCACCATTCAACCCAGCAGTTATTTGATCAAGCACGCTGGCTGCTTTTTTGGTTATGCTTGGAGTTGCCATAAGTCATTCTCCTTTGATGGCATTGATTAGCTGAAAGCTTGCAGCTTCCAGAGTGCTGCGAAAGTGCTAGCACTAGCGGAGGCCCCTTCAAGGCCCCCTGAACTGCTAGCTCAATTCAAAAGCTTGCCTGATGGCGTTTCTGCCTTGCTATCACTGGCTTCAACATCATAGGCATCATCTTCAAACAAGTTGTCGAGGTGTGCGCGCTTCCTGTAATATTCAACAAGCGCGTTGATGTTGTCACTCAAAAGCTCGGCATAGAATCGCATTTTCACTTCTTCATGCTCATCTATTAAGGCTCCCAGGCTATCAGGCATGCTAGCACCGAACTGCTCATGCATTGCCCTGATTAGAGTCATGGGTGTGTCTTGTGAAAATCTCTTGAGTGCATCCAACACTTCACACGCACCACCTTCTGGATTATTCTCCACCACCCACGCATCAAATTGACGCTTGAGCCAGCGCAAAGTTTCCTTCATCATGAATCCATAGTGAAGGAATACGACTTCTTCACCATGTTCATGCTCAAACTGGATGCGGTTCCAGTTTCCATCTTCCAGATGCATGTGCTGGATCGGGTATAATTTGTTGGAGTTGCCTTTTTTTGCGGTCATAAGTCATTCTCCTAATATGACATTGAAAAGCGCAGAAAAAACATTCCTGCGAGTGCTTGCTGCATGCTAGCACTAGCGGCGGCACACTCACTGGAATGCCGCCTGAAGCGCCTACTTGCTAGAATTTAATCATTGAATCGTGCTAGCGTTTTATTGATGTATTCAAAAGTGCTTGGATCATTTTCGAAATAATCATCATTGATGCTAACAACTATTTCATCTTGATCTTCTGGCATGGTTCGAGTTGCTCCACCTTTACCATCTTCATAGGCTCCCGGAGGCATATCATGCTCATACATGTTGAACCATAAGCGCCGTAAGGCGCTTGGATGCATAGACCAAAAAGCCAGCGCATTCAAATCAAGCGGCTGCTCTGCGCCTTTCATTGTTGTTTTCCATTGATACAAACCTTTGTGGCGCTTTTTATTCCGGTTATTGCTAATCATGGAAAGATCAATTTCAACGCGATAGCCGGCACTCTCGAGCGCGTCTGCTATGATGAGAAGCGCAGCGCCTACTCGTGGAAAAACATCCGTGCCGATACTTGCGCTTGCGCTTAAATCTAGCGTTAGCTTTTGAACTGCACTCGCCGGTCTGTCTGTTAATTCAAATTGAAAATCAACCATACACTCAGGCTCGCCTTCCAAGAACAAACCGATATCAGGCTCATCCCCTGCTACATCCATCCTTTTGACTGGTTCCAGACTTTTAATGGAACCAGCAAAATGAATCTCCTTTTGAGATTCTAGCAACCGCTTGCGGCCTTCTTTCCAGCCTCCGCGTGCTAGTTTCAAAGCGCTTTCAAAGTCACGGCTTCCCGCCCATTCTGCGTTGTCTAACTGGTGACTCCCGCTTGTTTCACTCGTTCTGCTAGCAACTGCTGGCATGCTTGCACGTGCTAACCATTCGGAAAGCGTGGAATAAATAAACCTTTTTTTAAATTTTTGCTGGTTCATATTTTCGCCTCGGTCTTAATCATTTCAACTTGATCCAATGGAAGGCCACGAAAAAGCAGCATTTTGTCTAGATGATCCAAACCAATGCCGGCGCTTGCTAGCGTTACACCATGCCGAACTGCGCGGCCTATGACATGCCTTAATTCTAGCTTTTCAACTGCATGCCGAACTGCTATCGATCTTTCAAACCATTGGGCTGCGCTTGGAATACCGCCGGCTTCAATATCTAACTTTTTCGACTCCTTTTTAACTCCAGCGAATACGCCTTCGAGCGCCTCATCATAATCCCAGTCAATGAAAGCGAACCGGTCCAGGGTTGCGCTGTCTAACTGGTTCCGTCCGACATATTGCCGGTTAGCTCCGGTTCCGTATGTGTTTGCACACGCCACGAAAATGAAGTCTTTGTGTCTGCTTATTACGCCTTCAGGAGTGCCGGCGCGCTCGTTTGCTAGCATCATATTAAGCTGAGTTAAACCGGCGGCGTTGCCGGCGTCCATTTCGTCGCCTAACATAACTCCGCCGTCGCGGTATTGCCGAACCATAGCAGTTTCATGATAGGTTCCTTTCACGTCTTTATATCCAATGATTTTGGCTTCAGTTGTCATTGGGCTGAAGGACATAGCATCAAACGTGCGTCCCAGCGCTTCAGCAAGTGACATGCTGGCATGTGTTTTTCCAGTTCCAGCCGGGCCTACTAGCATCGGATTAATGCCAGCGTTTGCTACTTTTAGCAACATTTCAAACATGTAATGCTGCCGGTCCAGCGTAACTTCTGGCATTTGTGGGATATCAATCTTGATCTTCCCGCCGCTCATATTCTCTTCAAGCTGTTTCATATGCGGCTTGATCGCGTCCGCTATGGCCTTTGCTAGTGGATCAGTTGTTGTGCTAGCAGTTTCTGCGTTAGCAGTTTCTGCGTTAGCTTCTGGCTCTGCTGCTGCGGCTTCAGGGGCCGCCGGGGCGGCTTGTGCTTGCGCTTGCTCTGCTGCTTGCTCTGCTGCTTGCTCTTTACTGCTAGCGGCTTGGCCTTCATTTTCGTTCTTGCCTTCTTTTTCTTCTACAAGGCCAGAAGTATTCAAAACTTTTTTACCTGCCAACATCCACTCAATCAATTGCTCCTTCCTAGCATGTACGATATCTACACCAGAAACGCCTTCCAGCTCTCCGCGTTTAACTTGTGAGCGTGCTAGACTGCGCAGCTCGTTTGTGCCATTAAGTAGCAGTTGCTCTTTTGTGTATTGTGCCATGATATTCTCCTATGAGAGTTTGAGATAGCGCTTGCGGCGCGTTGCAATTACTAAGGTTACAGAATAACTCTCTTCCATAGGTAGATACAAGTAAAATGCTGCTTTTTTATTGGTTCGCATGCGCTTTTTTATGCGCTTAATCGTAAAGCCAGTGTTTGCAATGGTTTGCGCGTGCAATTATTTTTAATTATTTTATGCGTAAAATAACTATTTCAAAGCTTTTGCGCAGAATTCACTAAAAGCGCAGTCAAGAGCGCGCTTTTAATTCTTACCGGAAGCGCCTTCCGATAGCTTGCGCGCTTCAATCTTAGTTCATGCAGCGCTGCGCGCTAGCACGCGCAGCAATCCAGCGCTTGACATCATGCCGATGGATGGACTAAACAATGCTAGGGAGCCAGCGCGCAGGGGCCGGGGCACAAA
>VTLG01012843.1_pt1 | contig 39489 bp, 55 predicted proteins | sample 4694571 | NCBI WGS metagenome assembly VTLG01 (sample SAMN12604809, study PRJNA352737) | marine metagenome | biome: ENVO:00000447; feature: ENVO:00000209|ENVO:00000569|ENVO:01000036; material: ENVO:00002151; isolation source: viral sequences binned using virsorter ... | reverse complement strand
TTTTTTTCCATCCATTCTAAACAATGATGCCTACGCATTTGAAATTCTATTAATGGATAAATATTTTTAATATATTTTAATTGATTTACTCTAGTTCTTATTATTTCATCTAAAGAAATACCCATTAACATCTCAACTTGTGTACCTTTTTTAACTCGTTCCCCTTTTTTATAACCAAGCAATTCTCTTACTTTTTTGTTTATAGGAGTAACTTTATAATCAACAGTACAAGTACGCCTTGATATACCTTTTCTTTTTGTTTCAGAATGATAACTCCATAATGGAATGGTTAAGAATTTATATTTACCATCAACTGCATCTAATACATCTTGTTTTAAATTGCTTTTTGAAACTTTATACAATGGAAAAGATATTTGTTTTTCTAACCAATCTAAATGTTCATAAACTTTTTTTGGCTCTCCCATAGTATCTGCAAATATGGCACAATCTACCATAGGTATTTCACCTTTTTCTATCATTAACGCTAATGTAGTAGATTGCACTCCAGCACCTAAAGATAATACTCGTAGATCTACCATTAAATAGTGCCGCCATACGAAGTATTTGTATCATCTATGTGTAAGCATTCTTTGGCATGATTATCTTGTAACTCTTTTAAATATTTAAACCATTTTTCTGGTTTAACATTTTCATGCAGCATCCCAACTGTTCGTGCTACTCTCTTAACTCTAAATCTAATTATCTCATTGTTCTCATTAACTTTATAAAAAACAACAAAACCTGGCACATCAAATTTTAGTGCTAATTTTTTTGTTAATGTATATGCCTTAAATGTTTGACCAGTATCTTTTGCTAATTCGATGAATGCGAGAGGTTGATAACAATGTTTACAGACCTCAATGCTATCAACATCTATCATGGCAATACCATCAAATTTACGATGCCATTTGCTGTATGCTTCTTGTTTTAAATGTGAATACCACTCTCTAGCCATTATTTCTTTGGTGTATAATAATTGGCAAGTTCAACAGATCGTCTAGTAAATTTTACTCGCTTTATTTTACCTTGTTTAACTAAACCTTCTACTAACCTGTGTATGCCTGACTTTGATTTTAAACCAACACCTGTCATCATTTCGTTAAATGATGGGGAATACCCATTCTTGTTAATATATTTTTTTATGTAAGTTCGTAGTTCAGCTTGTTTTCTTGTCATTTTGTTTAAAATTAGGTTGTAATTTTTGAATTTGTTGTCGCAACTCAAAATTATCATCTGTTTTTTTTTCTATTTGACCTAACATAAAATTATTTTGTATTTTTAATTCCTTATTCTCTTTTTTAAGTTCAGAAATTTTATTTTTTAATTCTATCTCTGTATTCATCTATCAATTTTCGTAATTTTTTTTTTGCTTTTGTTGCATACACAACTGCATCTAATGATTCTTCAATAATATCATCTAATAATGCTTGAATAGGTTTATCCATTTCTTCCATTGTATTCCCGTATTTAAGAATACCCATATTGGACCTATTAATTAAACTCTCACATATTCCTCGAACCAAAGGATCTTTTGCAATTTCTGGATCAAGTTTAATTAAATTATCAGGATTAAGATCTGTCATAAATTATTTTCTTTAAACCATTCTTTTAATTTCCTGACAGAAATGACATAAGATTTACCTAGTTTAACCATTGGTAATTTATTATTCTCTCGCATGCGCAGTATTCTTTTTCGCAACGCTCCATTAGATAGAGGTTGACCACGAAACAACATGCGACCAACCTCTACAGTACCTAGCAAAGTATCATGGGAGTCCATTAAAATGCTGGTTCTTCACTAGGTGATTTTTTTGCTTTTGCTGCTTGTCGTCTATTCCAAGCATCCTCAAAAGATTCTATTTGAACACCAAAATAAGGTTTATCGTTTCTATTCTTATTACTCCATGCTGATATATGAACTTTTGTTCCAGCAGGAATATTAACATCAACGGGATTTCCTTCTTTGTCTTTAAATAAAAAACCGCTTTTATCTTTATCGTCATCAAACATCAGAGATTGTCCAACACATTGACCTTCTGTGCTAACACATACTTCACGAAGCTGGGGATTACCTGGATTAATCATTAAAGTTACTTTTGCCATTTTATTCTCCTTTTAATTCCTTGTTCCTCGCACTAAACATTTCTCCCAACACTTGTTGATCACTTTCAGGTAATGATTCTTTCCAAGGTTTAAACTTGGTTACAATTTCCCGTAAGTTGCCAGGATGAGTAGCCTTATTAAGACATTCGGCGAAGAATTGTACTTGATCAGCTTTTTTCAATTTATCCCATCCTGGCGGTAAAGACTGACCAGGTTGCGAGCTACTTCCATTTGCCTTATTGCCACTAGAAGATTGACCAGTCTTTTTCGTAACAGCTTTTGGCTGTTGACCTTGTTGTTTAATGGCTATGAGTATTTCATCACCAGACGGATATTCACCGCCTTGCAATCCTAAATTTGCTAATGCTCGACCAATAGAACTCGTTTCAGATACTTCTGCTGCACTTGTTTTATTAATCATGCCAAAATTTCTATTTTCTTCAGCAATGCCATTAGCAACCATTTCGCCATTAATCCAAATGGTTGTTTCGGAACGAACAAAATCACCATCATAAACTTGTTCGGTGTCTATTCTTGCATCTATTCCAAAATGTTTTCTAAATATGCGTACTCGGTCAGCAACCATCGTATATTTTTTTCCGCCTTTTGTTGGTGCTTTTAATTTAACATCCAACTCTGCTAATTCTTTTGTTGCGTCTGCCAAGATACTATTAAAATTTTTACTCATTAACTATTCTCTGTTGTTGTAAATATATGAACCCAAATCCATCTTATTCCATTGCCAATTTTTTTATTTTTTCGTTCAGCACATTCTTTTTTAAGTGCATCTTCTCTATCCATGCGTTTCCAGTCGTCTGAATTGCAAATGATTTTTTCTTTCAATAAAGGTATTACATTTCCCATAGAGCTTTAGCCTCCTTCATCTGTTCTTCATTCAAATCTCGCCACATAAAGTGGTCAAAATCTGGTTGAATATATTTTGCTATTTCCTTTGGATCAGATGATAATTGTAAAAGTTTTTGTCTTGCCATTAATGTTCTACGGCAATCTTCTAAATAATCATCAAATGCCTCTGGTGTCATCAGCTCGCAATTATCTTTTGAAAAAATTGTAAATTCGTTTTTAATTTCTTTTGTGGACCTATCTTTAGCTGGCATGCCTGTGTGATAAATAAGAATAGGCTCTAATCCCGTTGCTTTCCAATAAAAGGCAACTTGGCATAAATATCTGTAATCTGGTTCTTTAGGAATATATCCTTTTGCTAATTTTTTAGAAAACCATTTTGTTTTTAATTCAATAATATATTTTGATGTTGCCATTAAATCGGTTCTGCCGATTGTAGGAATCTCTATTCCAGGAAAAAAGTATTCGCAGTATAATTCGGCTGATACTTTCTTTTCTTTTTTTATACCAACTTCATCTAAAGCTCTGATGCCATTATCAATACAAGCACCCATAACCTCTAGGTTCTTTTTGTAATGTTCTAAAACTTCATCGGAATATAAAAATTTATTTTTTTTGTATTTTCTGATGCCAAACGCTTGTGCTTCACGACTATTTTTATTTTCAAATACATATTCATTCACACCATCTTGCGCAGCATTCCCAGCCGTCATGCTTGGATTAGGTATCTTTGCAGATCTTCTCCAATCTTGATCCCTGAAAATATAATCGTGAAACCAAACATCATTTGGTTTATTAATTTGTGTTGGAGAAAAGTGATTAAGATTTACTGCTAGGTAATAATCAGGAATATATTGAATTTCCTCTTCATACTTTTTAATTATCTTTTTTGCTTGTCTTTCTAATACTTTTGCATTCATGAACAATTCCTAAACATATTAGGAACGCAATTAGCATTTTGTGCAAAGTGTCGTCAAATATTAATTTGCAATAATTGCTAATTTATATTTTTTCTTGGAATTTCAAGGATTTTTAAAAAATGTTGTTCAAATGTTGTTAATTCTTTATGTTTACAGTCTGGATATAATAAATCGTGTTCGTTTATATGTAATATCTTAATATTTGCTAGTTTTTTTACTATATTTGACGTTAAGCCAGCTTTTCCGTTCAATACCTTATTTAAGTGGATAACATTTACACCAATAATCTTGGCTATTTCTATTTGTTGCAAGCCACTATTTTTAATGGATTTCCTTAATTCTGACAGTATTATACTGATAGCCATTTATAGACTATATACTTATTAGCATTAAATGCTATTGATATTTTTTTTAATTTTAGACTTTGCAACTAATGCTAATTCGTGTAGAGAAAAATGCTATTATGACTCTTCAGGAATGGCAAATAGTTCACAATATAAAAACTCTTGGAGAATTAGCAAAAAGACTTCAGGTTGCAGATAGTACAAACCCCGCTAGGTTGGTCCATCGTTGGATTAAAGGATCGGCATTTCCGAGCCAAAAGAACCTAGCTATTATTTACAAGGCAACCAATGGCAAAGTCACCCCAAACGATTTCCTTACCCAGTAAGATTAAAGTCGGATCATTTGATGTTCATCTATCCTCCAAAGAAGGCTTGTCCGATATTGCTGGGGATGAGGGATCTTACCATGCTAGCAAGCAGCTTATCGTATTAGACGAAACCATAGTTCATCATAATAATGCGTATAGTTGTTTGTTGGTATGGCATGAAATTTGTCATGTTATTTATGAACAATATGCGTTGAAGGGATTAGATGAAGAAAATCATGTCAATGGTTTTAGTCAAGGAATTGTCCAGGTTTTAAGGGATAATCCGCAATTCAAGAAATGGATGGATCAATGCCTGAAGAATTAAATGATAATGAAATTAGATTATTAAAGTTATTTATTAATAAACCCTCTGTTATGCGTATGTTGGTTGATTATCCAAAGGCTACAATTAAGGGTGGATTATTTGACTCTGCTTATAAAGTTTGCAAATACTATAATATTACGATTGAAGAATTAGTCGGAAAAAGACGAGATCGTGAATTAGTTAAAGCAAGACGAGATTTTTGTCATTTAGTTTTTAAAAATACTAACTGCACAAAAGAGAAGATTGGTCAGTTTTTAAAGCGAGATCACACATCGGTCATATATCATTTAGGTAAAGAACCGGTTAATCTTGATAAAATTAATGGTCAGTAAATGGCTTTTCTTGATAAATGGAACTTATTAAAGGAAGTTTGTGCTGATCCGAAAGTTAATGCGTCTGGTAGAAGAATTATGGTCTTTTTATTGGACCGAGAGAACTCCAGGACTAAGGCTTTATTTCCTAGCCATAGTCGTATTGCTACTGATTCTAATTTACATGAACGATCAGTCATTCGTGGATTAAACAGTTTAATTGCTTGTGGGTATTTACGCATATTGGAAAAAGGTAAGCCAGGTCGTTCTACACGGTATGAGATTGTTATGACAAAGTTGTCTAAAGATAAAAAGAAAGTCATGACAGAATTGTCCAAAATATCCCCCCAATATTGTCACACTAATCCAGTAATTAATCCATTAATAAAGAAGAATATCAATAATATTGTAAAGAACTCACATGCTGGGTATAAAAAAGTAAAAGAGGGAAAGCAGCTAAGATACAATGATCCTAAGATGATTGCACAACGAATATTACAAAAGACTGATGATCCCTTGAAAGCAGAGGCATTTTTAAAGTTATATAATAGTTTTGACGAAGAACAAAAAAAGCGAGCTGAACATTACGCAAGATCGCTTGGATGCCTGACATAACAACACACGATATTATTCTTTTATTTGAAGAAGCAGCAAGAACAGATAGACGGCTTCCACCAGCCTTTAAAAAAGCAAGCACAACCTATTGGATGGATTACCGCCAAGAGAAGATGTACCAGCATTCTTGGCATAAGTCAGAATTTAAAGTTAAACCTACACAAAGACAAGTTAGTCGGTGGTGGATTGCTAGCGAAATATTACGATCGGTCGTTGAGGATATAGATACAAAAAAAATTATATGGTTAAGAGCTAGACGCTTTCCTTACTCGAACATCGGTCGTATGTTTGGATATAGTCGGCATAAAATTAAAAAAATTTGGGAAGAAGAAATGATCTATATTCGGTTATGGTTGCAGCTTCATTCTAATAATAAAAAAGTTAATGACATGATTGATAAAATAATGCTAAAAAAAAGATATAATTAAGATTTTTGTGTTTTCTTATATAATTCTAATAATTGTGGTAACCATCTAGGAACGGTCGTTGATTTATTTATCCATCTGGAAACAATAGTTCTATCTGATTGGTCCGAGCTGTTATAAATTAGTCGGCATAAATCACCTTGACTCATATTGTGAGATTTTAAAAACTTTTTAAGTTGTTCAGCGGTCATATAAAGGTCTATACACTATAAGAGGATAAAAGAAAACCCCCTATTGAATAAATAGAGGGTCATATTAAATTTTTGTTATTGTTCAGAAAATAATTTTTCTATAAATTTTTTTAAATCTTCTAAATCTTTTTTATGAATATTAATTTCTATATCAATAGCCTTTAATATTTCTTTTTTTAGATTTGTATTATTCATTTTTTAAGCTCCTCGCTTTCAATCGAAGAATCTAAAATTTCATTTAATTCTTCTTGTATATGTTTGGGGAATATATCCCAAAGATTTGTTATTATTATATTTAATTTTTGTAACTTTTCTTCATTACTCATTTTAAGCTCCTTTGTTTAAATAATGTGAGGGATAAAGAGCATTAATAAATTAATGCTCATTATTAAGATAAAAAGGCGATTACTCATTAATTGCCTCTAATTTTTTATTAAAAGTATCTTCATTAACTCGAATTGATTTATCAGAATTAATCCAGTTTAAATGTTTTCCGGTAGTATTTCCCCAAACGTTTTGACGAATTACTAGACCAGTTTTAATACTTTCAAAAGCTATTAGAGTTTCATAACTATAATAATAAGCATTATTATTTATATCTCTAAAAGCCAAAGAATGAGAACCATAGTTATTACTTGAATAATTACCATAGTTCCATTTTTTAATAACATTTGTATTTTTAACTATATTCATTTTTAATCCTTAAAAAAAAATGGTTCAGGATGTTTAGCAAGATATTTTTGTTTTTCTTCATTACTTAAAATTGAAAAATATATTCTTGCTATTTCTTGTTCTTTCTTTTGTTCTTCTTCTGTTAATTCTTTATCTTGTCCAAAGATTAAAAAAGTAGCAAAAAAAGATAAAACAATAGAAAGAGTTAAAAAACCCATTGTTTGAATTGGGTCTAAATTTAAAATATATTCAATCATATAAACTCCTTGTTTAAATGTTCATATACGCTAATAGAGTATATACACTATAAGTCAATACATATAATGAAATAAATATAAAAAAAATATGACAGGTAGACCAAGTAAAAAAATACAATGTATGGCAAGACGTAAATATGACGGTAATCAATGCCAATGTAAGGGAATTAAACAGAAGAACGGCAGGTATATATGTCGGTATCATGGCGGACTCTCAACGGGTCCGAAAAGTTTAGAGGGAAAAATAAGAGCATTAAAAAATTTAATACAATATAGGAATAAGAATTATGAAGAAATCAAAGGAATTATTGCAAAAAATAGCGGAAAACCTACAATTAGGAAATACCCTTACTAGTATCTGTCAATCCAAGAATATGCCTAACTTGGCTACAATATACAAATGGATGGATAAGGATAAGGAACTGAAGGAAACAATAACAGAAGCTAGACGAATTGGTGCAATGACTTGGCTTGATAAATGCCAAGATCTATTGGACAGGGAAACACCACCGCAGGAGGTTATGTTATTAAGAGAACGACTTAATCACGGTAGATGGCTAGCGAGTAAGCTGATAGCTGTGTTCGGAGATAAGCAGACTATAACTAATGTAGGTGATCCAGTTATTAAAATAGTGTGGGATGATGGGTCTTTGAAAGACAAAGGCAAAGCTTCCACGCATGCGGTTAGAGGTTCGACACTTGCCCCTGAACTTGACAACATAAAAGAAAACAAAGGAAGCAAGCCATTGATTAACTGATTGTTGAACGGTTGGACGACCTAAACATATAGAAAAAGCTTTATTTTTAGCCATTCCTCGACCTCGATCCATCCCAAACCAGCGTGCATCATTTATTATATATACATAGGACTTTTAGACACTCATGCAAACACCCACAGACCTTCTTCAAGCCGTAGTTCTCTACGATGAAAAGAATAACAAAGTAAACATTGAATTAACAAACTTTAATGACAAGGAAGATGCCTTAATGGCTGCTAGGTTTATTATTGCTGCCTTAAATATAACTGATGTTTCCTTACCACCAAATAACGAGGACACCGTACACTAATGAAAATCTCTGATAGCACCAATGTACAAATGCCGCTTAAAACGGTTGTTAGCCTCATCACGCTTGTTGCTATAGGAACCTGGGCATATTTTGGTTTAATTCAAAGAATTACAGAATTAGAAACAGCAAAACAGTTGATGGAAGCAGATCTTCTTAAAAAAGCGGAGCAGACACCAGTCGATCAGGAACAGACAATGATCCTGGAATGGTTGGGAACACAAAATGCTACAATGGAAGAAGAGTTAGAATCAATGATTAATAATAAAATAAATATTGATTTCCTAAAAGAGCAAGTTTCAAAATTACAAAAAGATGTGGAAACACTAAAAGACAAGGTGCGTGCTAATGGGGGTGCGGAATAATGGAAATTATTTCAGTAATAATTTTATTTATTTTTGGTAACATGAATGACCAAGAAACACAAATGACGCAATATGTGCCGATGGCGAATGTAGGAGAATGTTTAAAAGAAAAAAGATTATTAAAGAGGGATAAAAAGTTTCCAAAAGATGCTTTCTGTTCCCCAGCCTATGTAGAAATAAGTGATGAGGGAAATATTATAAAATTATATAATGAAGTTCCTGAAGGAGCTGTTCTTGTAAAAAAAGAAATTAGCAAAGAATCTTTTAAGGAATGGACTTTAAAATCAAAAGAAAAATGGAATAAGAATGCAAATAATTAAAATACCTTACTCTCCTAGACCACAACAACATGAATTACACGATGCGTTAGGTAAATACCGATTTGCTGTAGCAGTAATGCACCGTAGAGCTGGGAAAACCGTATTCGCTATTAATCATCTTATTAAGATGGCACTCACCAGCGATAAAAAAAATTTTAGAGGAGCATTCTTTTCACCAACGAGGGTGCAAGCAAAATTAATTGCTTGGGATTATTTAAAAGAATTTTCAAGAAAAATACCTGGCATGAAGTTTAATGAAACAGAGCTGCGTGCCGATTTTCCTAATAATTCTCGTATAACATTATTTGGAGCAGAAAATCCTGATAGTGCAAGGGGTCAATATTTTGACTTTGTTGTTTGTGATGAATATGCACAAATGGATAGCAGAATGTTTCCAGAAGTAATTAGACCAGCTATTGCTGACCGTATGGGTAAAGTTTGCTTTATTGGAACACCGCAAGGAATGAATAGTTTTTATGATCTATTCGAAGAGGCAAAATCACTTTCTGATTGGTACACATGTACTTTTAAAGCAAGTGAAACAGGATTAGTTCCACAAGGAGAATTAGACTCGGCAAAAAAACTGATGACGGAAGATCAGTACATGCAAGAGTTTGAATGTTCGTGGACCGCTAACATATCAGGATCGGTGTACGGAAAAATAATTGCAAAAATGGAAGATGAAAAAAAGATTTCTCATTATCCGTATGATCCAGGTTATCCTGTTGATTGTTATTTTGATTTAGGAATAAGTGATCAAACAGTAATTTTATTTACACAACAAATCGGAAGAGCATTCTATGTGATAGATTGTTATGCAAATTCAAATCAATCACTTGACCATTACGCCGATTATGTTAAGAAAACAGGATATAATATCCGTAATTATGTCTTTCCGCATGACATAGAACAACGAGAGTTATCTACTGGACATTCTAGAAAAGAATATGCGTTCTCAATGGGAATGCGACCAATTAAAGTTTGTCCAAAATTACCAATAGAAGATGGTATTCATGCGGGTCAGATATTATTAGCCAAAACCTATATTGACCGTTCTAATTGCAAACCGTTTTTAGATGCAATGAAATGGTATCATAGAAAATGGTTGGATAAACAAAGAGTTTTTTCAAAGCCAGTACACGATCATTCATCACATTATGCGGATGCTTGGAGAACAGCAGCGATTGCCATCCAGGAATTAGATATGAATGAAAATAGAAAACTTGAAAAATTTGCATCAGGCACAAACTATAACCCCCTAGAGATAAGGAATTAAGACAATGGGATTTTTAAAACCAAAAATGCCACCACCTCCACCGCCACCTCCGCCAGCGCCAGCGTTACCGCCAGCAACGGCACAGGAACAATATACAACACCTGAAGGAACAACAACGACAGAGAGTGAAGCAGCAAAAAAAATAGCTAAAAAGAAAAAAGGCTATACCGATACAATACTTACAAGTACCCAAGGTGATACAAGTACACCTGATCTGTATAAAAAAACTTTATTAGGTGCATAATGGCAGCAAGTACAGCTAGTAAAAATAGAAAAGAAAAAAGAGAAAACCGAAATAAAACAATAGCACAAGAAGTAAAACGATCTGTTGCTAAAAAATTAGGTTTAACGGGTGTCAGTTATGGACCCGCTGGTCAAAAGTTTGCAAGTGATACAGTTGCAGCAAAATTAACAGGAAAAGATCAAAAGTTTTATGGTCGAGAAGCATCTGCTGCTACAAATGAAGCATTAGTAAAAAGAGGAATATTAAAAAGAGGATCACAAAATCCTGATGGTTCGTGGAATTATCAACAAATAGCTGGTTCTGGTTATAGTGCTTCAGATATAAAAAGTATTAAATATGGTCAATCTGGAGGGGGTGCAATGGGAAGTGGCGATCCAACAGGTGCAATGTCATCAACTCCAATTTCAAAAGAAATGTTACAATCACAAAATAAAATAAAAGGTTTCACAACAGCCGCATTATCATTTGCTGTACCAAGTATAGGGGGAACAGCATTACGATTAAGTGCAACAAAAAGTTTAGCCGATGCTGCACAACCAGTAAAAGCATATACTGAATATACAAAAAAATTTGATGCAAAACAAACAGGTAAAAAATTTACTAGCACCCGTAATGTGCTTGGTTTATTAAACAGTCAACATAATAAAAAAACATTAACAGATACATTAGGATAAAAATGAAAACAGCAAATGAAGTAGCCGAACAATTTAATAAATTAAAATCAAAGCGAGCAAATTGGGAAAGCCATTGGCAAGAAATAGCTGATTATGTTTTACCTAGAAGAGCCGATGTAACAAAATCCCGTTCATCAGGCGATAAAAGAACAACATTAATATTTGATGGTACAGCTCTTCACGCATGTGAATTGTTGTCATCATCCTTGCACGGTATGTTGACGAATGCAGCAACACCGTGGTTCAGCATGCGTTTCAAGAATGAAATGTTGGCTGCCGATGAAGAAAGCAGAGAATGGCTCGAAGCCTGTACGCAATCAATGTACATTGCTTTAGATCGGTCTAACTTTCAGCAAGAAATACATGAACTGTACACCGATTTAGTGACATTCGGCACATCGTGCATGATGATTGAAGAAGATCCACAAAAGTTATTACGATTCTCCACAAGGCACATAAAAGAAATATATATCAGCGAAAACGACAAAGGTGTTGTCGATACTGTACACCGTGAATTTAAAATGACCGCTAGAGCTGCATATCAGCGATTTGGTGAAAATTTATCAAGACGATTAAAAAAAATAGCAGAAAATAATCCGTATGATGAAGTAACAATACATCAATGTGTAAAACCTAATGATAAACAAAATCCATATAAAATGGATGATCAATCAATGGCATTTACCAGTATTTATTATGATCATGAAGATAAAAAAATAATTTCTGTTTCGGGATTTAATGAATTTCCTTTTGTTGTACCAAGATGGTTAAAATCATCTAGTGAAATGTATGGCAGATCACCATCCATGACAGCACTCCCCGACATTAAAATGATAAATAAAATGTCGGAAACAACAATTAAAGCGGCACAAAAAATGGTTGATCCACCATTACTTGTTCCTGATGACAGTTTTGTCTTACCTGTGAGAACACAACCAGGAGGACTTAATTATTTTAGATCGGGTACAAGAGATAGAATAGAGCCATTGAATATTGGTGCAAATACTCCAGTAGGATTAAATTTAGAAGATCAACGAAGAGAAGCAATTAGACAAGCCTATTTTGTAGACCAACTCTTAATGTCACAAGATGTAAGAATGACTGCAACAGAAGTAATGCAACGAAACGAAGAAAAAATGCGTTTACTTGCACCTGTGCTTGGACGGTTGCAATCTGAAATGCTACAACCCCTTATTACTAGATGCTTTAATATTTTACTGCGTAAAGAAATGTTACCAACTCCTCCCGTATCTTTGCAAGGTCAAACAGTTGATATTGAGTATGTATCACCGCTTGCTCGTTCACAACGAACAGGTGATGTACAAGCAATATTACGATCATTAGAAATAATTTCACCACTCGCACAAATGATGCCTGTGATGGATTATTTGGACCCTGATAAACTCGTTAAACATATTACCGATGTATTAGGTGTACCAAGAAAAATATTACGGTCTGACCAAGAGGTTGCAATGATTAGACAACAACAAATGCAAGCTGCACAACAACAAGCTGAACTCGATCAAGCATCACAAATGGCAGAGGCGGGTGGCAAAGCAGCTCCATTATTAAAAGAGGTAAATAATGCCTAGTCAAGAAGATCTTATTAATCAGTTGCGAGAAACCTATAAAAAAGTATTTGAGTCTAATGAAGGTGCAATAGTAATGAAAGATATAGAAAATAGATGTGGTTATAATACATCGACTTTTTCCAAAGAATCTTCCCATGAAACAGCATTTTTAGAAGGACAGCGAGCAGTCGTATTATTCATTAAATCAATGCTAACACGACCACCAATGAAAAAGGAGAAAAAATAATGGCTGAAGAACAGACAACTGCACCTGAAGTGCAATCTGAACAACCAACAGAACAACCAATACAATCAGAACAAAGTTTTGTTGATACACTACCCGAAGATGTGCGATCAGAGCCATCGTTAAAAAATTTTCAAGATGCTGGACAATTAGCAAAAAGTTATGTCCATGCACAGCGAATGGTAGGTGCGGATAAAATATCCGTTCCAACAAAACATGCAACCGATGAGGATTGGAATCAAGTATTTTCTAAACTTGGTGTTCCTGACTCACCTGATAAGTATGAAGTAAAATATGAATTACAGGAAGGAGCAAATGATACTCCTGTAAAAAATTTTATTTCTGAAGCACATAAGTTAAATTTATTACCCCATCAAGTTCAAGGTGTATTAAATTATTATTCCCAGTTAGAGCAAAATGCAAATGACTCTCAACAAAAAGATATGGAGTTAAATAAGATTGAAAATGAATCTTCATTGCGTAAAGAATGGGGATTAGCTTATGATAAAAAAATGAATGAAGCGAATAGTGTATTTAAAAATTTTTTTGCAACAGATTTAGCAGATGTTAAATTGCAAGATGGTACACCACTTGGCAATCATCCTGGCTTTGTTCGTTCATTAAGTGAAATGGCGAGTAAGTTCAGCGAAGATAGCATGGGTGCTGGTCAGGAAGAATCTGGTGGTATAACTCCAGCAGAAGCGGACAGGGAGATACAAAAAATATTAGGTGATCCCAATCATCCATATTTTCAAAAAAATCATCCTGGACATAAATCAGCAGTTGACGAAATGTTTAAATTAAATAATATGAAATTTGGAGTTTCAACAGGGTAGTTCGTAAGAATCCTGTTTGACAATCTGAACAGAAGATCGGCTATCAGCCGTTAAATGAAGATTAACCTACATCGTAGATAATTACTCGACACTTAACCTTTTCACTAAATAGGAGGCAATAATGTCAAGTGAAATTACCACGGCTTTTGTACAGCAATACTCTGCTAACGTACAAATGCTTGCACAACAAATGGGTAGCCGTTTGCGTGAAGCTGTGGATGTGGAAACTGTAACTGGTAAGAATGCTTACTTTGATCAAGTTGGTTCAACTTCGGCTCAAGTAAGAAGTTCTCGTCATGCAGATACACCACAAATTGATACTCCTCATTCTAGAAGAAGAGTCTCATTAGCTGATTACGAGTGGGCTGATTTAATTGATGATCAGGACAAAGTAAGAATGCTGATAGACCCTACTTCAAGCTATGCCAAAGCTGCTGCCGCAGCAATGGGTCGTAGCATGGATGATGTAATCATTACAGCTTTAGGCGGTACTGCCTATACTGGCGAAACTGGTAGTACATCTACTGCTTTGCCAAGCACTCAAAAGTTTGCAACATCAAACCAATCTGATGGTTTAACGATTGCTAAACTTCTTGATGCAAAAAAGAAATTGGATCTAAAAGATGTAGATCCATCATTAAAACGCTATGTCGTTTGTGGAGCAACTCAAATAAGTGATTTGTTAGCAACGACTGAGGTTAAAAATTCTGACTACAATACAGTTAAAGCTCTTGCTATGGGTCAAGTTGATTCATTCTTGGGTTTCAAATTTATTATGTCAAATAGACTTAACCTTGATGCAACTAACACGGATGATAGGCTTGTTTTTGCTTTCACCGAGGATGCTGTTAAATTAGCAATAGGAAAAGATATTACGGCTCGTATCTCTGAAAGAGATGATAAGTCGTATGCAACTCAAGTGTACTATTGCATGTCAATCGGAGCAACTCGTATGGAAGAAGAAAAAGTAGTTCAAATTCCGTGTGACGAATAATAGGAGGGATAGATGGCTGTTACAACTCAGAAATCAACTGAATATACTAACCGTACTGCAACTCCTGTTGTTAATAATAAAACTACAGAAGAGCATGGCAAATTAAGAGTTATGTTCTTCACTCACGACCAGGATGGTGCTGGCGATGCAACTTCTTCAGTTGCTATTGGCGAATTACCAGCTGGAAGAGTGAGAGTGTTATTAGCATTATCAAGAGCTTATGTGAACTGGACTACAAGTTCAGCAACATTGGATCTTGGTTGGGATGCGTACACAGCACAAGACGGCACTACTACTGCGGCTGATCCTGATGGATTAGTTGACGGTGAAAGTGTTGACACAGTTGGCTACTTCGATATGGAAGGCGCTCTAGCTGCAACAAAAGCAACTGGAGGAACTCATGTCTTTGAAAGTAAAGACGGAGTAGTTATTCGTGCTACATCACAAGACACAGCAATAGCAGATGGTGATGACCTAGTGGGTTATCTCGTTTATATTGTTGACTAAAAGTCGATTAAGAGGGGATTTATTCCCCTCTTTTTTTATTTAATTTTTTAAGGAAATCATGGCATCAAAAGTAGAAATATGTAACTCAGCATTAAACATGTTGGGAGCAAATAATATTATAGATATTACAGAAGATTCAAAAAACGCAAGATTGCTAAACCAACGATATGATCCTATTAGGGATGCCGTTTTTCGTTTGCATGCGTGGAATTGTTTAATTAAACGAGTAGAACTCGCACAAGATAGTGATACACCAACACATGAATTTGAAAAACAATATACACTACCATCTGATTGTTTGCGTGTATTAAAAATTGGAGGACACCATGATGGTTCTTCTTCAGATCTGGATGATGGACAACAATTTAAAATTGAAGGAAGAAAATTATTAACGGATGAGTCAACTGTTTATCTTATTTATATTGCTAAAATTACCGATGTAAATCAATACGATACATTATTACAAGAAACTATTGCTGCAAGATTAGCATCAGAATTATGCTATGCCATAACTTCATCAACATCACTCACAACACAAATGAATGAATTATATAAAGAAAAATTGCGTGAAGCTCGTCATATTGATGCAAGTGAAGGTACAGCAGAAATGTTGGACTCTAGCACATTTATTAATTCGAGGTTCTAATGGCAAGGCAAACAGTCGCCTTTACGAATTTTACGGCTGGTGAATTATCACCCCGTTTAGATGGCAGAACAGATTTAAGTAAATATTTTAATGGATCAAAAACTTTACAAAATATGGTTGTGCATCCGCATGGTGGTGCATCTAGACGACCAGGCACAAAGTTTATCCATGAAGTAAAAGCAAGCTCGGCACAAACTCGACTTATTCCATTTGAGTTTTCAACGACACAAACTTATGTATTAGAACTAGGTAATGAATACATGCGGTTCTATAAGGATGGCGGTATTATTACAGAAAGTAATAAAACTATTACGGCTATTACCAAAGCTAATCCAGCCGTTGTTACATCTTCTTCACATGGATATTCTAACGGGGATCATGTTATTATTTCAAGTGTTGTGGGAATGGTTCAAGTTAATAATAGAACCTTTAAGGTTGCTAATAAAACAACAAATACTTTTGAATTACAAGATGTAGATGGAAATAACATTGATAGTTCAGATAATTATCAAACATATTCCTCTGCCGGTGTAGCAAATAAAATTTATGAAATTGCAACACCTTATACAACGGCAAATATACCAACGGTCAAATTTGCACAAAGTGCTGATATTATGTATCTGGTGCATCCAAGTTATGCCATTCGTCAATTAACACGAACTGGTCATACATCGTGGACCTTAACTGCTCCAACACTAACAACATCAGCCGATAAAACAGTAAGTGGTGTAACAAAGGCTAATCCTGGAGTTGTTACCACTTCCGCAGATCACGGTTATACAGAAGGTGATTTTGTTACCTTTACAAACATTGGTGGTATGACACAGCTTAACGGCAATGTTTATAAAGTGGGAACAGTTGGATCATCAACAACTTTTAATTTACAAGATTCAGGAGGTACAAATTTAAACACAGGTAGTTATGGTACATTTTCTGCTGGTGGATCTGATACCGTTAATAAATTAACTGATCCTGTTTTAAATACGACAACTGATTATTATCCAAGTTCAGTTACCTTTTTTGAACAACGACTTGTTTTTGCTGGATCAAATAATAATCCGCAATCAGTATGGTTTAGTAAATCGGCTGCTTATACAAATTTTACAACGGGTGCTAATGATACCGATGCGATGGTTTATACGATTGCATCGAATAAAGTAAATGCTATTCGTTTTATGTCAGCACAACGATCCTTAATTATAGGAACGGTGGGAGGTGAATTTGTGGTAAGTGCTTCTGGTACAACATCACCCATTACACCAACAAACATTCAGATACAAAGACAAACAGCACACGGAGCTGCAAACCAGGATGCGATACAAATTGAAAATGTTACGATGTTTTTGCAACGAGCAAAAAGAAAAATTCGTGAATTAACTTATAATTTGAATATTGACCAGTATCAAACGCAAGATATGACATTATTAGCAGAACATATCACCGATGGTGGTATTCTGGAAATGGCATATCAACAAGAACCAGATTCTATTTTATGGTGTGTAAGAAATGATGGCACATTACTTGGCTTTACTTATGCAAGAGCCGAAGAAGTTGTTGGATGGCATAAACATGTTTTAGGTGGTGTTTTTGGCGAAGCAACTATTACGGTATCGGATTACGGCAATATTGCGACAGGTACAACAATTACCATTACAAAATCAGATGGATCGTCTGTTACATTTACATCCGAAGCTGCTGGTGGTACTTCACCGTCAGAGTCAACAGGATGGCGACCAAATGAAGGTAATAATACTACGGCTGATAATATTTATACAGCGGTCAATGCACATGCTGATTTCACGGTAGCCAATCCTTCCGCAGCCGTTGTTACAATTAAAGAAACATCTAAAACAGGCACATCGCCAATTAGTATTACAACATCAGATACAACAAGATTAGCAACAGCTAATGAAGGTCAAGCGGTAGTGGAAAGTGTGGCAACTATACCAACGGACTCTAATGAAGATCAATTATATTTAATTGTTAAAAGAACGATTGATGGCACAACTAGACGATATGTAGAATTTTTACAAAATTTTGATTACGGCACAGACCAAGCCGATGGTTTTTATGTTGATAGTGGATTAACATATTCAGGTACATCAACTACTGCTATTACTGGATTAGAACACTTGGAGGGTGAAAGTGTTACTATTTTAGCAGATGGTTCATCCCATCCTGTTAAATCTATATCAAGTGGACCTGTAATGACAGGTGGATCTTTAACATTAGATCGTTCTGCAACAAAAGCTCAAATAGGTTTACCGTATGATTCTATATTACAAACAATGCGTATTGAAAGTCAAAGTGAAGAGGGTACTTCTCAATCACGCACAAAAAGAATTAATGAAGTAACAATCAGGTTGCATGAAACAGTTGGTGTAGAAGTTGGACCAAGTTTATCCGATATGGAACGCATACCATTTCGTTCAAGTGCAGCATCAATGGACACAGCCGTTCCTCTCTTTACAGGAGATAAACAAGTTGAGTTCCGTGATGACTTTAATACCGATGGATATATTTTTGTTCGTCAAACACAACCTCTACCATTAACTATTTTATCTATCTATCCTCGCATTACAGTTAATAGTGGTTAATTTACAATTAATAGAATTTAAAAAAGATCATGCACATTTAATGGTGAATGCCATTATGAATGATCCAATGACGCAAATTGATGATAAATACCATGAATATCTTGATGGATTAGAAGTGCCTGGCATGTCATTTACAGCCATTAAAGATGATAAAATTATTTGTTCAGGTGGTGTTATTCCTGTGTGGGATAAAGTCTTTGAAGGATGGATGATGGGATCAGAACTTATTTGGAAAAATAGATTTTCGGCTGCCAAAACAATTAAAAAAGGAATGGAATTTTTAATACAAGAAAATAATATTGTACGACTGCAAACGGCAGTTAAAAAAGATTTTATTTTAGGTCATCGTTTTGCACAATGGCTAGGAATGGAAAAAGAAGGAATAATGAAAAAATATCAAAATAACGAAGATTATATTCGTTTTGCAAGGATTATATAATGGCACCTCCAGTTGTAATGGCTATAGGTGCTGGTGTTAGTGCTGTTGGAAGTTTATTAGGCGGACAAGCAGCTATGGCTGCTGGTAGTTATCAGCAAAGTATTGCCGAGAGAAATGCTAATGTTTATGAAGATAAAGCTGATCAAGCAATTAAAATTGGTGAGAGAAATGTAAAAACATTTAATAAAGCATTTAATCAAGTTTTATCATCAACTGAGTCTGCTTATATTGGATCAGGTGTAAGGTTAAGCGGAACTCCTTTAGAAATATTAGAACATAATTTAGCGGAAGCAGAAATAGAACGCATGAATATTATGTATGATGCTAAAGTACAAAATTATGATTTTAAAGAACAAGCTGTAATGGCTCGTATGCAAGGAGAAATAGCAATGTTTCAAGCACGATCACAACGAACAGCATCATATCTTAATGCTGCTGGTACTCTTGTTAATGTGTACGGAACAAATAAACTTATTTCAATGCAAGCAAATAATCAGAAAATTTTAACAGATCAAATGGTTAAACATCAAAATAGCCTTACAAATCAAATAAATACTTTAAATCAAAAATTAAATTCTTTAAATTTAAATAATACTTATAAATTAGAAGAGAAGTTTGGGAGTTTATTAAGGTAATAATATGGTAAAAATTCCTACATTTACAAGCGAAGGCAATCCACAAAAAACAAGTGGTGTTATATCGCAAATTCCAAATATAAGTGATGCAGCAACATTGCCGTATAAAACTTTATCTAATCAAGCAGATAGTATTGCAAATTTAGGTTTAAAATTTCAGCAACAAAATAAAAATTTTGAAAGCCAATTATATAAATTAAATAAAGAACAAGAAGTTCAAGAATATAAAATTAATGAAAAATATAAGACTGATGTTATTAATACTAACAATAAACTTGCAAATGATTTTAGAATTTTACAATTACGATTAGATCGTAAAACATTATTAAAATCAACTATTAATAATATTTTACCAGAACTTAATGAAATTAAATTAACAGCAAGTACCAATTCTAATACTTTAAAAGCAAAAGAAGAATACGATACATCATTTAAACAAATAATTGAAAATGCTAAACTTAACATTGATGACAAAGTTGTTAAACAAATGTTTGAAATGGAAATTGGAAATTTGTATGCAACAGAATCTCAACAAGTTGATAGTTATATTCGTAAAAATTCTATTACTAATGCTAAAATAGTTTTAGAAACAGAAAAAGAAAAATTATTTCACGATTATATTACTAATCCTTCAGACCGACCAATTATATTGCAAAAATTATTTAGTTTAGATCCTGATGCTCCAGGTATATTTATGGAAGCGGCATTAGATCAAATCCTAGATGTTCCTCCCCAGCTAGCCGTACAAGCAGCACAAGTAGAATTATTTACGATTGAAGCAGAAAAACTTGTTGATGAAAATCCAAAAGAATTTTTAAATTTATTAGAACAAGGATATTGGAAAGGAAAAATACTTACTACCAATATTCCAAAATTAAAAGATGCGGCTATAGATAAAGCAAGAGCAATGGATGTTGATTTTCTTACTACACACATGCCAGTTGATCCTAATATGGATATTGATGTTGCAGAAGAATTATATAAACAAGCTATTGGTGGTGACTTTGGTGGTGATGAAATAAAACAATCTATTTATCAAAACTTAGATCAAGAAGGAAAAGCAGATTTTATTACAGCTATTAATCAGCAACGATCTCATGTTCGAGCAGAAATTAGTTTTCAACAAGGTCAAGAACAACGAGCTGAAATAGATGCAAATAACGAATTATATACAGATACTTATGAAAAAATTGTTTCAGGTGATTTAGCAGTAAGTGATATTGATGCGTTACAATTTGAAGGAAAATTAGGTGTTGAATATAAAACTGCTTTAAAAAATCTTATTGCAAAAAGAGAAGAGGGAACATTAGTATCGGATGCTGGATTAGAATTATATGACCAGGCATTTAAAATGATTATGAACGGAGATATTACATCTGTAACAGATAAAGTTATTCCAACAAATGATGGACCTAAAAGTATTATGGATATTACAGGCGGTGAAGATGGTATTGGTTTTTCACAATCAAAAGAACTCTACAGCTTAATTATTAATAGAAATAATGAAGATGTTATGTTTCAAAAAAATGCTTTTCAAGATTTTCTTAATTCTTATAAAGAGCAAATTTTAGGAAATCCGCTTTACCAAAAATTTAATACACAGTCAGAATCACGGTTTTTTGATTTTTCTTTAATAATGAAACAGGCTTATGAACAAGGATTAAAAGAAGGAAAATCTCCATATAGTTTATTAAATTCTAGTTCTGATGATTTTATATTAAAAAATATTGCCGAGTTTATTCCAAGTGATGAACAATTAACAAATGAATTATTAGAGTCAATGGGTGTTAATATTCCAGAAGGCGATGGACCTCCACAGAGAAAAACTAATCAATCAGTAGAAGATTGGTTAAATAGTGAAGAATATAAAGCTTGGGAAAATAATCAGTAATGTCTGGAGAAGGATTTGCAGTTTTAGAAAATTTAGAAAAAGGAGGATTTTCTAAATCGGAAATTAACGAGTACCGTGAAAAAAAAACTTTGCATTTACAGCAAGGTGGATTTAGCACAACAGAAATAAAAGATTACTGGGGAATTACAGAACCTAAAACAAATATTGCTTCAGAATATTGGAATAATATTGTTAATACTTTTAAAGAACCAGTTAAACAAGTACAAAAATTTAATGTTACAAGTCCAGAGGTTACAGAACCACAAAAAAAAATGGATCAAATTTTAGCTGATTATCAAGCAGATAAAATTGATAAAGTTAAATTTGACTCATTAATGAATGAACAAAATGAAATATTACAAAATTTAGAAAAAAAAACGACAACAGAAGTATTAGGTATTACAGCAGATGATATTACTTCTATTCCAGGTAAAATAAAAGAAGGTGCTGTTGGCGAAGAATTTGAATTTTCAAAATATTGGGAAAGAGGATTAAGTCAAAGTATATTTAATTTAGCATATCAATATCACACTGATGGCAAACTTCCAGATTCTTTTATGGAAGAAGAATTTAAAGATACTGGACATATAGAACGAGCTATACAAAGTTTTGGAACAATATTACCAGATCTACCTATTTATATTGCTGGTGGTTTGATTGGTTATTATACAACTCGTAAGAAAACTGGTGCTGCTGCTAGTGCGGGTTTTACTGCTGGTACTATTCGAGAAATGTATATGCAAGCGTTAATACGAGGTGATGTTGATACATTTTCAGAATGGTGGGATATATTTATTAAAGAAGGATTAAAAGCGGGTGGTAAGGAAGCTTTACTACTTGGATCGGCATCATTTGCTGGTGGTTTTGGTAGTAATCAAATTACACAATTTATTAATATGTATGCTGCCTTTGTTGGTGTGGGTGCAGCACTAGAACAAAAAATGCCAACAAAAGACGAGTTAGTTAATACTGCATTAGTTTTAGGTACATTACAGTTTAGTGGTGGTGCTATTACAAAAACAACACAACTAATAACTAAAGACTCAACTAAAACACCACTTGAAACAGTTAATGAAACAATATTAAAACCAGAGGTAAGAGAAAAAGTAGTTAGTAAAAATTTAGATATTGTTGAAACAAAACCAGTAGAAGTTAAAGAAACTAAACCTGTTGAAGTTAAAGAAAAAATTATTGAAAAAATAGAAGTATTAGAAAAAGAATTAAAAACACTAGAAACGAAGGAAGCTAAAGAAGTTCGAACAAAAGAAACAAAAATAGTAGAAGAAGAATTACTTGATATTCCAAAATTTTTAAGACAACAAGCAGAAAAAGAATCAAAACCGATTGAAACAAAAGATGCAAAAAAAGTAGAAACAAAACCTAATGAACGTATTACTGAAATAAAAAATGAAATTGTAAAAGAAAAAGAAAAATTAGAAATAGTTGAAAAAGAAATAAAAGAAATAGAAACAAAAGAAATTAAAACAGAAGTTGAATTAAATCAAGATGTACAACCAAAGGCAGAATTAAAAACATTAGAAACAAAATTAAAAGTTGCAGAAAAAAATAAAAATAAAACTGAAATAAAACAATTAAAAAAAGATATTAAATTAAAACAAAAAGAAATAAAAATAGCAGAAAAAAATATTAAAGAGTTAAAAGAATCTAAAGAAATTGAAAATCAAATTGTTTTTGAAACAGTAAAAGAAGGAAAAAAAACAAAAGATTATATTAATGATATAGCAGAAAAATATTTAGATAAATTACATCCAATTTTTCGTGCTGTTAAACGAGTAGAAAATAAAACAACTGTTAAGGATAAACTTAATGCGTATGAAACATTTAGAATACAACCAGGTTTAATTGGTCGTGCAATTACTTTTTTAGAAAAAGGTACAATTAATGCTAAAGATTTATCTATAAACGGTAAATCATGGAGGCAAATTTTAGAACCAATTAAAACAAAAGTAGAATACGAAGCATTAGCAACATACATTACAGCAAAAAGAGGATTAGAGAAAATAGCACAAGGAATAGAAGTTGGTTTTTCAAAAGCATCTGCACTAAAAAAAGTTAATCAATATAAAGCTAAATACGATACAATTTCAAAAGAATTAACTGCGTATAATAAACGATTATTAGATTATATGTTGGAAAAGCAAATGTTAAGTAAAGAAGCATATAAAGTAATGGTTGAAGCAAATAAGGATTATGTTCCTTTCTCCAGAGTTATAGATGCAAAAGGTAATAAAATAAATCAAGCTGTTACTAATCCTTTAAAAGAAATGAAGGGTAGTAAAAAGAAAATTATTGATCCAATAGAAACCATGTACAATAACACGGTTCATTTTATTGCTTTATCTGAACGCAATGCCGCTTTTATTAAATTTATAGAAATGGTGGAAGCAAATGTTAAAGATTTTCCTGAAATATTTAAGGCAGAGAAAAAAGCAAAAGCCATTAAAGTAACAAAAAACGAATTAGAAGGTGTTGTAACAGACGCATCTAAAATATCAGAAAAAGCTGCTGAAGGTTTTACTATCTTTAGAAAAGATGGCAATGTTGTTAGTAATTCAGAAATTGCTTTTATGCGTAATGGCAAATTAGAAGTATGGGAAGTAGGTACAGAATTAGCCAATACGTTTAAAAATTTTGACTCGTTCCAAGCGGGATTAATAATAAAAATTATGAGTCAACCATCAAAATTACTGCGTGCGGGTTCAACTCTTGCACCAGAGTTTATGGTTAAAAACATTCAACGAGATAGTTTAACTGCTGCTATATTTAGTCGTTCTAATACTATTCCTATTCTTGCACAATTTAGAGGTTTGTTTCACATGATTATGGGAAAACGATTTGGCGGAGAAATGTATCAAAAATGGATTAAGTCTGGTGGACTACAATCTATGGTAACAAGTATGGATAGAACCTACTTTGCCAAAAATGTTAAAAAAGAATTAATTAATACTAAACCATATAACATGTTAAAAAGTCCTCTTGAAATGCTCCGTATTTTATCAGAGGGTTTTGAAACTGTTACAAGGTTAGGTGAATTTTCAACTGCATATAGAAAAGCAAAAAAAGCGGGGTTATCAGAAAAAGATGCGGTTGAAAGAGCTGGTTTTGAAGGAAGGGATGTAACGATAGATTTTAAAAAATCTGGTTCACAAATTCAATCATGGAATTTAATTTCTGCATTTTTTAATGCAAGACTTCAAGGTTATGCTAAAATATTTGATGGTTTTAAAAATAGACCAATACAAACAACAGCAAAAATATCTGCTTACATTGTTGCGCCAAGTATTTTATTATGGTTAAAAAACCATGATGATCCTCGGTATCAAGAATTAAAACGATGGGAAAAAGATTTATTTTGGATTTTTATTACTGGCGATGGAACAGTAAAAGATGGTAATTATACTGTTTGGAGAATACCAAAACCATTTGAGCTTGGAATATTATTTGGAACAGGCACAGAAAAATTATTAGATTTTATTAAAAGTAAAGAACCTGGCAAGATAAAAGATTTTTTAAAAGAATTAGCAACAACAAATTTAAAAAATTTAATGCCAATTCCAACTATGGGTGTACCTGTTATTGAACAAAAATTTAATACCAGTTTATTTACTAACAGACCTATTGTTGCAAGAGATCAAGAAGGTATATTGCCTGAATACCAATGGACTGAATATACAAGTGAAACAGCAAAAGTTATTGGTACAGGACTTCGTTATATATTAGGTGATCAATCAACATGGACAAGTCCATCAAGAATAGATGCTGTGATACAAAACTGGACTGGTACATTAGGAAGGCATATTGTTGATCTTGCCGATAAGGCACTTATAGCAAGTGGTGCAGTTGAAGATCCCGTAAAACCAGCAGATACTTTGGCTGACTATCCTATTATAAAAGCATTTATTGTTCGCAATCCTAGTGCTGGATCAGAACATATAGAAGATTTTTATAAAAATTATATGCCGATTAAAAAAAGAATAGATACCATAAATTCTCTTACAGAGCCGCTTGAAGTTAAAAAACAACTTAATATTTTAGCAAATGAGATAGGAATGGAAACAACAGTATTAATTGGTTTTGCTGAAGCTTTGTCAAATCAACGACAACTAATAGATGCTATTACAAGAAACAAGAAGATTGATCCAGATGAAAAAAGGCAAATTATAGATGATACTTACCGTATGATGATTATGATTGCTAAACGAGCAAATGAATTAATTTCTAAATAAAATTATTGAACAATATTGACAATTAATATAAGAAATAAGGATAAACTAACCCAATAATGTCGGTTAGTTTTTTTTATTTCCCCAAACAACAAGGATAAGATGACAATTTCGTCAACAACGACAAAAAATTCCTATAGCGGAAATGGCTCAACCACAGCCTTTGCCTATACTTTTTTTATTCCAACATCTTCTGATATTCAAGTTATTGAACGATCTAGTGCTGGAGTAGAAACAGTAAAATCAGAAGGTACTGGTTCAACTAATTATAGCATATCAGGTGTAGGTAATTCGTCAGGTGGCACAGTTACTATGGTAACTGCTCCAGCTAGTGGAACAACATTGGTTTTAAGACGATCAACAACACAGACACAAACAACCGACTATGTTGCTAATGATCCTTTCCCAGCCGAAACGCATGAAGCTGCTCTTGATAAGCTAACGATTATTGCACAGGATTTACAAGAAGAAATGGATAGATCCTTTAAGGTATCGAGAACAAATACAATTACTTCTTCTACTTTTACAACATCGGCAACAGAGAGAGCAAATAAAGCTGTTGGATTTGATAGTTCAGGTGACTTAACTGTTTTATCTGATTTTAATCCAGCAGGCGGTGATAGTGCTTTATTCCAATATTCAACAACAACAACTGACTCTGATCCAGGAGGAGGGTATCTTCGATTTAATAATTCTTCACCAGCATCAGCAACAATTTTATATGTTGATGATTTAGAATATAATGAAACTGATGTATCAGCATGGGTACAATCCTTTGATGATGTATCAGCTAATCCAACAAACAGAGGAAGAGTAAGAGTTCACAAATCAACAGATCTTGGTGTATGGAATGTTTACCGTGTAACTGGAGCTGTAACTGATGCTTCAGGTTATACAAAAATTCCTTTAGCTTATGTTGATGGTGCTGGAAGTTTAGCTAATGATGATAAAGTCTTTTTATCTTTTACCCCAAGTGGTGAAGATGGAGTATCTGCTGGATATTATTATAAGTTTGATAGTGGCACAAGTGATGCTGATCCAGGAGCAGGAGAAATATCTTTTAATAATGGCACATATTCAAGTGTTACACAAATTTACATAGATGATGCTGATCAACATGGAGCAACAACACAGACTGATACAATTACTTGGGATGATTCAACGGCTGGTACAAAAGGATTTATACAAATTGTTGATATTGATGATAAATCAACTTACGCAAAATTTAAAGTTACAGGAACTGCAACTGATGCAAGTGGATATAATAAATTAACAGTTGAGCATGTAGTAAGTAATAATACTTTTTCTGCTGCTGATAATCTATCAGTTCATTTTACGGCATCTGGTAATGATGGAGCTATACCAGGTTATGCGTATAATTTTGATACATCAACTACTGATGCTGATCCTGGCGCTGGTGATATACGATTTAATAATGGCACTTATGCTTCAGCAACAGCAATCTATATTGATGATGTTGATGCAAACGGTGTAACTACTTCTACGGATGTTTTAACTTGGGATGATAGTACATCAACTATTAAAGGGTATCTTCACATTGTTGATACCAATGATCCAACAACATATGCAAGATTTTCTATTACAGGTTCTTCTACTGATGGTTCTGGTTATAATAAATTAGCAGTAACACATTTAGCATCGAATAATACTTTCTCTGCTGCCGATAATTTATCTGTTCACTTTACTCGTCAAGGCGATAAGGGTGATACTGGGTCGACTGGGTCAACAGGATCAACTGGTGCGGCTGGGGTTGCTGGAATAGCAATGACATGGAATAGTTCTACATCTGATGCAGATCCAGGTGCAGGTAAAATTGCTTTTAATAACGGAACTGTATCAAGTGTATCAATTTTATATGTAGATGATGCTGATGATGCTTCTGCTGATATTTCTGGTTGGGTACAATCATGGGATGATGTTAGTAATTCTGTTGCTAGAGGATATGTAAAAGTTGAAAAAGAAGGTACTCCAGCCACATACGCATTATTTAAAGTTTCTGGTGCAGTAACTGATGCTAGTGGATATACAAAAGTTCCAGTAACACATGTTGTATCGGCTGGATCTTTTTCTAACACGGATGGTGTAGGTGTTCACTTTATTAATTCTGGAGCAGATAGCGCAGTTACAGCATCGTCAACAACAACATTTACAAATAAAACTCACACAGCTCCTAAAATTGCTGATGGTGGATATATTGCTGATGCAAATGGTAACGAGTTAGTTATATTTCAAACAACATCTTCTGCTGTTAATCAATTAGAAATTACTAATGCTGCTGCTGGAAACAATCCAATATTAGCAGCTACAGGTGGTGATACAAATATTGGTATAAATTTAACACCTAAAGGCACAGGCGAAGTTGTTATCGCTGCTGGTAATCTTAATTATGGTAGTACTGCCATTACTTCAAGTGGTGCAGAATTAAACTATTCAGATTTAACAACATTAGGAACAACAGCAGCATCGAAAGTCTTTACAGCCGATGCAAATAATTTAACAAAAATAACAGGTGGTGTATATTTAGAAGAAGCAACATTAACATTTGATGCGACCCAAGATTGGGATGTTAGAGCATCGCCAGTTGCGAAAGTTACATTAACAAATAATGTAACCTTTGATGCACCAACAAATCCAACAACAGGACAATATATATCTATTGTTTGTATTCAAGATGGTACAGGTTCAAGAACGATAGCTTGGAACGCCGTTTTTGAGTTCAAAGATGATACAGCTCCAACAGCTACGACTACAGCTAGTAAAGGTGATATGTTTACCTTTAGATACAACGGAGCTAAATGGCTTGAAGTTGGTAGAAACCTTAACTTAACATTATCATAGGAGTAATATGTTTGCATTAGTAGAAAGCGGTTCAATCACACAAATGCCAAAAGGCAATAAAGGTATTCAAATTGGTGATATAAAATATCCTTCGGCAATCTATACTTTATGGAGTGAATCGGAGAGAAATGCTATTGGAATTTATACAGTAGAAATAGATAACACGAATAAAAAAGATGAAGAGTGGTATATTAATACTAACATCACTTATGCATTTTCTGGTGGTAAAGTTAAAGGAACTTATGGTTCAGCTACAGCTAAAAAGATAGCAGATACCTTATGGACATCACAAGATAAAACTGATGGTTTAATACCAAGTGATAAAGATGTAGGTGATGTTGCAGCAGAAGGTTTAAAAACAATTAAAAAAAGAATGATAGACAATCAATGTGCAGGAATACTTGCACCTTCTGATTGGCGAGTAGTAAAAGCAACTGAAACAGGGGGAACAATGGATAGTGGTTGGAAAACTTGGAGAGCAAGTGTGAGAACTAAATGTAATTCTATGCAAACACAAATAGATAATGCTAGTGATGTTGATGCTCTTGCTACTTTATTTACTTATACAAATACAGGTACAGAAGAAAATCCCGTTATAGAGCGACCATTAGGCGAATTTCCAGTTAAGGAGTAGTTAAATGGCTTTTGTAGAAGTTGCAGCTAATACTTTAGATACAGGAGATTTTGTAACTAATTCACTTAGGTTTAATAGTGGGGATTCTCCAGAATTAACAAAAACATTTGGAACTGCTAATGGCGATACTTGGTCTTATAGTTGTTGGTTAAAAAGAGGAGATATTTCTGAGCAAGGTCATGGATTATTTAAAGCAAATACAAATGCGGGTTTATATTTTTTAAGTACAGGAGCATTAGTAGTTAATGATGATGGAGCATCTACACATACATCAACAGAGCTTTTTAGAGATGCTTCAGCATGGTATCATATTGTATTTACAGGAAATGGAACACTAAATAAAGTATATGTAAATAATTCTCTACTTACGCTTTCTGGTGCTGACCCTAATATTGGAGATATTAATAATAATGTTGCACATTCTATAAGTAAAAGTCCTGCGGGTGTTGAATATATGGATGGTTATTTATCTGAAATACATTTTGTAGATGGTTCAGCTTTAACACCATCAAGTTTTGCAGAAACAGATGATAACGGAGTTTGGGTACCAAAAGAATATACTGGTTCGTATGGAGATAATGGTTTTTATTTACAGTTTAAAGAAACAGGAACAAGTGCAGATGCAAGTGGTATAGGTGCTGATACAAGCGGTAATACTAATCATTTTGCAGTATCTAATTTAGCCGCAACAGATATTACAACAGATACACCACAAAATAATTTTGCTACGTTAAATCCTTTAAATTCTCTTGTTCATACTCTTTCGGAGGGTAATACTGAATTTGTAAGATCTTCTTCTGCTACAGCAAATTCTGTATCTACTATTTGTCCATCAAATGGTAAATGGTATATGGAATTTCAAAATAGTGCGGCTCAAAATAGTGCTATTGGAGTAGTTAATGTTGATGCACAAGCGTCAGGAACTAATATATATCCTTATACCTATGCGGCAGCTATTATTTTAGAAACAAATGTGATTGCAACACTTCTTTATGATGAAGTGGCTTCTGATGGGGAGACATCAAGAAGCACAGCAACTGGTGCAGGAACAACAAAAATTGGTTTAGCTGTTGATTTAGATAATCAAGATATATATGTTTCAACTAATGGTCAATGGTGGGGTGGTAGTTCTTTTAATCAAGGCACAGGACCCGGAACAGCACTTATAACAGATTTACCAACAACAGGATTTGCGGCAGGATTTTATATAAATGGTAGTATAGCAAATGCTTGTTATTATAATTTTGGTAATCCTGGAGGTGATGATACCATATCAAGTGGTAATTCAGATGCTAATGGGTATGGTAATTTTGAATACGAAGTACCAACCAATTATTATGCTCTATGCACAAAGAACCTAGCGGAGTTTGGATAATGGCTTATACAACAATAGACGACCCATCAGCACATTTTCAAATAGCTTTATATACAGGTAGTGGTTCTGATAATGCTGTAACTAATGATGGTAATTCAGATTTACAAGCTGATTTGTTACTGTGTAAAAGAAGAAATGATACAGGTAATACATTAGTCTTTGATTCATCAAGAGGATTTAATGGGGATGGAGATTCTTTATATTTAGAAACAACAGATGATGGAGCAGAAACACATAATGATAATGACCATTTAAAATCTTTTAATAGTGATGGATTTACTATGCAAGGAGCTTCTAGTAGGTCAAATAGAAGTAGTGATACGTTTGTAGCTTGGCAATGGAAAGCTAATGGTGGTACGACAACAACAAATGACGCTTCATCAACAGGTGTAGGAAGTGAGGACACAGTTTATCAAGCAAACACAACTGCGGGATTTTCTATTGTAACTTGGACTGGACCTTCTGGTAGTGGTGTAGATACTAGAGCACATGGTTTAGGAGGAGTTCCCCATGTTATTTTAGTAAAAGCAAGATCAGGAACTGAAAATTGGGTTATGTATCATCATAAAAATACATCTGCACCTGAAACAGATGTTTTAAAACTAAACTTAACCAATGCAACAGCAGATGAAGCAGGAAATTGGAATGATACAGCACCAACATCAACAGTTTTTACTACAGGAGATACAGGTGCTACTAATGAAGATAGTAAGACTTATGTTGCATATATATGGAAAGAAATACAAGGCTACAGTAAATTTGGTACTTATGAGGGTAATGGCGATGCAGATGGTGCATTTGTTTATTTAGGATTTAAACCTGCTTTTGTTATAATAAAAAATATAGATGGTAGTGGAGATGAATGGGTTATGCTTACAGGTAAAATAGCTACTGGAACAAATTCAAATCCTTTAACCGATGCTCTTTATGCTAATGCAAATAATGCTGAAACAGGAACATATACATTAGATTTTCTTTCTAATGGTTTTAAACTTAGACATACATCTGGTGCTACTACTACAAGTGGAGAAACATATAGCTATATGGCATGGGCAGAACAACCATTTGTATCGTCAAAAGGAGTACCATGCACAGCAAGATAGAATGTGAAATTTGTAAAGATGGAAAGTGTATTTGTGGTAAATGAAACTTTTAATAACTTTGACTTTTCTTTTTCTTTTTGTTTTTTTTTCCTTTAATTTACTAGCTGCTGATACCAATACAGTTTCCTCAACAGTAGTAACTAATAATACTCCACCTACCGCCAACGCACCATCGGTGGTGGTTAATAATTCTGATATTTGTAAAACTGCAACAAGTGGAGCAGTACAAACTCAAATACTAGGGATAGCATCTGGCATTACAATTACAGATGAAAACTGTGAAAGAATTAAACTTGCTCGTAGCCTTTATTCTATGGGTATGAAGGTAGCTTCTATATCTGTTCTCTGTGCCGATCATAGAGTTTTTGATGCCATGTGGAACGCAGGTACTTATTGTCCATATAAAGGTGCAATAGGAGAAGATGCTAAAACTGGCTGGCAAGATAATCCTCAATTAGTGCCAACAGGAAGTATTATATTTAACGAAGAAAAAATTGAACCGAAGGAACAAACAAAGAGTGATGAAGAATTTGCAAAATTTGTTATGGCTGCTATGGCTCTTTGGATCGGTTTCCCTATCCTTTTCTAGTAAGGCAGTAGATTGTTCTACTGATACAATAGGTTTATGTTCACCAACAGTTGAAGAAATAATAGATGAAGTAATAACGGAAACTATTGAACATGAAGCTGATGGTATTACAATTACTACAACAACAGATACTACAACAACGACAACCACAGTAACCAATCAAGACTCTCTTGATATTTTAGACGGAGATAATGATTATGTTGTATCTTCTAAAGAGGGAGATATGGATATTGATTGGGGTGGTCAAGGACCAGCTTTAATGCCTAGTGGTTCTGGTTGTTATAATCTTGGAACTGATAAATGCGCACAAATAACTGGTTCAGGTAACTCTACCTCAACTATGGGTGTTGCTAATATGGGAACGACTTTTATAAATACTGTCGATATTTCTGATCTTAATATTACGCATGGTGGTCGAACAAATTATTCTATCAAAGTAGATAAGCAAGATAGTCAAGACTCTATCTATATGCACATTACTGGCAAGGATGGTAACACTAATGTTTTTAGTGGAACCGATATTCTTTCAGCGAGTGGTACAAATTCTGGTTATCAATCGTATGAAAATGGATTTGATTTTTCTGGTTCAATAACTACTGTTATTATTGAAGTAGGGGGTAGAGATATTAATCTTGCTATCGGACCCTTGTTTGATGATGTTCAAGTCTCCGTGCTTTATAATGTTATCAATACCATTGTTACGCAATCAATAACATCAGTTGAAATGTTTATTGCTTTAAACATTGATACACCAGAAGAAATTATCAATGTTGTTGAAGATGTTTTTGAAGTTAATGATCCAATAGAAACAGATCAAGGTTTTATATTAGAACCAATAGAGATTGATGAACCTACTTATGAAACTGTTGAAATAGAAATAGAAGAAATTGAGATTGCTGAAATAGAAATAGCTGAATTAGAAATAGAAGCAGAGATTGAAACAGAAATAGAAATTAATGAAATTGAAGAACCAATGGAAGAGATTGAAACCATTGAAGAGCCTATAGAAGAAACTGTTGAAGAACCTACAGAAGAAGTGGAAGAGATTGAAGAAACAACAGAAGAATCAGAACCAGAGGTAGAAGAAACAACAGAAGAAGTGGAAAAGGTTGCAGAAGTTAAAGAAGAACCAAAAGAAAAAGAAGAAAGTAAAACAGAACCTAAAAAAGAAAGTTCAAAAGAAAAAGCAGTTAAAAAAATAATGAAGAAGATTGATGATAAGCAGCGATATGAATCTGCTAATCAAATAAAAACTTTAATTGTAATGCAAGTTTTAGGAAATAGTAAAAGTTTTTTTGACTCTCAAAAAGTTTTAAATGATCGACTTGGTTTTTTTACTAACGCAACATTACCAGACACAGTTATTAGCGATAATAATATTGCTAGTTATTATCTCTTTGCAGGTAGTGAAGGTTTAATGAACGATATGATTGATAGTCAATGGCAGACGGATTTGGAATAGTTATGGCAGAAATTGATGTAGGTGGTGTTAAATTTAAAGGTGGAAAAATATTTGTTATTCTTACAGCTTTAACAACTGCTGGTGGAGTATTGTGGGGTGGTTTTGAATTTTATAAAGACTATCTAGATATGAAAGATCAAATACAAAATTACACAGCACCAGATCTTAGTGGCTTTGATAAAAGAATAGATTTAGTTCAACAAGAAGTTGAAATGATGCAATCAGAAATGACCATGATTTTAGAAGAAGTACAATTAGTTGCAGATGTAGCAAAAGAATTAAAAAATGATCTTAAAGCAGATGTTCGCAGAATTGAAACAATCGTAGAAGATGTTGAACAACAAGTTAAGGAAGATAGTAGAGAAAATGCAAGAGATTTAAAAAATGCTATTTCTGAAATAAAGGACGACATGAAAGCATTAGAAGAAAAGACAGATAAACAAATTAAAAAGGCTTTAGAGAATCCATTATCTAAAGAGTAATGATTAAGTCTATCTGTGCTACATTATTATTATGTAGTTTTTTTAATTATAATTTTGATTTTAAATACTCAAACAAAGATGAATTTGTCAGAGGTATAACTGAATGTACTATTCATTTTAATACAGCTATTCCACCTCAATACCGAGCAATAGTTATTATTTCTGTGGCACAAGCGTCTTTAGAGTCTAGTTGGGGAGAGTCAAGATTTGCCAAGTTAGGTAATAATTTCTATGGAATGATAGAAACTGATAAATCAAAACCACACATTAAAGCACTTGATAGCGATATTATATTAAGAAAATATAATAGAAAATGTGAAAGTGTTGCTGATTATATTACCTTACTTAATACTGGCACACAATTTACAGAATATAGAAAAGTTAGAAATAAAGAAACAGTTACACAAAATGTTAATCTTGATGAAATCATAAATACTTTAAATACTTTTGCATTAGATAAAGATTACACAAACAAGATAAAGAAAACAGTAGATTATTTATTAAGAGAATACCCAGAAATATTTTTAATTATGAAAGGTCAAGATGTCTGATTGGGAAAAAGAAATTGCCGAGCTTAAAACTGATGTTAAATACATTAGAGAGGATGTTAGTATTATGCAAAAACAAATACGAGATCTCAACAGTATATCAAATAAAGGTTTGGGAGGACTAAGGGTGTTATTAATAGTTGGCGGTGTATTAGGTGCGATTTATACCTGGCTAAAAATTATTAACTAACTTGTCTTTACATAAAATCCGTAAAGGATTAGAATCAGAATTTATTGCAGCCAGTTGGTTGACAAAAAATAATTATACAATCTATTGGAAAACCCAAGACATGGACCCAATAGACTTGGTTGCGGTTCATCGTTCTACAGGAAAAGTTTTAAAGATAGATGTTAAGACAGCATCTATTCGTAAAACATGGAAACCAGGAACAATGATTAATAGACAACAAACTAAATATCAAAAACAATTAGGAGTAAAAATTTTATATGTCTTTAAAGATGGAAGATGCAAGTTTAAGTGAAATAAAAGATATGGTTGCTAGGCATGAAGGCAAAGTAAACAAATGCTATGCGGATTCGCTTGGAAAATTAACTTTTGGAATAGGTCATCTTGTTACAAAAGATGATAATATAGATCCAAACAAAGAATATTCTGATGATTTTGTTTATAAATTATTTGATAAAGACTTTGATAAAGCGGTTGAAGGTGCTGCTCGTATTTGCGAGGGAATGGATCTGCCGGATAAAAAATTTGGTGTATTTATTTCAATGGTATTCCAACTTGGTGAAAGTGGAACTTCTAAATTTAAAAATGCCTTATCTGCCGCTAGAAATAAAGAATGGGAATTATGTGCCTCAGAACTTTTAAATTCAAGATGGCATAAACAAACTCCGCATCGCTGCGAAGAGCTTGCGGATATAATCCGAGAGGAGGAGTAAATGGAAAAAATAAAATATTTTTGGAAAGGACTTACAAAGCGAGGTAAGATTCTTACTTTAGCTGTTATTATTATTTTAGCAGTTATAGCTTACGGTCAATTCTAATGTTTAATTTGTTACTAGGACCCCTGACCGATATAGTTGGAACTTCGGTCAAGGGTTTTATTCAAAATAAAAAAGCGAAAACAGATTTAAAATTAACAGAAATAAAAGCAGCCGCTAAACACAAACAAGATCAAATAGACGGAAAAGTTGCTTGGGAAACATCTGCTGTTGATCAAATGAAAGGCAGCATCAAAGACGAAGTTGCATTATTTGTTTTACTTGCTCCAGCAGTTTTAAGTTTTATTCCCGGTATGACAGAATATGTTAAGCAAGGGTTTATCGCACTACAAGAAACACCAGTTTATTATCAACACTTATTATATATTGCTATATCTGCGAGCTTCGGTATCAAGGGAGCATCAGGTGCGATGAAGTTATTTGGCAAGAAGAAGTAAAAAGCCAAAGATCACAATCTCTGGTTTGTGGTTTTTTGAAAAGAACCGAACTCAACAAGAAGAATATAAAAAAAATAATAGACCTCAAGGTTGTGAAAATTGTACAGACCATCCAATACATTCAAATGATGATTTAAAGACCTGGATGTGTGGATATTGCCAATTTAACGAGTTTCGGTCAGAAAAAAAGCCTCATATTTGCTCGTCAGAGCAAAAAAGTGAAGCTCCCCTACCTACAACACCCCCCAAAATAATTCAGTTTTAATTACTTTAATAAACCAGCAATTTGTGTGCTTGCCGCTATTTGCTTTTCTGCATCCTTCCAATTCTTTCCCCGTTGATAATATTTTGTCATTTGCGGAGTCGCATGACGAAGATGCTCTTGTGCCGTTTCATCCAATCCCATAAATTCTCGTATCTTAGAACCAAAGCTCCTAAAGTCATGGAGTGTAATGCGTTCCTCGAAGCCAGCCTTCTTAAAAAAATTTTTAAATTGTAAGTCAACTCGTCTATACGATTTAATTGTTCCCACCCGTGATGGAAATAATAATCCTTTTGGATTATTCCATGTCTTTAATTCTTTTATCCATTCTACATAAAGTTCTGTGTATTCATGCGACATAAAAACAATACCATCAGATGTTTCTGTCTTTGGCACATCATAAACAATCCCCGTTTGCAGATCTACATTCTTATTAATGTCTAGCGCATGATGAATAGGATCATAATCATTTATTTTTAATGGTAATAATTCCCCAATACGAATACTGCTTTCTAGTAATGTTCTCCACATCACATAATAATAATTTCCTACATAATAACCTGGAGTATTTTTTTCCTTTTGTTTTGATATTTCTAATACCTTATTAACAATCGGTAAAAATTTTTCTGTTGGATTAGCACCTTGCAATATAGGTGGTCTAACCTTTTTTCTTTTCTTTTTTCTTTTGTGATATTTTTCTCTACTAACAGCTAAATGTAAATTACGCACAATTCCCATTTTTTCATCTGCTGCTGTATTTAATATACGACCAAGTAATAACCAGCTTGCCTGACCTTGCCGTAAATTAAAATAATTATCTAAATATTTTGAAAAATTATTTAAAAAATCAATATCAATATCTTTAATCAAATAATTTTTTAATTGTATTCCATTAAATTCTAATTTTTCTATTGCCTTCCAATCTGCTTTATAACCACGATATGTTGTTGGTTTTATATCTTCATTATTTCTATCAGATTTTAATTCTTCCCTGTGTAGTTCCCAAGCATCATTTATAATCGCATTGTCTGTAGTAAAAATTTTATTTTTTATTTTATCTTCTGCAATTCTGTGCTTTTCATCTATATCTTCTTTTGATGATCCCGTAACACGAACACATTTTTTTGTTTCTGTATTATAAATATCAAAATAAAAAATATTATCTTTTTTCTGATTAATACGACTCTCCGGAGTTTTACTAACTGACCTGACAATATATTTATTCATAGCAATTAATTCTATTTATTACCTTGACAGTTACCTTACCGTCAAGTGATTTCGTCAATCTTTTTGTCAAGTCTTTATATGGGATTATAAGGGATTGTATGGAATTATATAGGTTTTACGGGGATAATATAAAATATAAAAATGTATATTTTCCTTTATTTATCAGGTCGTTACATTAATTAACAGGCAGTTTTCCTACCAATAATTTAGTTATATATTCTGCCAAAAATATTTATTATATAAAAAATTGTCAAGCATTTCGTCAAGATATTAAGGCATACCAACTGTTTAATTCGCTATTTCTTTTTTTATTAATTAGAATTAAAAGCTATTTGGTATTCCTGGGTAGTTCAATGGTAGAACACCTGACTGTTAATCAGGGGGTTGTTGGTTCGAGTCCAATCCCAGGAGCCAGTTTTTTTGAACGAGGATCAATTTCATTTGGTCTAACTTTACCAACCAACTCATACACATACACATAATTGCCACATCTTTTTCCTTCCCATTGAAAATGTAATTTCTTGGGAGGATCTTGGTATTGCTCCAAGCATGTTGGATCAAAGTTACTATTCGTTACAACCATTATCCTTTTGCTTTTAAATATGCCAAACCACATTCAGTACAAAAAGTAAAACGATGTATTATAGCTGTTGCTTCTTTTTCACATCCTTCTGATTTGCAAATTAATTTTTTATTATCTAAAGCATTCATTACTTTTAAAAATTCTTGATGATCTTCTTTACGAAGTTCGCTTTTATTATTTCCTGGTAGCCATTTTCCTTTTATTTTCATACTCCACACATTCCTTCATCGCAAATATCATTAAATAAATCTTGTTGGTCTTTGTTAGGATCTAAGTCTGCCTCATCTAATGGAACACCAGACTTATGCAAAAACAATTCATCTTTTACACTTACAAATCCATTTCTAATTTTTTTATCTAAAGCAACAGCTTCATCCCATTCTTCTTTGTTTTCTTTTACAAATCTCCATTCTTCGTTACTGTGATATGGACAAAAAGTACAAGCTGATCTGGGAGGTTTTGGATAACCTTTTTGTTCCATCCATTGTAAACAATGATGTCTGCGAATTTCTTTTGTTACTAAAGGATATTCATAAGTTATGTATTTTAATGGAGATCGCCTCATTCGTGCCATTTCATCATAAGATATGCCAAATATTTGAGTAACTTTTTTATCTTTAGGTACTCTTTGCCTAAATCCTACTCCCAACAATTCTCTTACTTTTTTTATTAATGGCTGTATTTTATAATCTTGTGTGCATTGTCTCATCATCATACCTTTTTTGCCAGTTTTTTTATTACGAGTAAAAAATGGAGACATAGCTACTCTAACATTATTATTTACAGCTTTTATTGTATCTTCTCTAAGATTTCCTTTAGTTACACGATAAATAGGGTAAGAAAGTTGTTTTTCTAACCAATCTAAATGTTCATACACTTTTTTTGGCTCTGACATTGTATCTGCAAATATGGCACAATCCACCATAGGTATTTCGCCTTTTTCTATCATTAACGCTAATGTAGTAGATTGCACTCCAGCACCTAAAGATAATACTCGTAGATCTGCCATTAGATTGTACCACCATACGAAGTATTTGTATCATCAATATGTTGACATTCTTTGGCATGATTATCTTGTAATT
>VTLG01011069.1_pt1 | contig 39501 bp, 42 predicted proteins | sample 4694571 | NCBI WGS metagenome assembly VTLG01 (sample SAMN12604809, study PRJNA352737) | marine metagenome | biome: ENVO:00000447; feature: ENVO:00000209|ENVO:00000569|ENVO:01000036; material: ENVO:00002151; isolation source: viral sequences binned using virsorter ... | reverse complement strand
CTGGTGTACCTGAAAAAGATATAAAAAGATTAGAAGAATTAGCTAGTAAAGAATCATATGATAAAGATTTATTAAAAACAATGGAACAAGCTGCTTCTACTATGAGTGATAGTAATTTGGTTAAATCTGTAGTTAATAAAATAAAATCAGATGATGGGTATGCAAGTAATTTAGGGTTATTAAGTCGTAGAGATTTAATAGGTGACGATTTTTTCCAAAAAATCCAAGAAAAAATTAAAAGTGGTAAAAAACTATCAGGTAATGAACAAAAAATAATGGCTAGAATAGCTGCATCTCCAGAAGTTAAAGAAAAAACACCAGAATTATATGATGAAATGAGAAATGCGGATATAAGATTGACTCAGAGATTTTTACAAGGTATTAGAGAAAGTAAAGAAATAGAAAGTTCTATCAAGGGTGAAGTACTGAAAGGTATACATGTTGAACAAATATTAGGTGTTGATGATGATATAAATATGGATAAATTTATTACAGTTTATGGTATAGGAGATGAAGGAAGTCAGTTAAGTGAAAAAACACTATTAAAAATGTTTGGTGGAAAGGCTGAAAAACTTTTAAAAGAAACTGTTAATGAACATAAAAAAAATCCCACACCAGAAAGTAAAAAAGCTCTAGTTGGTGAATTAAAAAGTAAAGTGATGATAGATTATACAGATGGGGCTAAGGATGGTATTATTAAAATTAAACACGAAGGTCCTCCTAAACAAGAATATTCTTTATTTACTATAAAAAGTCGTGCAAGAGGTATAGGAGCAGCTCCAACATTAGAAATGGCACAAACCACATATATGGCTAATGTATTAGCTTTTGGGTTAGATATAGAAAAATGGCCTTCACGACAAAAAAACGCTTTTTTAAAAAAACAAGCGGAAGAGGATAAATAATGAAAACACAATTATTATGTACATTCACGACAAAAAAGAATTTAGATAAAGTTACTGAAGAAATACAAACTGCATATAATATAGTTTTTAACAAAATTTATGTATTACAAAATGAAGATAATATAAATGAATTAGTTTGCACTTATAATGTCGATGCTGAAAATAGTATAGATTATAATGCAATTGAAAGTACTATATCATTACATAGAAAAAAACATACTAATACATTATATACAATTAATGCATTAAACGAAGTTATAAAAAATTTAAATAATGGCGTATTAAATACTAATTATAATATACCATGGGAAAATTTTAGAAATACTTTGTTGGTAATTAATAAAGAGGGTTTAAATAGAATTTCTACACGTATTTTTAAAATAATTACTATTGGATAAAAAAAACGTTGTTTTGTATATATAAAAATACTTATATTTACATAATTAGAAATTTATTTAATTAACAATAATAAACAAGTTAACATTAACTACTAAAAAAAACAGGAGTTTATAGGTTATGGCAAATACGAAAAAAAACGTATCCAAAGATAATCCTAAACAAGATCTTTTATATATAATGAGTGCAACATGCGGGTGGTGTAAGAAAGCAGACCCAGTTGTCACTGAATTAAAAGATGAAGGTTTTAAGATAACAACTTTGGATGTGATGAATCCAGAAGATCAAAAACGAATTAATGAAATAAAACAAAAATATAATGCACAATGTGGTACACCATTTTTTATTGATGCAGAAAGTGGTAATCAAGTTTGTGGATTTAGAGAAAAAGATATTCTCGAAAAATGGGCTAAGGGTGAAGAAATACCAAAACCACCTCAACCAAAAAGTCCTCCACCTCCACCACCAGCACCAGAAATGATTGATGATGCAAAAACTGTGGCAGATTGGAAAGAAAAGTATGAAGTTTGGGCTAAGGAAAATAAACACTTACCAAAAATAATGCCTTTCGATCAAATACATCAACGAGTTAAACAATCATATGAAGCTAGAGCTAAACAAGGTGCAGAAGCACCACAAGCTGCTCAACCAGCAGCTAATGTTCCAGCGTCAAAAAATACTGGTGATGTTGTAGTGGATAATAGATTACAAATATTAGAAAGTAAACAAAATATTTTGGAAGCAAAGTTAGATCAAATTTTAGCTGCTGTACAAAATAAACCAAACACACCATCTCAACCAGTTAAATCTGTTCCTCAACCTCAACCACAAAAAGTTGAAGTAGATGCACAAGTAAAAAAACAGGTTAAAGAGATGGCCGCAGTCAAAGCTAAGACAAATCAAAAAAGTAAAACAAATAAAAAAGAAATAGCTAATTTCTAAATGAAGGATACTTTAGATGTCTAATAGTTTCAAGAAATTTTCTTCTTTGTGGCAAAGTTTAGTAGATGATGGATATAATGTTGGTACTTACGAGGAGTTTATCAATAAACTCGATGACTCCTCAAGAGTGTCATCATTAGAATCCTTTCTAAAATCTGAATACAATTTAGATGACCAAGATTTACAACGAATCACTAAAATGGAAAAGATGTTACAAGAAGAAGAAGCTTCAAAAACAAAATTCCCATCAATGTTTCAAATGGGTAGAAATTTAGTTAAAGATACTTGGACAAGTATGAAAGCTAAATCTAAAGGGTATCAATGGATGGTATCCGCAGAAAAAGCCGATGAGCGATTAGCTTTATGTAGGGAATGTCCATTTTTTAAATACGATGTAGTGAATCCAGAATCTGGTGTAGCTGATGGTAGATGTTTAAAATGTGGATGTTTTATGAATGTAAAAGCACATTGGGCACACGCAGAATGTCCTATTGGTAAATGGGGCAAATGTGAAGAAATGAGAAAAAAATAAAGGTTTCATTCAAATAGCTTATACTTATATGGGCTGGTTATTATAACCAACAATATGAAACATAATAGATAAACATAAATAATAAACAAGGAGAAAATACATGGATATTTCCGCTTTAAAAAATCGATTAAATCAACTTCAAAACACAACCTCAACTAAAGATAATCTTTGGAAACCTGAACCAGGTAAAACACAAGTTCGTGTTGTCCCTTACAAACATAATAAAGACAATCCATTTATGGAAATGTTTTTTCACTATGGTTTGGGGAATAAGATATATCTTTCACCATTATCATTTGGTAAGCCAGATCCGGTTGAAGAATTTTCAAGAAAACTAAAATCAACTGGTGTTAAAGATGATTGGTTATTAGGTAAAAGACTTGAACCTAAAATGAGAACTTTTGCACCTGTTGTTATTCGTGGTAGAGAAAATGAAGGTGTTAAATTTTGGGGATTTGGTAAAACTGTATATCAAGAAATATTAGGATTTATTACTGATCCAGATTATGGTGATATTACAGACGCAATGTCAGGTCGTGATATTGTTGTTGAAAGAATCACACCAGCAGAAGCTGGTAACCAATATGGTAAAACAACCATAAGGGTTAAACCGCAACAAACTCCCATAACCGAAGACAAAGATTTACTTACAAGTTTGTTTGAAAATCAAAAAGATATCAAAGATATCTATACAGAACCAACTTATGATGAGTTAAAAGAAGCTCTACATGATCACTTAAATCCATCTGATGACGACAGTGAAAGTAGTTCAGATAATACAACATCTGCAACAAATAATAATGTAGCTGCTACAACTACTGAAACTACAAATACTGGTACAACAGAAACAACAAGTGAAGTTTCAGACGCTTTTGACAAATTATTTAATGACGATAAATAATTAACCAACATAAATTGTTGATGAGCGGGATGCACATTTCACACATGAAACTTCTCACATTGAATACAAGTATTCATAGCATCACTCTCCCGCTCAAAAACATCATAAGGAGAACAATATGTCAGAAAAAGACAATTTGGCTGGAATAATAGCCGATGAACTAAATAAACAATTTAAACATCAAAAGGTTGCTTATTTTCTTGAAGAAGATGAAAACCCAACAGATGTTACTGATTTTATTTCAACTGGTTCAACTATGTTAGATTTAGCAATTGCTAATAGACCAAATGGTGGTGTTGCCGTAGGTAAGATTACTGAATTAAATGGTTTAGAAGGAAGTGGTAAATCTCTCATAGGTTCTCATTTGTTAGCTTCAACACAAAAGAAAGATGGTATAGCAGTTTATATAGATACAGAATCAGCAGTATCTCAAGAGTTCTTGAGAGCTATTGGTGTGGATACTACAAAAATGTTATATGTTCACTTGGAAACTGTTGAAGAAATATTTGATACTATTGAAACAATTGTTACAAAAATTCGTGAATCAAACAAAGATAAGTTAGTTACAATTCTTGTAGATTCATTAGCAGCTGCTTCTACGAAAGTAGAAATGGATGCTGACTTTGATAAAGATGGTTGGGCAACAGCCAAAGCAATCATCATATCAAAAGCTATGAGAAAAGTAACTCAAATGATAGCTCGACAAAAAGTTGCATTGGTTTTCACAAATCAGTTAAGACAAAAGTTAGGTGTAATGTTTGGAGACCCTTGGACTACAAGTGGTGGTAAGGCTCTTCCATTCCATTCATCAACTCGTGTTAGATTTAAAAACGCTGGACAAATCAAAGATGGTAGTAAGAAGAATACAATTGGTATTAAGATAAAAGGACAAGTGATTAAGAATCGTCTTGGTCCTCCAATGAGAACTGCAGAGTTTCCATTGTATTTTGATACAGGTATTGATGATTATGGTAGTTGGTTGACAGTTATGAAAGAACACAAGATTTGTAAAGTCGGTGGTTCTTGGTACACACTTGTACAACATGATACTGAAACTGGTGAAGTAATTAAAGAACACAAATTTCAATCTAAAGATTTTGAAGAATTAATGAATACTAATTCTGAATTGAGAGAGTTTTGTTATCAACAAATATGTGAAGCTTGTATTCTTAAATATGATTCAAAACAACTTGGTATTGATGATGTAGAAGAAACAGACGAAGTTGTAGATGAAATCTGATAAATATGAATCATTTTTAAAAGAAATAGAAAATAATCGAGAAAATGAATCTACATTTAACTTAAATGATAGAGTTTTAGTAGTAGATGGTTTAAATACATTTATTCGAGCTTTTTCTGTTAATCCAGCTATAAATGAAGACGGTTTACATGTTGGTGGTATTATTGGATTTTTAAAGTCATTGAGATATACTTTAAATTTCATAAAGCCATCAAGATGTATTATCGTCTTTGATGGAAAAGATGGTTCTAAAAGAAGACGAAAAATATATCCTCAATATAAAGAAACCAGAAAAATAAAAAAAAGACTTAATCGTAATGTAGATTGGGGAACAGCACCACAAGATGAAGAAGAATCTTTAAAGCAACAAATTGGAAGACTAATTGAATATTTAGAACACTTACCATTAACATTAATATCTGTTGATGGAATAGAAGCAGATGATACCATGGCTTACATTTCACAACAATTACTACCTGAAAGTAATATCATATTAATGTCAACAGATAAAGACTTTTTACAATTGGTAGATGATAGAGTTAAAGTATGGAGTCCTACAAAAAAGAAAATGTACACTCCAGATTCTGTATTTGAAGAATATGGTATACATTCCAAGAATATGTTAACATATAGAATATTAGATGGTGATAAGTCGGATAATATAGGCGGAATAAAAGGTGCAGGACTTAAAACCCTAAAAAAATTCTGCCCACAATTTTCGTCTATAGAAAAATTTGATGTAAGAGATTTATTAGAATTTGTAGAAAAATCAAATAAAAAAATAAAACTCTTGGAAAATATAAAAAATAGTAGTAATATTATCAAAAGAAATTACTTACTAATGCAATTAAATAAAGTTGATATACCAAAACATACTATGAGAAAAATACAAGGTGCTGTGAATAACGAAATTCCAAAACTTATAAAATTTAAATTTCAGTCAATGTTTTTGAAAGATAAATTATGGTCACAAATACCAAATTTAGATTTATGGTTACAAGACTTTATTGATTTACACAAATATATAGGAAGGGATAAATGAACGATAGATTATCAGAATTTGGACATACATTTCAAATTAAGTCAATATCATGTTTAATGACAAAACCAAATTTTATTGAACAGATAATTGATATATTAGATGAAAGTCATTATGATAACGAATCTTTAAAATGGATAGTAAAACAATGTAAAGAATATTTTAATGAATACAAAAAACCTATAACTTTAGATGCATTTAAGGTTAAAACAAATGATGTCACAAATGATGTATTAAAAGCAACTATAATTGAAAACTTAAAGGAAATATTTCGTTATTTCGAAGCACCTGATTTAGATTTTATACAAGATAAATCAATTGATTTTTTCAAAAACCAAACATTAAAAAATGCTATAGTAGAATCAGTTGATATATTAGAATCCAATGGTGACTATGAACAAATTAAAAATATAATAGATAATGCTATGAAAGCTGGAACTGAACGAAATATTGGTCATGAATATGCAGAAGATATAGATATTAGATATAGTGAAATGGCTAGAGATGTAGTAGCTACACCATGGGAAGTAATCAATGAATTAACTCAAGGTGGTTTGGCTGGTGGTGAACTTGGTGTGATTGTTGCTCCAGCTGGTATTGGTAAAACTTGGATATTATGTGCACTCGGAGCTGGTGCTATGAAAAAGGGAACTAATGTTGTTCATTATTCACTTGAATTAAATGAAGCTTATGTTGGGTTAAGGTACGACAGTGTATTTACTGGATTACCAAATCAAAATTTAAAATATCATCAAGAGGATGTTAAAAGTGCAATTGAAAATATAAAAGGTGAATTGGTTGTGAAATATTTTCCAACAAAAACTGCATCAGTACACACATTGTCAGCACATTTACAAAAATTAAGAACTTTAGGAAAACCATTTGATATGGTGGTAGTTGATTATGGTGATATATTAAGAGATACAGGTAATGCTCGTGAAGTAAGACATGCACTTGGAAACATCTATGAAGACTTGAGAGGGTTAGCTGGTGAGTTTAATGTACCAATATGGACAGCTTCACAAGCTAATCGTTCAGCATTAGATGAAGATGTAATTGAAGCTACGAAAGTTGCTGAATCATATCAAAAAGTGATGACAGCAGATTTTGTTGTATCATTAAGTAGAAAAGTAGAAGATAAGATTGGTAATACTGGTAGATTTCATGTGATTAAAAATAGATTTGGTCCTGATGGAATTACTTATCCAGCTAAAGTAAATACTAATACAGGTCATGTAGAAATATACGAAGGAAATACTGTGGATGGTAAAGAAACACAAGATAAGATTAATAATAGAGATAATTTGACACGTAAAATGTTAGCCACTAAATACGAGGATTTGATGAATGAATAAAGTATTACATTTAGTATTAAAAAGGAAATATTTTGAAAGAATATATGAAGGAACAAAAAAAACAGAATATAGAGATTTTTCAAAGTATTGGCAAAAAAGAATAGAAGGTAAACATTATACACATATAAAATTTCAATTGGGATATACTAAAAATCCACCAACTATGTTAGTAGAAGTAAAAGATAGAAATGTAGTTGAATACAAAGATGATTTAGCATATGCATTTGATTTAGGAAAAATAATAGAGGTGAATAACTATGAGTGATTTAGAAAGATTTAATGAATTAGTTGATGATATATGGGAGATGGTATTTGGTACAAAACGAAGACCAAAACCAAAGAAAAGAAAAAGAGCTAGAACAAAAGATGGTAGATATAGAGGTGATGATAAATCTACACCTAATGTAAACGAAGCTTGGGAGGATAAATAATGGAAGGACCAAATTTTGATTATAAATATGGTATATTTGCTAGAATAGAACGAAAAGAGTGGAATGCTGAACAAATTCAAATGTACTTTGATAAAAAAGGTTATCCATATGAAAAGTCTATGAATGTAGGTGAACTAGTAGAGGAGTTAAAAAAATGGGAAAAATAGAAAAAAATTATTGGGACACTAACTACCCAACACATATAATTGTACCTGATGGTTATTGGACTATAACAACAACTATCAGTGACGAAGATAATCCAAATAAGTATTGGCATAATGGAGAAGACGATTAAAGTTTCTGAATTTACAATAGAAGCTGTACAAAGAAAAACAATACAATCATTTGTACATAAGAATCATTATTCAGGTACAACTAATGGTGTTCAACATACACAATGTTTTGCTTTATTTAAAGAAGGTAAGTTTGGGTTCGATAAAGAAATGATTGGTGCAGCTATATACGCTATACCATCTATGCCTGCAACAGCTGCAAAATATAATCCTGATAATCCATTAAGATGTTGGGAATTACGAAGATTGTGTTGTATAGATAATACACCTAAAAATACAGAAAGTTATTTCATTTCACAATGTCATAAATGGATTAAACAAAATACAGATATAGAAGTCATTGTTTCGTTTGCTGATTTACAACATGGGCATAATGGAACAATATATCAAGCTAGTAATTTTTACTATCTTGGGAAAACTGGAAAGGCTCAAGTGTTAATGGTTGATGGTAAAGAATATCATTCCAGATCTATGAATCAAGCACACAAGCCATATAGTAGAGAAATAAAAAGAAGATATAAGTCTGGTGATAAAAATATATATTTCAAGGAGAGAAAACCAAAGAATATTTATGTTTACTACTTAAATAAGAAAATAAAGAAAAAAATTTTTAAAAAAAATAATAATATTTTTTTACCTTATCCTAAAGATTAATATTTATATACGAACCTAAAAATGGTTACAGACTAGCTTTCACATAAGGAGATAAATTAAAAATGGATCATAAAAAATTTACTTTGTCATTTAATTTTTTAGACAAATATAAAAGAAAGCGCCCGCCTTTCGGATTTAACGGGTTAGGTGAACTTGTATATATGAGAACCTATTCAAGACTAAAAGATGATGGAAAAAACGAAATGTGGTGGGAAACCGTTCAACGAGTAGTTGAAGGTACTTACAACATGCAAAAAAAATGGATAGAATCACACCATTTAGGGTGGAACGCGTGGCAGGCACAAAGGTCGGCACAAGAGATGTACGACAGAATATTCAACATGAAGTTCTTGCCACCTGGCCGTGGACTTTGGGCTATGGGAACTTCCATAACTGAAGAAAGAGGTTTATATGCCGCCCTTAATAATTGTGCGTTTGTATCAACAGACAATCTAAAAGAAGATTTATCAAAACCATTTACATTTTTAATGGATGCTTCGATGGTTGGTGTTGGTGTAGGATTTGATACGAAAGGTGCGGAACAATTCGTAGTTAGAGGTCCTAAAACAGATAGAGATGTAGAAACATATAAAATACCTGATACAAGAGAAGGTTGGGTTGAATCTGTAAGAAGATTACTTGACTCGTATTTTCTTGGAACTACTCCTGTTGATTTTAATTATGATAAAATAAGAGCTGCTGGAGAACCAATTAAAGGCTTTGGTGGTGTATCTAGTGGATATGAACCACTTAAAGAAGTACATAGAGCTATTAGAGAAACATTAGATAGAAATGTAGGTGAACCAATCACAATAACAACAATCGTAGATATAATGAATCTGATTGGTAAGTGTGTTGTAGCAGGTAATGTAAGACGAACTGCTGAAATAGTTTTTGGTGATCCACAATCGGAAGAATATATTAATTTAAAAAATTATAAGAAAAATCCAAACAGAGAACAATTTGGTTGGACATCTAACAATTCAGTATTTGCTGAGTTAGGACAAGACTATACAGATATAGCAGAAAGAATCATAGATAATGGTGAACCTGGTCTTGCATGGTTGGATAATATGAAACATTATTCACGAATGAAAAATGGTGGAGATAATAAAGACCATAGAGTAAGTGGTGGTAATCCTTGTTTGGAACAATCACTTGAATCATATGAGTTATGTTGTTTGGTAGAAACATTTCCACATAATCACGAAGATTTAGATGATTATCTAACAACATTAAAGTACGCTTATCTATATGCAAAAACAGTAACACTTGGAAAGACACATTGGCCTGAAACAAATCGTGTGATGTTAAGAAATAGACGAATAGGTTGTTCAGTTAGTGGTATAGCTCAATTTATTACTCATCGTGGACAAGGTGAATTACGACATTGGTTAGAAAGTGGTTATGAAGCTATACAAAAATATGACAAAAACTATTCAGACTGGTTTGCTGTACCTCGTAGTATAAAAACTACATCAGTAAAACCAAGTGGTACAGTTTCATTATTGGCGGGCTCCACCCCAGGACTTCACTATCCTGAAAGTAGATTCTATATTAGAAGAATTAGGTTATCAGTAAATTCACCTTTACTAAAACCTTTGGAAAAAGCGGGTTATACAATAGAACCTGCTTTCGGTAGTGAAGATTCCACAGTTGTAATTGAAGTTCCAGTTGATGTTGGTGAAGGTATCAGAACTGTAAGTGAAGTACCAATGTGGGAACAGATGGCTCTAGCAGCATTTATGCAAAGATATTGGGCTGATAATCAAGTGAGTTGTACAGTCACATTTGACCCTGAAACGGAAGGTGGGCAGATTGCAACAGCACTTAACTATTTCCAATATCAATTAAAAGGTATCTCATTCTTACCTAAATTAGAATTAGGTGCTTATAAACAAATGCCTTATGAAGAAATTACTGAAAAGAAATATAATGAAATGATTGAACAATTGTCTTTCTTATCATTCAGACAAGTAAAAGGTAATGAAGCAGAAGTTGAAAAATTCTGTAACAATGATACTTGTGAGATTGATTTAGAAGCTATTAAAAAATCACAAGAAAAAGAAGTTGTCGAAACTTCATAAACATTGATATTTATAATAGGAAATAGGAGTAAAAATGGATAGAAATTGGAATAAAGACTGGAAAAAGTCAGTAATAGTATTAAGTGGTGGTTTCGATCCAGTTCACAAGGGGCATATGAGAATGTTTAGAGAAGCTTCTTGGTTAGGACATCAAGTTATAGTAGGATTAAATTCAGATGAATGGTTGACAAGAAAAAAAGGTAAACCATTTATGGAGTTCTATGAAAGAAAAGAAATCTTGGAAGGTATTAAATACATAAGTAGTGTTGTAGCTTTTGATGATTCAGATGATACAGCTAGCTCTTTAATACACCAAGTAAGAAGTACTTATAATGGTGGAATGTTTAATCACGATTGGGATGGTAATAATCCAACAGGTAGAAAAGATTACGAAATATATTTCGCTAATGGTGGAGATAGAGGTAAAGGTAATACACCTGAAATGGATACTTGTAGAAAATTAGATGTCACAATGTTATGGGGAATTGGTGGTGGAAAGATTCAATCATCATCTTGGTTAATTAATGGAGAAAAAGATGTATAAAAAAATTATTACACGAATACTTCAAGTTATATCTTTTGCGTTATTAGTGTTGGTATTATTTAATAGTTGTGAATCAACACCAATGACAAATGAACCAGAATTTAGATTATTATCACAAGAACAGCATTCTATGAATCCTGGTGAATTACCACAGCCAATGATTGTTGGTGGTGAAGAAGTAGACCCAGCATGTCCTAATTGTAAATACGACTTTATGGTTTCATTACAATATAATGGTGGTTGGGGTGGCCACTTTTGTGGTGGTTCATTGGTTAGAGAGGATTGGGTAATTACAGCTGCACATTGTGTTCAAGGTGATTCACCAAGTAGTATTAAAGTTAAAATAGGGTTACATGATGTGGATGGCACTACAGGTTCAATAACAAGATATGTAGATGATATTATAGTTCACCCACAATATAGTGGTAACTCATTGAATAATGATTATGCTCTATTACATTTATCTTCACCAGTTACAAACTTTGAACCAATACAATTATGTACAGATACAGCACACGATGAAGAACCTGTGATAGCTACAACTATGGGGTGGGGTGCTACTCAATCAGGTGGTTGGGGTTCTGATGAATTACTTGAAGTAGATGTACCAATTGATGATTCTTGTGGTAACTATTCTAATTCAGATATAACAAACAATATGGTATGTGCTGGATTCAATAGTGGTGGTTACGATTCTTGTCAAGGTGATTCAGGTGGTCCATTGATTATGACAAACGATGATGGTGAATATGAATTAATTGGTATTGTTAGTTGGGGTTATGGTTGTGCTGAACCCAATTATCCAGGTGTATATTCGAAAATACATTCAAGATTATCTTGGTTCTTTGGATACATTGGTGAACCTGAAGAGGAAGAAGAAATTGTTTTAGGTGATATGAATTTTGATGGTGAATTAGATGTTACAGATATTATTCAAGTTATAAATGTAATATTGAATGTAGGAGACTTTACAGATAATCAATTAATAGCCGCAGATTATAATTCAGATGGTATAAATAATATATTAGATGTGGTTCAATTAGTTAGTTATATTTTAGGAACTAACTTTACACAATCAGTTCAATGGTTGGAAGATAACTTTCCATCATTGAAAACGAAAGAAAGACTGAGTAAGTTAGATAAATTACAATTCTTTTCTAAAAAAGATAATTGTATACAATTACAAAAAGAACTTGATGTGGTTTTACAAAATTACGAAAAATTAATAAAAGAAAATGAACAATTAAAAAGAGATGTTGAGTTTTGGAAGAAAATGGATACAGAAAAGATGATAATGTTAAAGAAATGGTCACCAGTTATCCAAGAACTTAGCCGATATGGAGAATAATAATGGGAAAAAAGATTGAAAAACATAATTATTCAGCAAAACTTGTAAGAGTGGTAGATGGAGATACTTGTGATGCTATGATAGACTTGGGTTTTGACACTTGGGTTAAAAAAAGAATACGATTTAAAGGTGTGGATACATGGGAATCAAGAACTCGTAATCTTGAAGAAAAGAAAAAAGGATTAGCTGCAAAAGCATTCACAAAAGATTTATTAGAAAATTCAGACGAGGGTAAGTTTGTATTAAAATCCTACGGAGTTGGGAAATATGGGCGTGTCCTCGCCGAACTTTTTGTTAAAGGACATGAAAAATCTATAAATAAACTATTGATAGAACATGGCCACGCTTATGAATATGAGGGTGGAAAGAAAAAAGTATTTGGTGGGTAATTTAAATGCCATCTCGAAAAAAAATAAATAGGATAAGAAAAAACTATACGCAATCTAAAAGAAGTGCTAAGTTAGAACAAGATGCGTCTGATATGTCAGCCATACCAGGTGTTGAACCACAATATCCTATACAAAGAAATATTAGTGAATTAACTAACAAATTTTCTTACACCAGAACATTCAAAGATATATCAAAAGTGATAACTGAACATACACCAGGTGGTTATGATTTAGTTCCAAAACCTAGACCAATTAAAAGAAAAAAAAATCAAAAAGAAATAAAAAGACACAAACCATGGGCTTCTGATTCTGAAAGAACTTGGTTTATGACAAACTATTTTAAGTGGTCGATGAAAGAAAAATATTATGATCCATCATCAATGATTGGTTCAAATTCATCAACACCAACTGTAATTCCAGGTGTTAGAGTAGAACCAATTTTACCTGGTTCTAAAAGAGCAAAAGATTTATATAAAGAAGCTAAACAATTTGCAAGAACAGACAGACCTGAAACAAGAGAATTTGATGTATTTAGTTGTAGTTGGTTTCAAGAAGAATATTTATCAAGTGGTGCCAATCATCAAGTTGGAAGAAGAGTTTCAAATAGAGATAGAAATGTCTATACTACGGAAAAAGATTTAAGAGTTAGAGAAAAAGTAAAAAAGGATGATTTTACTTTAAAAAGTGTGACTGATATTCTTGAATATGAAAATATAGTCATGGGTAGAGATAATAAACATAAATTTAATTACATAAAATCCAACACTGGTAGAGATGATACAAACACTCGTGAATGCTTAAATTATGGTGAACTTTGTAATGTAAATGATGACCAATGTTGTGATGATTTATATTGTGAAGATTATGATAGTCAATGTCATGCAGCAGGTGCACCTGATGTTTTAGGTCAACCATTTTGGTGGAATGCTATTGATTATGTTCTTCGTGGTAAATGTGATGGTCAGGTAATGCCTGATTGGGTTGATTGTGATGAAAATCATCCAAATTATGAAAGAAGACCTTTTGTTTGTGGTCATTCATTAGGTGAAGCTGCAGCGGGCGGATATGGTTGTTTTCCATTACGAGATTATGATCAAGATGGTGTTATAAGTTTAGTGGATGTTCAAGCTATAATGTGTACAATAGAACCAGAACTATTTTGTAGAAACCCACAAGAATTATGTGGGTGTCGTGCAAAAGCTACCACTGAACAATATGATGCATATAATTGGCATTATGGTCATTATTTAGAAACTATGGATTGTTTTCTAGATCAACCATCTGGTGAAAAAAATGTGTGGGAATGTTCTTCATATTTCTGGAATGGTTCTGGTAATAGACAAGCTTATTGGGATGCCGGTGGTACAAATCCATTAGGATTTCCAATACAAACAACTCAATCTGGTCAAGGAGAGAGAGCTTGTGGACCTGCTTTGTGGGCAAGACCAAATTTAAATGGTGGGTGTATATCAAATACCACACCACCAGCTGGTGATAATCCAGATCCTTGGTTAGCAGAAAATCCACCTTGGTCATTATACGGTATAAATTTTAATTGGGGTTGGTCTTTAGGTAGATTTGGAAGTTATGTAAATAATGCTGGTGATAATAAAGGATTTTTTGATGCTATATGTAAAGAAGACAATGCGTGTGGTAGATGTGGTCAAATAACATCAAATAGAAGATATGGTGATTGCATCATAACTATAGAAGGTTCATATTGTCCAACTGATGGTAGTAATGAAGATAATGTACCATTTGGTGGTGGACCAGTTGGTAGTATTGGTGGACCAGCTGGTAGTAATTCTGGATTACCATATGATGAATATTCATTACGAAATCCTTATAATCCACTAAATTGTTGGTATGAAGGTGATTGTCCACCTGGTGAACAGCCAAGTCCAAATGTTAATGGGAATTGGTTACCAAATGAAAATGAAACTTTAGTATCATCTCGTGATGGTAGAAATATGACAAGAAATCCTAATTATGAAGATGGTTTTACAATGGATGCAAATTATCAGGAAGTTAGATAAATGGGATATAATTTACAAAATACACAATGTTTACAAGGTGATGGAGATTGTCAAGTTTATGTATGGGTAAACGATGTACATTTTCACAAAGATGCTGGTTATAATTTTCCAGATGATGAAGGTTATATGACAATAACAATAGCTTTTTCCAAAAGTATCAGAAATATGGCACTGTTTAATAATATTGGTACTTTTAATTTAGCTTTACGTACTACTATAAATGGAACAAATGTACAAGATCACAATATTCCTATTTTAATAAAAAGAGTTACAAATGTAAATGAAGGTGGAGCCGTTTCAGACACAAGTTATTATCCACAATATAGAATGTATAATATAGATGATTCAGTACACAATATTTCAAGTTTAAGTGATAGGAGTAATGCTCTATTGGGTAAGATAACTGGTTTGAAATATATAGGTGATATAGCTAACGATGGTTGGACTGGATCTAATTTATATGATCCAGAAGGTGCCATTCAAGTAAGATTAAAAATATCCAAAAATCCAAATTATATTGGTGGTGCATCCAATAGTGGATTTGATTCTATATTTCCAGCTCGTACTCCAGTAGGTGATTCTTGGACTGAAACAGACTGGGAAAATACTTGTGATGGTGATCCTTGGTTTGATGATCATGTTAAATGTACATATACAGATGGTTATAATAATTTAACTGAAGGTGCAGATATTGGTGGACATCCAAACACAGACCATGCGACAGTTAGATATTGTGATGAAACTCGTTTATGTCAAGATGGACTTGGTGAAGGTTGGTATTGTGGTGGAGTTACACAACCATGGGGATCTATGGCAGGTGGTTATTGTGATTTGACATATTGGTCTAGGTGTATGGGTGAAAGAGGATGTTCATCAGAATGTTTTCATCCAGACACTGGTGAATTTAATCTTGATTTATGTTGTACTGTGGCAGAACAACAAAATGGACAATGCCCATGTACACATGATAGATACTCTAACTGTTCTGGTTATGATTTAGATCCACATACATATTTGTTAGCACCAACTTATAATCCAACATATGGTGATGTATATTTTGGCCAAAATTGTGAAGAATGGGGTTATCCTAGATCTTGTGGTCCAACATATGGTGATTGGTGGACTGTTACACATCCACCATATAGTCATTCGTGGGGATCTTTTAGATCTTCTTGGTATTGGAATTGTATAGGTGGCAATACTGATTGTGTTGATTCATGGTGGGAAAGATGTGAATATGCGACTTATGGTGGTGATTCAAGTTGGATAAATACATATGTTAATCCATATTCAATAGATAATTTTGACGGATCTGAAATTACATCAATTACATTTGATATAATAAGAGATCCAGCTTGTGTTCCTGATAATCAAGGTAGATGTGAATCAGATATACAAAGAACTAGAGAATGTATGGAATATGATTACGTAAATGATGAATGTTTGGAATATGAAACTTGTGCTGGTGGTGTGTGTGAAATAGTGGATTGGGAATTTATACCAACAACTATTAAAGTTGATGGTCTTTGTAGCCCAACAGTTTGGTATGATACAGTTGGAAAACATTTTACATGTAATGGTGACACTATACATGATGGGCAGTTTGATTGTATGGATTGTCGTAATATTAAAAAAATTAGAGGATGTTTAGATCCAGGTGCTTTAAATTATAATGAAACTCAAGCTGTTGATTGGTGTAACTTATCTATAGATGGTTTAGATTATAGTGGGTGTAAAGAACCAAGTAAACATTGTGAGGGTGGACAAGTTGGTCAATTATATGGTTGGGTTTCGGGTGATAATTTTGATGCTGGAGCTAATCAATGTGATTATGATGAATACACATCAGATATAATACCAGATGCGTATAACGATTTCCCTGATATGATGAGTGACTATGGATGTACATCTGTGTGGAGTGTAGGTGATTTAGAAAATCAATTAGCTCATGGTTGTAGAGGTATAAATGCTAGTAATCCTTCAGACGGCAGTAGTCTTGGTTTTTGTTTATACGATGTAAAATGTGATGGTACTATATGTACAGATCAAAATGGAAATGGTGTATTGTGTGATGATTATGGTTTTGATGGATGTGGTGTTTGTGGTGGAGATAACTCAAGTTGTGAAAACATATGTAACAGAAATGTTTCATTTTCATCAATGTTATTGGCGGGTGGAAATGAATTTATTGATGAAAATTGGAACTGTCCTATAATAAATTCACAATCACCAGGTGGTTATCAAAATAAATATAACTTTACAATACCTGCAGGTTATGATGGTATAAAATTTAAAGCTGAAACATGTGACTCAACCGCCACGACTTATCGTACACATATAGCTTTATATAATTCGGATAATTCTCTTATAACAAACACTATGTTTGGTGATAATTGTCCTGATTGTAATGGAAATGGTTGGGGTATTGAATATGGTAACGAAGATTTAACTGAATACTTAACACCAGGTGATTATTATATAATAGTATCTGGTAGAGATCCAGGTATTGAACAATTTGAATCTGATTGTCCAATGGATTGTAGTTCTGAATCTGGTATATGTGGAAAACATAAAATTACTTTATATGCAGAAGATTTAAGTGATTCTTTTTGTAATAATGAAACTGGTATACCAAATTGTTGTGATGGTCATGAACTTCAATGTTGTGCAGATGGAAGTGCACCATACTATGATGAAACTTCAGGTTATGACACATGTGGAAATGTAGGATACCATATGAGCCAAGCTTGTGTACCATCAGGACAATTGAATAATGGTGTTTGTAACAATGGTCAAGGTGGTGGAGCATTATTAACATGTTATGTTGAAGAAGCTGAAGATTGTTATGTAGGTGGTTCTATGGGTGGTGCTGCATCTTATCCAAATATCCCTGACATTAGTGGAAACAACAGTAATGAAGCTTCAACTGAATGTCCACGTATATATCCTCACAGTGAAGCTCCACAATATGGACCTCAAATAGAATTTACTGTTCCTCAAAATATCACAGTTCCATTTAGACCAACAGATATATGTGTCAATATGGATATTAAGATGAGAAATGAATATAAAATAATTTGGGATATGAGATTAAGAGGTGCTAATCAAACTTGGGAACAAGGTATACCACAAAATCAATATTCAACTAATTCAGGAACTATTCAAAGTGGGGTAAGATATGGGTTCGGGTTATTTTATCCATTTGGTTCAACTTCATGGACAAATGTTACATTTAGGTTTGGAGCAGTTGCAAATTCAACATCTGGTGAAACTGGTGATTGGCAATATTGTATTGACCAAGATGGTAGTTATGTTGATTGTATGACTCCATCATGTTTTGTCGGTGATTTATGGTATTTGGATGATAATACATATGGTGATGGTAACTCTTTTTGGGATGCTGAAGAGGGAGAAGCTTTTGGAGCAACAGTAGATGGTTGGCTTTGTGGTCAAAACCATTACATGTATACTCCACCATCTGCAGATTTAACGCCAGGTAATACATATGTTTTAGATGGTAGATATGTATGTAGAGGTACAAATTATTATAGTGACACTGGCTCTTGGGATATGCAAATAGCAAATGTAAATGTGTATGACTGTAGAAGTGAATATGCCCCTGAATGTGAAGCTGGTTTTGTTGAAAATAGAGATCCTGGTATGGTTGGTTCTTATTTTTCTGCACATGGATCACCATTTGAATGTGTACCAGAAAACCATATTGGTTCTTATAGATATGATTGTAGAGAACAAGAATTTGGTGTAGATTTATCTCATTATCCTGAAGAAGGGTGTTGTGCAAATGGTTATTCACCTGATATTATTTGTTCTGATGGAACATTGGCTTGTGAATTATCTGATTGTCCAGAAGATGAAGTGACTTGTTGTAGTAACATACTTTGTTCAGATGGTAGCTCATGGGAAGATTCAATATTTGGATGGTCTTGTGAAGATCTTCAAGCTATGGAGCAAGACGCACCTGGATCTGGTACAGCTACATGTGTACTCATACAAGATTATATGGGATGTAATGGTATGAATGCACAAGAAGCTTGTTGTCTTTGTGGTGGTGGAACATTACCTGGAGCAGATTTATGTGATGATGATGGTGGTTTTGGTCCAGGTGAAGATGCTGAATGTTTAAGTGATTATGAATGTGCTTTAGATCATTTTTGTTATGATAAACTTAATCAAAGTGGTAATGGACAAGTTTGTATGCCGATGGATACTTCATTTCCACAAAACACTGGAATGATGATGTATTTTGGTGATGCAGATTGTGATTCTGATGATCAATGTAGTGGTAGTTTAGTGTGTCACCAAGTGGATGGTTATGGTGTTAATTGTAATGGTCCTAATTGTAACCCATGTTCTACACATATCTTGGATTGGAATCCAGATATGGATTGTTGTTATCCTCCAGGTTATTATACATGGGGAGCGTCAAGTTGTGTTGACATAGGTTGTGGTTCTCCTTATAATGAAGGGCAATCTTGTCAATGTGATGCAAATTGTTCTTCTTTCAATGATTGTTGTCCAGATTATGATGAAGTTTGTGATGATTTTGAGCCAGGAGGAACATGTTACAACGATAATTCATCAGCTGATTCGTTTGGTGATTATTGTAGTGATATGGGAAGTAATCAAGGTTATGATTCGTATCCAAATTGGTGTGGTAACTATGATGGATCTTCTGAATTTGGAGATTTTAATTCTCTTGAACAGTGTTGTGTTTGTGGTGGTGGTTTCACTAAATCTATTCAAGATTTTGGACAAGGTTCGGGTCAAGGAGGTCCTTTATCTTCATATACTCCAACTACTACAAGTGGAACTACCAGTGATTGGACTGGAGCAAGTAGTGGAGATAGAACTCACATTATAGAGTTTCAAGATTGCAGTGGAACTGGTGACGAATCATATTGGCTTACTACTTGTAATGAAGTTCTAAATTATGATTCAAAAATCTATGTTTATGATATAACTGGTCAACTAGTAGCATCTCAAGATGATGGTTGTCCAGCATCATTTAGAGCAGAAAATTGTCCACAAGAAACTTATCCGACATGTTTGGATTTCCAAGTTTTACCAGTTGGTGAAAACAATTATTTTGGTGATGGTGAGAATTATGGTTATAGAAAATATTTCGTGGTTGTTGAAGGTTATGATGGTGAAACTGGAAATTATCGATTGGATGCTGGATTTGGTGGTTTTCCAGCTAGTAGAACTGAAGGTGAAGATTATATTCGATATCAATTACCTAACCCATCTCATGTGGGTGGACCAGAAACATTTGGAATAATAGGTTGTTGTGGTACACCAACTATAGAAGACACTGCAGATTATTATTGTAATCAACAAGGACACGGTAATCATATAAGTTTCAATTATTCGGGAGTTTTGCCATTTTTAGCTACATGGAGTCCTGGAGCTCAAGAATGGGGTGTTAATCCAAATGCTAGTTCATATAGAATGGTTGATTTATTGTGTGATACCCAAAATAAAACTGCACAAAGAAATATGACTCCTCTACCAGGTAGAGCTTTTAGTATTAATGGAAAATCTTACACTCACAATCAAAACAATCTAAATGAATCTACTATTAATGCAGATGCAGGTGTTCGATGTGTAGTTGGAGAAACAGTAAGTTTTAGTGGTACGACCAAAGGAACTACCAAAGGATCTAGAAATTCAGAAAAATAAACGTTGTTTTATATCTAAAATAGGTTGTATATTAACATATGTTTCAAAATATATTTGTTAAGAAGAATAAACAAGGCAGTGAAGTACATTTATGGGATGACCAAGCAGGTTATCAAAAATTCCATTATAAACCTTATGCATATCAAAAAGCTCCAACTGGCACATATAGATCTTTATATGGTGACAAACTAAAAAAAGTCAATCATTGGACTGGTGAAGATTTACAAGCTGGAAGAATATTTGAATCAGATGTTCCAATAGAAACTCGTGTGTTAGTTGATAGATATGTTGATTCAGATGAAATATCTGAAGGACATCGTGAAGTATTTTTTGATATTGAGGTTGAAGTAAAGGATGGATTTCCAGAACCAAATACTGCTAAAAATAAGATTACAGCTATAGCTTTATATGATAAAGTTATGGATAAATATCATTGTTATGTATTGGGTGATGTTCCAAATACAGATGTCGTAGAATCATTCAAATCAGAAGAAGAACTATTACAAAGATTCTATCAAAAATATCTTGAAATCAATCCAACTATATTGAGTGGTTGGAATACTGATGGATTTGATATCCCTTATTTATATAATAGAACTAAACGAATTATGGGTGATTCATTTGCAAATGCTCTATCACCAATTGGTGAAGTTTATTATAGTGAACCACGTAAAATGTTTAAAATTGCAGGTGTTTCTTCACTCGATTATTTAAAATTATACAGATGGTTTACTTACACACAACAATCATCATACAGATTAGATTTTATAGGACAACTTGAAGTTGGTATTGGTAAGATTGAGTATGAAGGAACACTACAGGATTTATATGAAAATGATATTGATAAGTATATAGAATATAACTTGAATGATGTTGTTATCGTAAAAGCACTTGATGATAAACTAAAGTTTATTGATTTGGCCAAGGGTGTTGGACATTTGGGACATGTACCATACGAAGATATATTTTATAGTAGTCGTTATCTTGAAGGTGCTATGTTAGTTTATATGAAAAAAATTGGTGTAGTCGCACCCAACAAAGACATTGAAGCTAGAAAGAAAATGGATAATGACGAAAAGTTTAGTGGAGCTTATGTAAAAGATCCAATACCAGGTAGATATGAATGGGTATATGATTTAGATTTAACATCTATGTATCCATCAGTTATTATGTCTTTGAATATATCACCTGAAATGAAATTAGGTAAACTGGTTGGTTGGGATGCTGAAGAATTTATACGAAAAACACCAAAAACATATTCTTTTGAAATAGAAGGAAAATTTAAAAGAACTTTTAATCATAATGAACTCGAAAAATTGTTTAATGATAATGAAATATCCATATCTTCAAATGGTATTATGTATCGTAATGATAAAAAAGGTTTGATACCAGTTCTTTTGGATAAATGGTTTAATGAAAGAGTTGAATATAAAAGATTGATGAAAAAATATGGTGATGAAGGTGATGACGAACAATATGGATATTTCAAAAGACGACAACACATCCAAAAGATTATTCTTAATTCACTTTATGGTGTATTAGGATTACCAGTATTCAGATTTTATGATGTAGATAATGCAGAAGCTACAACATTGACTGGACAAGAATTAATTAAATTTACAGAAAAAATTACAAATAGATATTATAACGATAAACTTGGTGATAAAGAAGATTATTGTATTTACACTGATACTGATTCAGTATTTTATCCATCAATCCCATTGGTTAAAAAAAGATATCCAGAAGCTGATATTAATGATGAAAAATTCATGACAAAACAAATTTTATCAGTTGCAAAAGAAGTTCAAGATTTTATCAATGATTCGTATAATCTATTTGCCAAAAAGTTTTTGAATATAAAAGGTGAACACAGATTTGACATCAAACAAGAATGTATTGCTAAGTCAGCATTTTGGGTTACAAAGAAAAGATATGGACAATGGATTATTAATGATGGTGGAGTAAAATGTGATAAGTTAGATGTAAAAGGTTTAGATATTGTAAGAAGTAATTTTCCAAAGGCTATGAGAGAATTGATGACTGGTGTATTAAAAGATATATTGTCAAATGAAGATAAAGATTTAATTGATGAAAAAATAATTGATTTTAAAAATGGTATGAAAGATACTTTAATTGAAGACATAGCTTTACCTACTGGTGTAAAGGGTATAACTAAATATTTGGATAAAAAAAGAAGTAGGTTTGGAACTAAAAATTTATTTACACAAGTAAAAAAAGGTACACCTGTTCATGTTAAGTCTGCTATATTATATAATGATTTGTTGAAGTACTTTGAATTAGATGACAGACATGAAAAGATTAAAAATAGTGAAAAGATTAAATGGGTTTATTTAAAAGATAATCCATTAAAGATAGAAACTGTAGCTTTTAAAGGGTATGATGATCCTTCTAAAATTATGGACTATATAAAAAAATATGTAGACTATGACAAAATATTCCAAGGGGCTTTGGAAAAGAAAATTAAAATGTTTTATCAAGCTCTAACATGGGACATGCCCGTAGATAAATCAAAAACACTTGAAAGATTTTTTTGATGTTACCTTATCATATAAAAGCAAGAGATATGAATATATATAAACCTGAAGGTAAGGTGATTAAATTTTGGTTGTATGCAGAATCAAGAAAAGAATTAGATACAATACTTAAAAAGAAAAACATAACAGAAATTAAATGGATTCGTCAAGAAATCCCACCGTGGGAAAAATAAAAGCTTGACTTATATGGCAAAAGTTTATTATATTATAAAAATATTTAAATAGGAGAAAATATGCAAATAGAAAAAGATAAATTAAGTAGGTTTATTCAAAAATACCATTTGGGTGGTGAAGTTAATTCTGTCAAATGGTCTTGTCATGGTGATAAACTTACAACATCATTCGTAACTGCTAATAAATCATTATTAGGTAATCTGGAAATGAAGAAATTTCCAATGGATAAGATTGATTTGGGTATATATAAAACAAAAGAGTTGAAAGGCATGTTGTCTGTTTTGGGTAGTGATGTTGATGTTGATATAAAACAAGTTGACAATAAAGCTTACTATTTGACTGTAAAAAATGGTTCAACATCATTGGATTATGTTTTATCTGATTTATCAGTAATACCAGATCCACCAGCATTAAAAAAATTACCTGATTTTGATACAACATTAAAATTGGATACTGATTTTATTGATACATTCGTAAAAGCTAAATCAGCTTTATCTGATGTTGATACATTTACATTAGTTAATAAAAATGATGGGTTAGATGTCATTATTGGTTACGCTTCATCTACACATACTAATAGAGTAACAATTGATTCTAAATTAGATGGTACAAATGGACTGACTAAAGATATATCATTTAATGCTAATTTATTTAAAGAAGTTTTATTAGCAAATAAAGAATGTACATCTGGATTGTTTGAAATATCAAATGAAGGTTTAGGAAAACTTACATTTAATGTCGATGATTTTTCAGTGACTTATTTCATGGTAGCTGATAGTGGGAATAATTAATGGAAAAACATTCTTTATGGGTAGAAAAATATAGACCAACTGATATGTCAACTTATGTTGGTAATGCACATTTGAAGGATAAAGTTAGTTTATATTTAGAAAGTGGTGATGTTCCACATCTTTTACTTTATGGGAGAGCTGGTACTGGTAAGACAACATTAGCTAAGATTATTACATCTAATATAGATTGTGATAATTTATATATTAATGCTAGTGATGAAAGAGGTATCGATACCATAAGAACTAAAATAAAAGGTTTTGCTAGTTCAATGGGATTTAAACCATTAAAAGTTGTTATATTAGACGAAGCTGATTATCTTACACCTGACGCTCAAGCTTCTTTACGTAATGTTATGGAAACATTTTCAAAACATTGTCGATTTATAATGACATGTAACTATGTGGAAAGAATCATAGACCCAATTCAATCAAGGTGTCAATCATACAAAGTTGTTCCACCATCTAAAAAAGAGGTTGCACAACAATTATGTGGTATTCTTGATAAAGAACAATGTAAATATGAATTAGATGATATTGCATTAATAATTACAGCAGGTTATCCTGATATTCGTAGAGTTATAAATTCAGCACAAAGACAAGTCGTTGATGGTATGCTGAAAATTGACACAAGTTCTATAATACAAAATGATTATAAAATTAAATTATTAGATTTGATGTCTAATGGTGGAAAATTTAACGATATCAGACAACTAATTGCTGATAATTCTGTAAGTGATTATTCTGAACTATACAGATTATTATATGATGAAGTTGATAATTATTCCCAAGGGAAAGTTTCAGAATGTATATTGATTATTGCAGACGGACAACACAAAGACGTACATGTAGTAGACAAGGAAATAAATTTTATGTCTACTATGTTAAAATTATTGGAGGTTATTAAATGAACTTTATAAATAAAAATGGTTATTTAGAATTACTAAATAGAACAAGACCACCTATGATGGGCTTGAAAGTGGCTATATCTGAACTAGATGAAGAAACAGCGGAAAAATTAATGAAACATTTTAAACAGTTAGAAGATTTTGTACAAGATGTCACATTAAATATAAACTGGGAAATAACAGATGATTCTGATTGTTGGAGTTCTGGTGGTGTTAGTGAATCTGAATTAAAACAAATTAAAAATATAGCAAAAGCACATGCTAACAATCAAAAGGGTCAATAGGAGAAAAAAATGTCAGTTATAAAAGGTAATTTTGGTGGACCTGGTGGTGGTGGTGGTCCTCAAGGTGGTAATCCATTAGATAATGTAGATTTGTCACATGCAAAAACATTGAAATGTGAACAATGTGGTTGTTTAGGTTTTAAACAAACATTAATGTTAAAAAAATTATCTCCACTCATTTCACCAAATGGTCAAGAAGCTATAGTTCCTGTAGCAGCTTTTTGTTGTGAACAATGTGGACATATAAATAAAGAATTTCAAGACGCTGAAATAACACAACAATAATGTTTAAAAGCTTTTGGAAAGGTGATCCGAATGATGATGTGACAATGGATTCGTTTGACTACTCTAGAGTTAGTATGAACGAAATTCCATTTAGATTAGCAAAAGAAATTATAATCAATCATCACTACAGTCACGCTTTTCCATCCGCAGAAATATGTTTAGGATTTTATGTAGATGGTAAATTAAATACAGTAATAGTTTATGGTAAAAGTGCTACTTCAAAAATGGCAGATAGTCTACCAGGAAAATATTTAGAATTAGTTCGATTATTTAGTTTTGACTGGGCTGGTAAAAATATGGAAAGTTATTGTATTGGTAAAAGTATAAAATACATAAAAAAATATCACAAAGATGTGAAGATTTTAGTATCATTTGCTGATCCAGAACAAGGACACGATGGTATCATATACCAAGCTACCAATTGGTTATATTGTGGTAAAAGTCAACCTGATGAATGGTACATTGTAGATGGTGAAAAAATACATCCTCGTTCCATGGTAGCCAAATATGGGACTCGTGGTGAAACTAAATTAAAACAATTGGGTGTAAATTTCAAACGAAAAAAATTACATGGAAAACATAGATATATTTATATATTAGGATCTAATAAATCTGAAAAAAATTTTCTAAAAAAAAATTTACAGTATGAAATTTTACCATATCCGAAAGGGGAAAATTAATGCCATTTTATACTTTCAAGTGTAGAACATGTGACGATGTTAAGGAAGAATTAAGAAAAATTGGTGATTACAAAGAACCACTTTGTCCAAGATGTGCATATAATCCTGAAGCTCAAGGTAAATATGAAATGATGGAAAAAGTGGTGAGTTCTGTAGCTAAACCAAAATTCAAGGGGAGTGGTTTCTATGAAACAGATTATAAATCGAGAGGTAATTCAAAATGACTATTATAGATTGGATAAACCAGTTATTGGTTCATAAAAAATCTTGGGAATCTTTTTCTGAAACAGAACAGAAATCATTTAATGCTTTTATAATCAATCGTTGGTTATCAATGGATAGAGATTTTATAGGTGTTGTAAATCTATTTCAAAGATTTTCAATTGGATTATTAAAACCACGAGAGGTTTATAAATGGTATTGTGATGTGTTACCAAAAGGTAAAAGATTCAATAAATACATCAAAGGCAAAAAATCAAAAAAATACGATAAAGAGTTGATAGAAATATTAAGTAATCACTACAACGAAAGTGAATCTAACATTATTGATTATTTAACGTTGTTTTTTATGAATAAAAGTGGTAAATTACATTTAACAAATATTTTAGAAAAATATGGTTTAGAAGAAAAAAAAATAAAGAGGTTATGTAAATGAGTAAAACTATGAGAGAAAGAGAAATAAGTAGAATGGATATTATAGGACAAAATGGTAATGATGGTGATCACTACAGTAAAGTGAAATTTGAAGAAACAAGTCATAACATTCATCCAATTGTAGAACAAATGGAAAAAGAATGGCCTGAAATGACTAATGAATTTAAAAGATTACAAAGAGAACAATATGAATTGTTTTGTAGAAAACAACATGATTATGGTCCTGGTAATATTTCTGTTGGAACACAATTACAAACAGATGATGAAGTTAAATTATCGTTGACTGGGCTATGGTTTAGAATGAATGATAAAATACAAAGATTAAAAACTTTGTTGATGGGTAATAAAGATTCAGCTGTAGATGAACCATTGGAAGACGCCTATCTTGATGTATCTAATTATGGTATTATGGCTACAATAGTAAAGAACGGTAAATGGGGGAAATAGTGGAATCTTATGTTGAAACTGGCAGACTTCGTGTAGATAGTATACCAAAAAATTTAGCTAAATCTATGATTGAAAAGTACCATTATACACATGCATGGACAAGTTGTAGATATGCTATAGGATTGTTTTACGAAACGGATAATGAACATGCTTTTTTCGATGAACAAGAAGAAAAGTTAATTGGTGTAGCTGTATATGGATATCCTGTTGGTAGATTGTCAGCACAATCTATTTCAGAACTATTAGAACCATCTGCTGTTTTAGAACTAACAAGGCTATTCGTACATGATGGTTATGGTAAAAATATTGAATCTCATTTTATAAGTAAATCATTCAAGTGGTTACAAGAAAATGATAAAAAAATCAAAGCATTGATGTCTTATGCTGATCCTAAAGAAGGGCATTTAGGTGGAATTTATCAAGCTACTAATTGGTTATATCAAGGTGATAAGATACGATATTGTGATTCTTGGTTGTTCAGGTTAGAAGAAGATGGTGATTGGATACATCCAAGGACTATATTTTCACAATATGGTACAAATGATATAAATGTTCTCAAAGAAAAAATTGGACATACATTTTGGATGAAAGAAGAACCAAGAAAACATAGATATATTTATTTTTTATGTAACAAAAAAGAAAAAAAGAAATTTATAAAATCATTAAAACATCCTCCCTTAAAATATCCAGATATAAATTCACTAAAACAAATAGAAGTGAAAAGAATTGATATAGAAGATAAGTTTTATGAATAAAAAAACGTTGTTTTATATGCACATTTTTTCGTATATTATAACGAATATAAAAGGAATATATGAATAGAATATCCTACTCGCAATTATCGATGTACAATGAATGTCCACAAAGGTGGAAACTTAACTATGTTGATAAATTATCCATATCAGAATCTAACATATATCTCGTATTTGGAACTGCAATGCACGAAGTTATACAAACTTATCTTGAAGTTATGTATCACGATAGTGTAAAAAATGCAGATATGTTAAACCTTGAAAAAATGTTACGGGATAAATTAATAGAACAATTTAAAATTGCAGAAGAAACTGATGGAAAACCACCTTGTACAAAAGAAGAAATAAATGAATTTTTTCAAGATGGTGTAGAAATATTAGATTTTGTCAAGAAACGAAGAAATGACTATTTTCAAAAAAGACAATATGAACTTGTAGGTTGTGAAGTTCCAATCGAAGTAGATTTACAAAAAAACATAAAAATAGTTGGTTATCTCGATATTGTTTTAAAACATATACCAACTGATACAATTACAATTTTTGATATCAAAACATCCACACGTGGTTGGAACAAATGGATGAAAGCTGATAAAAATAAAACACAACAATTATTATTATATAAACAATTCTATTCCAAACAATATAATGTTCCAATTGAAAATATAAATGTGGAATATTTTATTGTTAAAAGAAAATTGTGGGAAAATACAGATTTTCCACAAAAAAGAGTTCAAAAGTTTGTCCCAGCAAGTGGCAAACCAAGCATCAATAAAGTCATGAGTGGTTTAGATATATTTTTAAACAATGCATTTGATGAAAATGGTGAGTACAACACAACTAAAGTGTTTGCATTACCATCTAAAAAAGCTTGTAGATTTTGTGAATTTAATCAAACAGAATATTGTTCAGAAGGAGTAAAGTGAAAATTAAATTAGACAAATCAGATAGTAAAGTGATACATTCAAACGAAACATATGATGTCATAGATAATACAACATTAAATAACCTTATAGTATCGAAGACTGTATTACATGCAGGTAAAGAAACATCAGGACATAATCATAGTGGACAAGAAGAAGTTTATATCTTTACAAAAGGTAGAGGTAAAATGCAAGTAGGTGATAATACATTTAATGTTACTGGTGAAGATGTTAATATTAAAGCAAGTGTGGTATTGATACCTGATGGTGAGTTTCATAAGGTATGGAATACAAGTCCATATAAAGCGAATGATGATTTGGAATTTATATGTGTATTTGATGGAGGAAGAAATCATTGATGAAAATAGCTATCGTTGGTAGTAGAAGATATGAAAATAAAAAAAAGATTAAAGATTTTATATTCAAATTAAAAAATCAATATGGTGAAAAAACCACGATAGTTAGTGGTGGTTGTAAGCATGGAGCTGATAGATACGCTAAAAAATACGCTTTGGAACTTGGGTTACAATATGAAGAATATCCACCATTTCATGATGTTCATAATTTATATTGTCCTTTACCTGAATCAAGATATGGAAAACCATATAGTGTTAAGTATTATCACGCACGAAATAAAATTATAGCTGGTACAAGTGATTATGTAGTAGCTTTTATACAAAGAGGTTGTGAAACTGATGGAACAATGTCTACATTGAGATATGCAGAAAAATTTGATAAAAAAACAATAATAATTCAATAGTTTTTTTTATTTATATATATGTATATATATAAGGAATAATTAATGGAGTATATCAATGAGCATTAAAACAAAAACCAAACTTACATCTGTTAAAATAGTAGACGATTTATATAACAAATTTAAACATGCTAGTTTAGATGAAAATTTAAATTTACAACAATTAGTAAATAGAACTATTTTGATGTATGTTGAAGATGAAGAATTTAGAAAACAAGTAAATACATACGATGATTTGAAAATATCTGGTAGTGGATTTTAATAAAAGGGGTTATAATATATGAGAAAAAAAATATTGTTTTTATCTGATGATTTCAGAATGACTTCTGGTGTAGCTAGAATGTCAAGAGAAATAATAGAAAAAACTATTCATAAGTACGATTGGGTACAAATAGCTGGAGCTATAGAACACCCAGACAATGGAAAAAGAATACAAATTCAAAGTGATGATAAATTTCAATTACCAGAAGGTTCAAGTATAACATTGTATCCTACTAGTGGTTATGGTAATCCTGATATGTTAAGACAAGTTATGGAAATAGAAAAACCTGATGCAATTTTACATTTTACAGACCCAAGATTTTGGATTTGGTTATATCAAATGGAGCATGAAATAAGAACAAAAATACCTATCATGTATTATAATATTTGGGATGATTTACCAGATCCATTATATAATACAAATTATTATAGAAGTTGTGACTTATTATTAGCTATATCAAAACAAACTTATGGAATAAATAAAAGAACATTGAGTCCACATGGTTATGAAGATTGGCAGATTAGATATATACCACACGGGATAGATAATAAAAAATATTTTAAAATAAAAGCAAATAACAAACATTTAATACAATCATTTGAAGAAAAATTAGGTGTTCAAAACTATACTTTTAAAATATTATATTGTAACCGTAATATTAGAAGAAAAAATCCAGGTGATGTTGTTTTAGCATACAAAGATTTTATGGACAGTCTTAATGAAAAACAACGAAAAGAATGTTGTTTGATATTTCATACGGCAGTAAGAGATGATAATGGTACAGATTTAGCTGCTGTTGTTAGTGCTTTATGTCCTAATTACAATGTTATTTTTACAAACGCTAGATATTCAGATGAAGAAATGAATTTATTATATAATTCTTCAGATGTTTATGTTAACATAGCATCAAATGAAGGATTTGGATTAGGTTCTGCAGAAGCTCATATGACTGGAACACCAAGTGTATTAAATGTTACAGGTGGACTACAAGACCAATGTGGATTCAAAAAAGAAGATGGGACTTATTTAACTGCGGATGATTATTCAGGTAAATGGGGTTCTAATCACAATGGTAAATATAGAGAACATGGTGAATGGGTTAAACCAGTATTTCCAGCAACTATCAGTTTACAAGGTTCACCATTGACACCATATATTTTTGATGATAGAGTTAGGTGGGATGATACAGGTGAAGCTATAAGTTATTGGTATCATGTTGGTCCTAAAGTAAGAGAAAAATGTGGTGAAAAAGCTATTGAATTTGTAAAATCTAAAGATGTTGGCCAAGACGCTGATGTGATGGGTAAAAAATTTATAGAAGCGTTTGATGTATTATTCACTAATTGGAAACCTAAAAGACGATATATAATGGAGGAAGTATAATGAGTAAACATTTTTTATTAATGATAGGTCCTATTGGGACAAGAAGTGGATATGGTGATCACATGAGAGATATTTTTCATTCTTTATATGACATGGATATGTTTGACATAAAAGTAATAGATACAAAATGGGGTGATACACCAAGAAACGCTTTAAAACAAGATAATCCAAAAGATAAATTAATATTAGATAGAATATCAAAAGATGGTTCTTTACCAAAACAACCAGACATATGTGTTGATGTAAGAATACCTAATGAATTTGAAAAACCTGCTAAATATTTAAACATAGGGTTTACAGCTGGTATAGAAACAAATGCAGTATCTCCACAATGGTTAGAAGCATGTAACAAAATGGATTTAATTATAGTTCCATCAGAACATTCAAAATCTGGTTTTGTAGCTACATCTTATAAGAAAAATCAAAGAGATAGTCAAGGTAATGAAGTTCAGATTGGTGATTTGAAATTGGAAGTACCTATAGAAGTTTTATTTGAAGGTGTACATGAAGATATATTTAAGCCATTAACAACCAAAGAAATAGATACAGAATTTTTTGATTGGTTAAATGATGAAGTACCTGAGAAGTTTGCTTTCTTATTTGTAGGATTATGGGGAAATGGTGATTTTGGTGAAGATAGAAAAGATATAGGTACATTAGTAAAAACATTTTATGAAACTTTCATGAATCAAAAAAAGATGCCTGCTTTGATACTCAAAACAAATGGTGCAGGTTATTCTATTTTAGATAGAGAAGATGTTAAACTTAAAATAAATTCTATAAAATCTCAATTCCCAACTGGGATGAAATTTCCTAACATTTATATATTACATGGTGAATTATCTCCAGTCGAAATGAACTATCTTTACAATCACCCAAAAATAAAATCATTGATATCACTAACACATGGTGAAGGTTTTGGTAGACCTCTATTAGAAGCTACTATGACTGGTTTACCAGTAATTGCATCTAATTGGAGTGGTCAATGTGATTTTCTTGATAAAGATTTGTCTGTTTTGTTGGGTGGTAATATGGTTACCGTACCTAAATCAGCTGTTTGGGAAAATGTGATAATTCCTGAAAGTCAATGGTTTAATGTAGATCAAAATCAAGCACGAAGTGCTATGAAATATGTATTTGAAAACCATTTTGAGTTTCAAAAATCAGCTAAGACTGTAATGGAAAATAACAGAAATATGTTTACACATGAAAAAATGACTGAAAAGTTTAAATCAATTTTACAAAAATATATTTCTAATATACCAAAAGAAACTAAAATAAAGTTACCATCATTACCAAAGTTAAAAAAAACAACTGAACCAAGTGTTCCAAAATTTGATGGTATAAAATTACCAAAATTGAACAAACAATCGGAGGTACAATAATGTCAGATGATATGAGATTTGCAGAAGAAGTTATGAAGATACAAATAAAATGTCCTTTATGTGGTTCTGATGAATTACAAGTTTTGACTCCTCAACCAAATACGAAATTGATGCAATGTATTGGTTGTGGTTATTCAACATCAACAGAACTAATGGGGAAAAAAGAAGAAAATAAAAATTTTCAAAATTTTGATGATGCTATAAAAAAATGGTCAAAAGAAGTTAATGGTTATATATGGACACCATCTATAGTACATTTACCAATAGGAATAATATATCCAGAGGCAAATGAAGAAAAATTAACATGGTTTTTTGCTAGAATGATAGATATTCCAGAAGAAGAACAAGAAAAATATCCAAAAGAAGATGGTACTTCCTATACCAAGAAATTTGATTTTAAAAATGCTTATCAATTTGAAACATTTAGAGATACTGTAATGAATGTAGAACAAAACCCAGAATTGTGGGGATTATCAAAAGAAGAAATAAATGCCAAAGCGAAATCAGAGCAGAATAAATCATAGAAAAAAGTTTTTATCAATACAAGTTGGTAAAGTTGGATCTTTAGTTCCAGGGTTATTTCTATGGTTTACATATAAAAGTAGAAATAGATTTGATAAAATGCCTTTTATTTTATTTTTATATAAAGATAATGAAAAAAATGTCATACATGGTTTAAATTTAAATTATGTAAAAGATTCTTTATTACAAACATTTTTTAGTTTATTAAATAAAACTGTAGACATAAAATTGGAAGATGAAGCGAAGTTTATAAAAGATCCTTATTTAAGAGTAGCATTGAAAGGTAAACGAGCTCCACAAGGAAAACCAGTAAAACAAGTTTATGATACTGTCATACGTAGGTTTTTAAAAAAACACGATTGTTATAGAACATATAGAATATCAGATATAAAAGGATTAAAAATAATAAATTTTGATTTGGATATTTTAAAAGAAAAAAAAGAAAAACAAGAACAAGAAACAGAAGAACAAATAGAACAAAAAAATAATCAAAAGGATTAATATGAAAATAAGTTATAGTATATTAACTCATAATGAAACAGATTCATTAATGGAGTTAATAAATTTTTTGGTAGAAAATAAAGATAAAAATGATGAAATAGTAATCCTTGACGATTTTTCGAATAATGAATATACCAAAGAAATATTAGATACTTTGGTATCAATTCATGGAATTAAGTTTGAACAAAGAGCTTTAAATAAAAATTACGCTGAACAAAAAAACCACTTGACTCGTATGTGTTCTGGTGACTATATTATAAACATAGACGCTGATGAAATGCCACATAAGTGGTTAATAAAAAACATCAAACCAATATTAGAAACTAATCCATCAATAGATTTATATTGGGTGCCAAGAGTAAATACAGTTAGTGGTATCACACAAGAACATATTGATAAATGGAGATGGCAGGTTAATGAAAAAGGTTGGGTAAACTTTCCTGATTATCAAGGTAGGATTTGGAGAAATAGGTCTAATATATATTGGAAAAATGCAGTACATGAAGTATTGAAGGGTTATAATGAGCATACATTTCTTCCAGCAGAAGAACAATTTTCGTTTTATCATCCTAAAGATATAGATAGACAAGAAAAACAAAATGAGTTTTATAATACAATATGAATGAAATAATACAAAGTTTATGGATTGGTGATACATTGAGCACCATGGAACAATTATCAATGAACTCTTTTATAAAAAATGGTCATGAATATCATTTATATACATACGACACAGTAAGAAATATTCCTGATGGTGTCATAGTAAAAGATGGAAATGATATTTTACCTAAAGATTCTATTTTTACATATAAACATGGTGATGGAAAAGGTAGTGTTTCCGCTTTTTCTAATGTATTTAGATATAAATTACTATATGATAAAGGTGGATATTGGGTTGACACTGATGTTGTGTGTTTAAAAAAATGGGATTTTGGTAAAGAATATGTTTTTGCTTCTGAAAAAGATAGTGATAGAATTAAAATAACATCATGTGTCATAAAAACACCAAAACAAAATCAATTTGCTAAATATTGTTATGAAAGGTGTTCGGAAATAGATTTGAATAATGTTATATGGGGACAAATTGGTCCTACTTTAGTAGGTGAAGGAGTCAGTCATTTAGGATTGGATAGATATGTCGTAGATACAAGTGTATTTTGTCCTATAAAATGGTTCGAAGCTAACAAATCTTTAGATCCATCTTATAATTCTGATTTAATAATGAAACAAAATTACGCTGTACATTTATGGCATGAAGTATGGAGAAGAAATGGTGCAGATAAAGATGCACAATTTCATCCAGATTGTTTATATGAAAAATTGAAAAAGGAATATTTGTAATGAATATATTATATTTAGTTGACTACACTGGTCCTAATGGTTATAGAGATAAAATGTCAAGAGTGAGATTTCATGGTATGAAAGCATTAAGTGAATTGACTGATGTAACTTGGTGGGGTGATGGTTGGCCTGATTATGACACTAATTTGACAGTACAAGAAAATGTAGATAAGTTAGAAACAAAACCTGATTTAATAGTTACATTTAAACCTTTAAAATTAAAGGGTATAAAAGATGTAGACATACCAGTATGTTTAAGATATAATGAAACATATGACTGGGACTGGACAATAAAAGAAATAGATGAAAGTGGAGCTGAATTTGTTATTTTTCATCATGAACACGATGAACATATTCCAATGAGTAAATATCAAGAACATTATGGTAATAAAGTAAAGTTTGTTTACATACCACATTGTGCAGAAAAAAGTGTATTTAAAGATTGGGATTACGAAAAAGAATATGATTTAATGATTGGTGGAGCTACATTTTCTAAATCACTGTTGGGACAACACTATCCATTAAGAGATAGAATGGTGAAAATTTTACAAAAAATGTCAAATCTTGGATACAGAATATATCAACATCCACATCCTGGATATGAACACACTGATGCACATACTGATAAATATTTATCTGACTTTTCAAAGGCTATTAACAAAGCAAAAATTTGTATAACTTGTAGTGGAGCTCCCAAGTCAAGATTTGGTAAATATATAGAAATACCAATGTCTGGAACTGCTATCGCAGGTGATATACCTAACTTGTCAGTTTCAGATTATAAAGAATTTCAAAAATTTATGATAGAAATTAATATGAATGATACTGACGAAGAAATAATAGATAAGTTGACTTATTATTTGACAAATGAAAAAGAATTAAAAGAAATTACTCAAAATGGTTTAGATTGGAGTAAAAATTACACACAGCAATATTACGCACGAAGATTTTTAGAAGAAGCTAAGAAGATATACGGATGAAAATACATATAATTCCAGGAAATGAAAATTGGGTAGTTGATAGATTAGTTGATGAATTTTATCATTATAATTCTAATATTACTACCAAAAACATAGAAGAGTGTGACATAATATGGTTATTAGCTCCATGGAGATGGAGTTCCTTACCATTAGATTATTTGTCTAACAAAAAAGTTGTCACTACTGTACATCATGTTGTTCCTGATAAATTTAATGTTGACGATTTCAAACAAAGAGATAAATATGTAGATTTGTATCATGTACCAAATAAATTTACTAAAAATTTTATAAAAAAATACACAGATAAACCAATAAAAATTTTAGGGTATTGGGCTAATCCTGATTTATGGTATGAATTAGATAAATTATCATTACGAAATGAATTAGATTTACCAAAAGATAAATTTTTAATTGGGTCTTTTCAAAGAGATACTGAAGGTAGTGATTTGACAAGTCCAAAATTAGAAAAAGGACCTGATATATTTTGTGATATGGTTATAAATTATAGTGAAATAGAAAATGTAGAAGTTGTATTAGCTGGTTGGAGAAGACAGTATGTGATGAGTAGGTTAGACGAAAAAAATATTAAATATCATTATTTTGAATTACCATCTTTTGAATTTGTAAATAAATTATATAATTGTTTGGATTTATATATTGTAGGTTCAAGGTATGAAGGTGGTCCTCAATCTTTAATTGAATGTGCATTAACAAAAACACCAATCATATCAACTGATGTTGGTATGGCTTCTAAAATTTTAAGTGACGAAAGTATTTTTGGTAATAAAGATTATGTCAATACTAATGTAGAAGCTACGACTGAAAATATAAAAAAATATATGATACCAGAATATTTTAATGAATACATAAATTTGTTTAAGGAGGTTTAATGAAAGCATTAATAACAGGAATAAATGGAATGGATGGTAGTCACTTAGCTGACTTACTATTAGAAAAAGGATATGAAGTTTATGGTATGGAAAGAAGAACTTCATCACCTAACAGAACTAATACTGCACATCTTGAAGGAAAAATAACATTTGTTAATGGTGACTTAACAGATCAAAATTCATTGGTTAGATGTTTAAAGGAATCACAACCTGATGAAGTATATAATTTGGGAGCTATGTCTTTTGTTGGTGAAAGTTGGAATACACCAGAACAAACAGGTGATGTAAATGGTTTAGGGACATTGAGAATGTTAGAAGCTATAAGAGAATATGGTGAATCAGTTAAATTTTATCAAGCTTCAACATCTGAAATGTTTGGTAGAATGGTTGAAAATCCAGCTACAGAATCAACACCTTTTTATCCTCGTTCACCTTATGGTGTAGCAAAGTTATATGGTCATTGGATTACAAAGAATTATAGAGAATCATATGATATGTTTGCATGTAGTGGTATATTGTTTAATCATGAATCTGAAAGAAGAGGTATTGAATTTGTTACTCGTAAGATTACGGATGGTGTTGCTAGGATACATTTAGGATTACAAGATAAAATAATGTTGGGGACTCTTGATTCAAAACGTGATTGGGGATATGCACCTGATTACTGTGAAGCTATGTGGTTAATGTTACAACAAGATAATGCTGATGATTATGTTATAGCTACAGGTGAAACTCATTCTATAAGAGAATTTTTAGATGCAGCATTTCAACATATTGGTGTTACTATGTGGGATACGCATGTAGGTCAAGATCCAAGATTTATGAGACCTGCAGAAGTTGATGTACTTCGTGGAGACTCAAAAAAGGCATATGAAAAATTGGGTTGGAAACCAAAAACATCATTTGAAGAGTTAGTTGGTAAAATGGTTAGTAATGATATTAGGAGATTAAGTTAATGGATAAAAATAAAATAAAAATAGCTGGTATATGGTCAGGACACGATTGTGCTAGTTGTATATTGGAAAATGGTAATCCAACATTACATGTAGAATTAGAAAGATATATTCGTGAAAAAGAACCAGCTGGAGATTCTATAAAATTATTGTTTGATACATATAAAGAAATGGAAGATGTAAAATATTTAGCTACATGTTATCCATCAAATAAGTTATTACAATATGAAGATTCTTATAATAGATTAAAAAAAATAGTTGATAAAAATGGTGGTGAAATGTATATGATGTCACATCATCAAGCACATGCAGCAAATACATTTTTTTCATCTAATTATGATGAAGCTTTGATTATAACAATGGATGGTGGGGGAATAGAAGATGAAAACCCAATGAAAGCCACAGCGTGTACCATATGGAAAGGTAGTGGTAATAAGATAGAACACATAAAAACTTTTACACCTCAAGAAATAAACATAGGTAGTATATGGACTAGGTGTACAAGATATATATTTGGTTTACAATCAGGTTGGCCATATGGACATCAAGCTGGAACTGTGATGGCATTAGCTACTATTCCAGGTGCAGATGGGAATAGATTTTATGATGATTTTAGAAAAATGTTAACTGTTGATATTGACGAAGCAGGTCACAAACCATCAAATCAACCAGTTGGTCCTAATACTGGTAAAGATCCTATACATCCATATTTAGGTAAATGGACTAAAATGGCACAAGAAGACGAACAAACTAAATATGACATCGCTGCTAGTTTACAAAAAGCCACAGAACAATCGTTTAAAGACATAATAAAATATGCTTTAAGTGAATATGAATCTGAAAATTTATGTTTGGCTGGTGGTGTTACTTTAAATTCTGTTGCTGTTGGTAAAGTTTGGGATTGGTTTCCAACTATTAAAAATATCTACGTTACACCAACTCCACACGATGGTGGTTTACCAATTGGTGCAGCTCAATATGTTTGGCATCACATATTAGATAATCCAAGAGTGGAATGGAAAGATAATTGTTCTGCTTCATTAGGTGAACTTTATTCTAAAGAAAACATTGATGATACGATAGAAAAGTACAAAGATAAAATAGTCACAGAAAAAGCAGATGATACAAAACTTTTAGATTTGTTAGAAAATCAAAAAATAGTTTCTGTATTTGGTGGTGGTTCTGAATCAGGTAGAAGAGCATTAGGTAATAGAAGTATATTAGCTGATCCAAGAAGTTCTGATATGAAAGATATGATTAATGAAAAAGTTAAACATAGACAATGGTT